>PDWI01010012.1_pt1 | contig 10712 bp, 10 predicted proteins | sample 1430891 | NCBI WGS metagenome assembly PDWI01 (sample SAMN01162508, study PRJNA174530) | Oral metagenome, whole genome shotgun sequencing project. | biome: Marine environment; feature: Marine mammal; material: Swab sample of the gingival sulcus; isolation source: swab sample of gingival sulcus... | reverse complement strand
AATATATAGCTTTTTCTTTGCCCTAGTAATACCCACATAGCAAAGTCTCCTCTCTTCCTCTATCTGCTCATCTCCCTCATTAATAGACATATAACTAGGGAAAAGTCCGTCTTCCATTCCTGGCATATACACACAAGGAAATTCAAGACCTTTTGCAGAGTGAAGAGTCATAAGTGTTACATAATCACTCTTTTCATCATAGCTGTCTATATCAGAAATCAGAGCAATATCTTCAAGGAAATTTGCAAGTGTTCTATTTTCATCTCCAGAACTATACTCGCTTAACTTTCCGATTAATTCCTTTACGTTATCACGTTTTTCAAGTCCTTTATGAACGTCTTTAAGCAAGTCTTTATATAAATCTATCTTTTCTATAAGGTCTTGTGCAAATTCACCTAGAGGCGGACTATTTTCTAAGTCCAGTCTCATATCTTCAATCAATTTATAAAAGTCACCAACCTTATTTTTTGCTCTATTGCTAATACCGTCTATAACGTTCACATTTTGAACAGCATCGAATAAATTAACTTCATTTTCCTGCGCATATTTTTTAAGAGCCATTACAGTACTCGCTCCAATTCCTCTAGTTGGATAGTTTATTATCCTCTCCAAAGAAACATCATCTCTATCCTCGTTGATTATTCTAAGATAGGCAAGCACGTCCTTAATCTCTTTTCTCTGATAAAAATTAAGCCCTCCAACAATCTTATATGGAACACCTGCTGCAAATAACTTTTCCTCAATAACCCTACTTTGAGCATTTGTCCTATAGAGTATGCTCTGTTCATTATAGGAGAATATACCATTTCGTTCGTTTTCAATAATACTATCCCTAATTATATCCGCCTCTTGTTTTTCGTTTGTAAGATTATAAAATGTTATTTTTTCACCAATCACGTTGTCTGTCCAAAGTCTTTTTTGCTTTCTAGAACAATTACTTTTTATTACGGAATTTGCAGCTTCTAAAATAGTTTTAGTAGAACGATAATTTTGTTCTAATTTTATGACTTTTGCCTTTGGATAATGCAGTTCAAACTCCAATATGTTCCTAATATCTGCACCTCTAAACTTGTAGATTGACTGATCATCATCACCAACCACACAAAGATTTTGATGCTTTTTCGCAAGTAAATTAATGATTCTAAACTGAATTAAGTTAGTATCTTGATACTCATCTACCATTATGTACTTAAACTTATCTTGATAATATTCTATTACTTCAGGATTTTTTTCAAATAGTTCAACAGTATAATAAAGCAAATCACCAAAATCTAAAGCATTATTTTTCTTAAGCTCCTTTTGATATTCTTGATAGAGTTCTGCAGTTTTTCGCTTTTGGAAATTTGTTGCAGAAATCCTATAGTATTCATCAGGAGAAATCATCTTATTTTTTGCATTATTAATCTCTGCTAATATACTAGCTTCTTTGTATAATTTAGGGTCTAAATTATTTCTTTTAACTATATCCTTAATAAGTTTTTTACTATCAAGGCTATCGTAGATAATAAAACTTTTTGTAAATCCTAGTTTATCTATATCTCTTCTTAAAAATCTTACACAAGCTGAGTGAAACGTGCTTATAAAAACATTGGAACCAGAACCAATAAGTGTATCCACCCTTTCAGCCATTTCTTTGCTAGCCTTGTTGGTAAAGGTAATCGCCATTATTTCCCAAGGCTTTGCTAATCCGTTTTCAATTATATAGGCTACCCTATGTGTAAGGACTCTGGTTTTACCACTTCCTGCCCCTGCTAAAAGCAGTAAAGGACCTTCAGTATAAAAGCAGGCTTCTCTTTGTTTATCATTTAATGTATCGTATTTACTCATAATCTTTTTCTCCTCCAAGATATGTTAGCATAAGTAATTTATTTTTTCTACACTTGAACTTAAAAAAATTTTTATATATACTTAAAACAAATACATTATATACCTTAATAAAGGAGAAATCATGGCTGGTTCAACATTTGGAAAAATTTTTAAAATAATGACATGGGGAGAGTCTCACGGGAAAGCTATAGGCGTAGTAATTGATGGCTGTCCTGCTAATCTTAGCTTATGCGAAGAAGATATAGCAAAAGAACTTATAAAAAGGCGACCTGGCAATAACAAATATTCTAGTCCTAGAAAGGAAGTGGATCTTCCTATAATTCTTTCTGGTGTTTTTGAAGGTAAAACTCTAGGAACACCTATTTGTATTATGGTGAAAAATAATAATGCTAATTCAAAAGATTACAGCGACTTAAAAGATGTATACAGACCATCCCATGCCGATTATACTTATGATAAAAAATACGGAATTAGGGATTATAATGGTGGGGGCAGAGCTAGTGGAAGAGAAACCGTATCTAGAGTTATAGCTGGTTCTGTTGCCAAAAAAATCCTTAAAGAGCTAGGCATTACTGTTCTAGCTTATACAAAAAGTGTTGGAGATATTTTACTTAATGATAATGAATTGGACTTTAACGAAATAGAAAATAATCCTTTTCGTATGCCTAGCGGTAAAAAAATAAAACTAGTTGAAGAAAGCCTAGAAAAAATAATGGCTGAACACGATTCTTTGGGCGGAATAATAGAATGTAGAGTAAATGGACTTAAAGCTGGTATTGGAGAACCAGTATTCGATAAATTAGATGCTGTTTTAACCAAGGCTATTATGAGCATACCATCTATAAAGGGTGTTGAAATAGGAAATGGCTTCGCTTGTTCTACCCTCAAAGGTAGCGAAAATAACGACTGCCTTTATAGTGAAGATGGCATTGTAAAGAAATATAGTAATAATGCTGGAGGAATATACAGTGGGATCAGCGATGGCTCCGAAATAGTATTTAGAGCAAGTGTCAAACCTACTCCATCGATTGCTAAAAAGCAAAGGACTGTAAATTCAGATGGTGAAAACATTGAAATAAGCATTGGCGGTAGACACGACCCTCTAATAGTTCCTAGAGCTTGCATCGTAGTAGAGTCTATGGTCGCAATTTCAATACTTGATTTAATCCTTGAAAATAATAATAGCAGATTAGATAAGATAATTGATATGTATGAATAGAATAAAATGAATTGATGAAATCCGACATTCTAGGCAGTTACACGTATGTTTTTCGCATTACTTATACTCGCGGGTGAATAATGTCGGATTTCTGCATAACAAAAGCCAGCTAGCACATGACTAACTGGCTTATTTTTTCTATTTTATCAAGGGTTAAAAGTTTTCTTGTACTTTTTCTTGTCAGCATTATGCTGTTCTAAATTTGAGTTAAAGTTGTGTGTTCTACTTCCATCATCTTTAAGCACAAAGAATAAATAATCTGTTTTTTCTGGTTCAAGTGCTGCTAAAATGGCAGCTTTACCTGGACTACATATTGGACCAACTGGAAGTCCTATATTCTTATAGGTATTATATGGAGATTCCTTTTCCAAATCCTCGAAGAATAACCTGTCTCTAGGGACTTCTAATACATACATTATTGTTGAACACATCTGTAATGGCATATTCTTATCAAGTCTATTATAAATTACACTAGAAACTAGCGGCTGTTCCTCTTTTTCTACAACTTCTTTTTCAATGATCGAAGCTACAGTAATAATTTCATCTATTGTGTAACCCATGCTTTCAGCCTTTTTAATATTTTCATCTGTCCATATTTTATCCATCTCATTAAAAATAACACCGATTACTTGCTCAGGACTTGCATCTGCATATACTTCATAAGTATCCGGCAATATGTATCCTTGAAACTTAATTTTTCTATCCTTAGGTATAGAATCTAAAAATCTATACCCCCATTTTTTATCTAAAGTTTCATAGAAATCAGACTTAGAACAAATACCCTGTTTAGCTAATGATGCTGCAGTTTGCTCTAAAGTCAAACCCTCAACTAAAGTAAATTGCTTAACCTCTTTTCTTGCACCTTCTGTAGTTAGTTTCTTCATTATTTCATCTTGGCTATAAGATGTAGAAAAGGTATAATCACCATATTGATATTTATTTTCTACACCGTTTAACTTAGACATAACCCTAAAATAAAGTGTGCTGTTTACTAAGCCAGCATCATGAAGAATATTCGCAATTTGCTCAGTATTAGAACCTTTAGGGATACTTATAGAAACATTTCTAATCTCTCCATTATTTGAAGACGAAAGAATGTTATAACCCTCTTTATAAGCCCATTTGCTAGCCTCCATAATAACTAGTACAGCTAAGGCTACAAATATAAGTTTTAATAAAATTGATATTATTTCACCTAAAATTTTGTTTAACATATGTCACCTACTTAAGAAAAGATAAATCAAGCGGAACACTCCTTGATATTTCGTCAAAAACATCTTGCATCAACTTAGAAAATTCAAGCTCTGCTTTTAAATATTTTTGAACGAGCGGTTCTGCTAAGAGATCTTTATACTCTTTATTTAAAACCAATAAATTCTCATAAGAATTATAAGCACCATAATTAGTATCAACCTGTATCTCAAATCTTTTCTTCATATAAAGCTCTAATTTTGATTTTAAATCCACATCTCTATCTACGATATTTTTATAGTTTACAAAATCAATGTAAGCCTTTTCTTTCTCAAGTTCTGATATAAATTTTTTTGTTTTACTTACATAATTATCCATACACAAACCTTACACAATATTAATAACTGGTAATATCATTGGATTTCTCTTTGTCTGTTTCCACAAATAATCACTAAGCGATCTCCTAATGATATTCTTCATTCTACCATAGTCTCTAAAGTCAAATCCCTTAGAATTAAGCACAGCCTCTTCTATAACTCTCTTAGACTCTTCAATTAGTTCATAGGATTCTTTTACAAGAACAAAACCTCTTGTAACAATTTCAGGTTGCACTAAAAGTTCTTTTGTATCCCTAGAAATAGTAAGTATTACAGTTACTATTCCATCTTGAGATAGTTTTTGTCTATCTCTAATTACCAGATTACCAACGTCCCCTACACTAATCCCATCTACATATACAGGTTTAGTGTCTATATGATCAGTAATTGCTATACTATCTCTAGTGACAGTAGTAACATCACCAGGCTTTAAAATTACAATATTTGATTCTTTCATGCCTAGTCCTAAGGCAATGTCCTTATGTTGAATCAAATGACTTACTTCACCGTGAATTGGCATAAAAAACTTGGGTTTTAAAAGAGTCTGAATAAGTTTTAACTCTTCCCTACAAGCATGACCAGAAACGTGAGTATCTTCAATAATTACCTCTGCCCCTTTTGAATAGAGAGCATTAGTTACACTATTTACACTTCTTTCATTTCCGGGTATTGGTTTAGAACTAAAAATAATCTTGTCATTTTCGTGTATGCTTATATGTCTATGGTTATCATAAGCCATCCTAGATAAAGCCGCCATCGGCTCACCTTGAGAACCCGTTGTTATAATTACTATTTGCCCATCTTTATAATTTTCAATCTCGTCGAAAGTTATAAGCATATTTTTAGGAACTTTGATGTAACCTAGGTCTATAGCTAGCCCGACTACATTCTTCATGCTTCTACCCTCAACTATAACTTTTCTATTGTAAATAGAAGCTGCATTTATTATCTGTTGCACCCTATCAACATTAGATGCAAAGGTAGCTACTATGATTCTCTTGCCTTTAAAATTGCCAAAAAGTTCATTGAATGACTTTCCTACAGAACTCTCAGACTGTGTGTAACCATCTCTACCTGCATTGGTCGAATCTGCCATTAATAAAAGAACACCCTTTTTACCTAATTCTCCAAGCCTTTGCAAATCTATAGGTTCACCATAAATAGGTGCATAATCCACTTTGAAATCACCTGTATGAACTATAGTTCCAATTTCAGTACTTATGGCGAGAGCTGCAGGATCTGGGATAGAATGATTGGTTCTTACGTACTCAACTTCAAAAGCCCCCGCCTTTATAACCTCGCCGTAACTTACAACGTGTCGCTCAGTTAAATCTAAAATTTTGTGTTCTTTTAATTTATTTTCTATTAATCCAATAGTTAATTTTGTACCATAAATAGGAACATTTATCTCTTTTAGAACAAAAGGAATTGCCCCTATATGGTCCTCATGTCCATGAGTGAAAAATATACCTTTAATTCTACTGGATATACTTTTTAAGTAGCCTATATCTGGTATAACCAAATCAATCCCAAACATCTCTTCATCTGGAAAAGCTATACCACAGTCTACTATAATAATATCATCTTCATACTCAAACAAAGTGATATTCATGCCAATCTGCTCTAAGCCACCTATTGGCATTATCTTTACTTTTTTTATGTTATTATTTTCTGTCAACATTTACCTCTTTATCATAACAATCCTTGCAAATTCCATAGAATTTAGCAACGTGATTTTTAACTTTAAAACCATATCTCTCTTCTAAACTCTTTTCTATTTCATCTAGCATATCATCCGTTGCCTCTGAAATGGAACCGCAAATATCACATATTAAATGATGATGTCTATGACCTTCTTCGTCACAGTGAATCTCATACCTAACTATCCCATCATCTAAATGTAATGTATCTACCAAGTCAAGCTCTGTAAGTAGCTGAAGTGAACGATAAATCGTTGCTAATCCAATCTCTGGATTATTTATCTTTACGATATTATGTATATCTTCAGCGGTCATGTGCTCGCCTTTTCTGTTGTAGAGAATTTCTAAAACTACTCTTCTTTGATTAGTAAGTTTATAGCCATTTCCTCTAAGTTTCTTTTCAAATTTTTCAAAAAAATCCATACAATTATCCTCCTATTATGTAAATTGCCATCTACATAAAGTATATTGAATACCAATAATATTGTCAATGATTATCATTATCAAGATATTTCAAATTCTTCCAGTCTATCGTTAAAAATACTTTGTATTAATTCCAATTCAGATTCATCTTCAACTATGGCAAAACTAATATCATTTCCATCATCGAAGGTAGCTTTCATTATATAGCACTCATCGCTGAAATCATCTTTACTTTGACTTTCTGCTGTCAAAAGATAAAGTTGGTTTGAAATCTCCACCCTGTCAATTACAGAAAATGGTATCTCTTCTCCAGTATCGACATCCCTAAAAATTATTTCTTCCATATTTTACTACACCTTTATTTTTTATTGTCTAAGTATGCCTGAAGAATGATAGAGGCAGCTATCTTATCCAGATACTTCTTCTTGTTTTCCCTTTTTATATTACCCAAATCTAAGATATTACTTGCCTCAAAAGTAGACAATCTTTCATCATAAAAAATTATCTCTTTATCTAATTTTTTTGAAAGTTTTTTACCAAACCACTTGGTCTTTTCTGCTCTTTCACCCTCAGAGCCATCCATATTATACGGCATACCAATAATGACTTTATCAACTTCGTATTCTTTGACTATACCACAAATTTTTTCTATTGTTTCTTTTACATCTATAGGATTATTTCTTAATATAGTGTCAAAGGGTTGGGATATTCTCCCACTAAGATCTGTCATCGCAATGCCAACCGTCTTATCTCCATAATCTAAAGCCATTAATCTCATTACTTCTCTAAGTTATTTTTGATATAACTATCAACTAACTCCTCTAAAATTATATCTCTTTCTATTTTACAAAAGTTTTTTCTTGCACTTTTATAACTAGTTATATAAGTTGGATCACCTGATAAGAAATATCCAACTAGCTGTGACCTTGGGTCATATCCTTTTTCTTTTAATGCTTTATAAACCTCCTCAAGCTCGTGTTTAGCATTTGGTTTTATAGGATTTACTATTTTTTTTGAAAAAAATGTATCTTTTGAAACCGCCATATATCCTCCTCTAACGATAATACCAAATTAATACCTTAGCAACTACTGCTTTGCTAAAATTAATCGAGAAAACCATACACTTATTTTACACTAATAGATACTTAAATTCAATAGCATTAAAAATTAAGATTCTATTACAAATAAGATAAGTCACCACATTAAAAAAACATATTATTGTCATTTGCAATATTGTTTCTATTTAAATTAATAAGGTGATTATATCTATCTAAAGCCTTGCCCATAAGTAATCTCCACTTAATTGGAATAGTCTTCCTAGCATTTTCACCAACTTCTTTAAGAGCTTCCTTGTCCTTACTTATTTCAGCTATTAATTCAGCTAATTTAGCACTATCATCTTTAGAAATATAAGCATTATAAGCATGCTTAACTATCTCAGCTGAAGAACTACCCTCCGTTAGTATTGACGGTGTACCCATAGTTGCAGCCTCTCTAAGAACCATAGGTGCATTATCATAAAGCGATGGAAAAACAAATAAGTCTGCTGTCATGTATAGTCCAAAAAGTAAATCCGTTTCTGTTACGTGCCCAGTAAAAGTAATTTTATCTGTGATATTCATATCAGAAATCATATGCTCAATTTTTCCTCTATCTGGACCTTGCCCAGCAAATACTAAATGATATTTATCACTTTCTTTGCTTAAGATATTCATAGCCTCAACAACTCTCTTTAAATTTTTCTTAAAGTTAATCTGACCAACAAAGAGTAAAATAGTTTTATCCTCAGGCAAATTATAAAACTGTCTGGCTTTTTTCTCCCACTCTTCATTCTTCTCATAAATAGTAGTTCCATTTTCCATAATAAAAATATCTTTTTCATAACCGTAGTCGTGAAGTACATCAGCAGTGGACTTACTAACAGCCCAAACCTCATCGCAATTATTATAAAAATTAACTATAGCCTTAACTCCCATTTCAGAAAAGTGTTTCATACCTGTTGCCTTATAAAAGTCATCATAATACTTGGAGTGAAATGTTGCCACAAGAGGAATATTCCTATCTCTCTTTAATCTCAATGCCTCGTAACCAGTCAAAAAAGGAGAATGGGCATGAACAATATCAAGTTCAACCTTTCTAATTCGTCTACCATAATGAAAATCAAAAGGTGGAATTCCAGTCTTATACTGTTTTGCTCCAATTACTTGTACTCCATAAAAATCTATTATCTCAAAGGGATATTTGCCTCTAAATCCAGTATTTGCATCAGGTGTAATAACGTAGCACTCATGCCCCATATCAGAAAGTGTTTCAGCATAGCTATAAACAACTCTTCCAACACCATCTACTATCGGTAAAAATGTTTCTGAAAACTGTCCTATTTTCATAATTTCTCCTTAATGCGATTATATTCAAAAATCTTTAATCTATTCTCGCTAAAACTCCATCTTTAATTTTATCAATAATTTTTACTTTTACAATATCGTTTATGCTAACTTTATCTGTTTTTTCTACGTATACTTTTAAGTATCTCATGGTGTAGCCAGTAAAATATTTTTTATCATTTATTTTAACTTCTTCTTCAATCAAGACTTCTTCTGACTGGTTCATAAAACTTGAAATATTTTCATTAATAATTTCATTTTTGAGAGAAATCAAAATCTCGCTCCTCTTGTTTTTAATATTTCCATCAATATCATCAGTAAATTTTTCAGCCTTTGTACCACTACGTTTAGAATACTTAAAAACGTGAATATCAAAAAACTTAATATCTCTTACAAAATTTAAAGTGTTCTCAAAAGACTCATCGCTTTCACCATTAAACCCTACGATAATATCAGTTGTAATAGACGGTCTGTTAAAGTATTTCTTTAGTAAATTTGTTGCTAATAAAAAATCTTTTGTCTTGTACTTACGATTCATCCTTTTAAGAACAACATCATCACCAGACTGCAAAGAGAGATGAAAATGCGGACATATTTTATCCAATTTTGAAATCCTTTTTGCAAAGTCTTCTTTAACTATAGTTGGCTCTAAAGAACCAAGCCTTATCCTCTTTAAACCGTCTATCTCATTTAAATCCTCGAGCAAATCTATAAGCCTATAATCACCGTTTCTAAATGAGGCGATATGTATACCTGTAATTACTACTTCCTTGTGACCTAAAGCTACTAAATTCTTAGCTTCTGCAAGAATCACTTCCTTGTCGATACTTTCACTTCTTCCCCTAGCATAAGGGATAATACAATAACTACAAAACATATTGCAACCGGTTTGTATTTTTATAAGAGCTCTCTTGTGACCTAATACACTACAAGTTTCTTCGCTTTTTTTAATCTCAATTTCCCCAATTTTGTCTTCAACAATTTTAACAATCTCTTCTTTTTGCTTGTTTTTGACCATTAAATCTATGTTTTCATTTAATTTTAAAGCATTTTCACTTACATCTACATAACAACCCACTGCTACGACTAAGGCATCTTTATTCATTTTTTTAGCACGTGAAATAAGCTGTCTGGACTTCTTATCCGCCATGTTTGTAACCGTGCAAGTATTTATTAAATAGATGTCACTCTTTTCATTAAACTTATTGACTTTATATCCTGAGTTTAAAAAGCTTTCCAACATCTTATCTGTTTCATATTGATTTAATTTGCAACCAAGTGTTATGGCTGCTACCGTTTTATTTTCCATTTATTTTCTCGTTGTTATTATTTATCGCCTTATTATTATTTTGAAATCCGGCATTCCCTACACCAAGTATATTGTTTTTCGCTATAGTTATTCTTATGGTGAATAATGTCGGATTTCGGCATTTCTATATCCTTTTGCTACACTAGAGCTTTTGTTATGTGGAAATCCGACGTAGATTCTATCAAAAGTATTTCTAAAGTACTCATTTTTCTCTATACTGCTGGGCACATCGGATTTCGTTATCTTATAATTATTATTATGCTGAAATCCGACGTAGATTCT
>PDWI01010011.1_pt1 | contig 10713 bp, 4 predicted proteins | sample 1430891 | NCBI WGS metagenome assembly PDWI01 (sample SAMN01162508, study PRJNA174530) | Oral metagenome, whole genome shotgun sequencing project. | biome: Marine environment; feature: Marine mammal; material: Swab sample of the gingival sulcus; isolation source: swab sample of gingival sulcus... | reverse complement strand
TGTTTGAGCCTCTAATCTATAACCTCCATTTATAATAACTCTTAAAACTAGAGAGTTATTAGGAAAATTCGACATTAGTGGCGATCCCTTAATCTTAGAATCTGTAGTAAACCAAACTTCAAACTTATTAGAAAAAGAATTATAAATAGCCTTTTTACATTTAAAACCTAAAATATTCTCTTCTTCTCCCATAATTTTGGGCTCTCCAAAGCTACTGAAAGGAGAAGTAATTTTAAATAAACTATCCTCTTTAGTCCTAAAAAAATTAATTGACTCTTCTTTCTTAAAATCAAGAAAATATTGCTCTGTGCTATCAGAATAAGAAAGATAAGCTATTTTATTATGGTAGAGAAAAGAAATTGCGTTTTCTCTTGTTAACTTATCTCCATTATACTGATTATAGCTTACTTGATAAGATTCTGCGTAAGAAAAACTTACCATGATCAATAAAAATAAGATAAGGTAAATTTTATTCATTTTCTACTCCTCAAAATAATCAAACCTCTGCTTAGAAATTAAGCCAAATCAATAATAACATTCTCATCGCCAAAAATTTCTTTTAATTCTGACAAAGAGCTATTTGAACCGGAAATTTTAGCTTTCATAGGAGATAATAAATAATTTTTATCTCCTGTCATAATTTTCAAAAGCACTTCTTTAGAACCTACATTATTAGCTAAATAATCCAAAAAATTATTCTTCGTTAACTCATCAAAATAAGCAGCATCAACATTAATTCTAATCCTGTTCATTTTTTCAGTTAAAAGCTTTTTAGCTTCTTTAATTGTTAAAACTTTATTTACCGCTAAAGAGTAGTTGTCTTCGGATTCATCTTTATTTAAAAAAGCAAGATCAAAAAGATAAATTTCTCCTTCTCTAATTTCAGACCTTAGCTCAGGATAAACTTTGGGAAAGAGCATTATATTTTCTTCTCCAAAAAAAGTAAGCATCCTAATTGAAGCCATTTGTTTCCCCCTTTTAGTAATGATTTCTTTAACCTTCAAAACCATCCCACCAAGCATTAAAGGTTGATTATTCTTAAACCTAGTTGCAGTGATTTGGTTTTTAATTGAAAGGGTATAAATCACATCTTTATACTCATCTAGAGGATGACCGGAAACATAGAACCCAATCAGTTCTTTTTCTTGGCTTAATTTATCCATCTTAGACCATTCCTCAATTTTTAATAGCTGAGGATGACTGATCTCAACTTCTTCAGCAGCGTCACCAAAAAGACTATCTTGCCATTCTGATTTCTTTTGAGCAATTTTTTGAAAATGAGGAATTAATTCATCCAAAGAGGCGAGAATCTGGCTTCTATGATGACCAAGAGAATCCAAAGCTCCGGCTCTAGTTAGAAATTCAATTGTTCTCTTATTGGCTTTCGTTAAATCAATTCTTTCCAAAAAATCATAAATGTCTTTATATTTTCCCGATTCCTTCCTGATACTAATGATGCTTTCTAAAGCTTTTGTACCTACATTTTTGATCGCAGAAAGTCCAAAGGCAACCTTGCCATCTTTTACTGAAAAAGAAACATCACTATGATTAACATCAGGGCTAATAATGGTAATTCCCATTTTTTCGCATTCTTGAATAGATTCTAAAACCTTTTCGTTGTCAGTAATTACACTATTTAGCATAGCAGCCATATATTCTAGTGGATAATGAGCTTTTAAATAAGCAGTTTGATAAGAAACATAGGCATAACAAACTGAATGAGATTTATTAAAAGCATATTTGGCAAAAGCTTCCCAATCACCCCAAATCTTATCAATCAAAGCATCAATAGTTGCGACCTCCTTGGTTGCTTGAAACTTCTCAACAAATTCAGAATTATTTTTACAGCCTTCAATGAATTGGACTTTTAATTTATCCATTACATCTTTTTTCTTCTTTCCCATTGCTTTTCTCAAAGTATCAGATTGACCCTTGGTAAAATTGGCAAGTTTCCGAGAAAGAAGCATCACCTGCTCTTGATAAACTGTAATCCCATAAGTATTTGCTAAATATTCCTCCATTAAAGGATGATCGTACTTTATTTCTTCTGTTCCATGTTTTCTTTTGATAAAAGACGGGATATATTCCATTGGACCGGGGCGATAAAGAGCATTCATCGCAACCAAATCACCTAAACAATTAGGTTTTAATGCCTTGAGGTATTTAGTCATTCCCGCAGATTCAAACTGAAAAATACCATGAGTCATCCCGCTACTATAAATTTGATATGCCTTCTCATCATCTAAAGGAATAGCGTCAATATCTACTGTAACATTATAATTTTCTTTGACCGCTGCTAAACAATTACTAATAATGGAAAGATTTCTAAGTCCTAAAAAATCCATTTTTAAAAGACCAATAGCTTCCAGCTGAGGTCCTTCATATTGCGTAATAATAGTTTCATTATCTTTAGGAGGATACATCAGAGGAGCATAATTATAAACCTCCTCTTCAGAAATGATTACAGCACAAGCATGAGTTCCTGTTCCTCTAATAGTTCCCTCAATTCTTCTAGCCATATCAATAAGCTCTTTATTAACTCTATTTAGTTTATAAAGCTCTATAAATTTGCCATATTCTCTTTCAAACTCTCGCTTATCATCAGTACTCATTTGAGCAAGTTTTTCATATTTTGCAAAAATCTTTTTGAGTGAAACTCCCGGCTTGCTAGGAATAGCATTAGCGACTTTATTAACCTCACTCAGAGGAATATTCTTAACTCTTCCCATATCTCTGATTGAATTTTTGGCAGCCATAGTTTGATAAGTAACTACCTGACAAACATTAGTCGCTCCATATTTACCTCTCACATATTCTAAGACTAAGTCTCTTTTATCATCTTGAAAATCAATATCAATATCCGGCATTGAAATACGGTCAGGATTTAGAAATCTTTCAAATAGAAGTCCATATTTAAGAGGATCAATATTAGTTATTTTTAACAAGTAAGAAACCAAGGCTCCGGCGGCACTTCCCCTACCCGGTCCAACCAAAATACCATTGTTTTTTGCCCAAGTAATAAAGTCTTGAACAATTAAAAAATAACCGGGATAGCCCATATGGTTAATAGTCTCTAATTCAAATTTGAGCTGCTTTACAATCTCATCAACCTGAGCAGGAAGTTTTTCCTCATCTAGATCAGCCGGTAAATAGTAGCTTCCGGTTTGATCTTTAAGAATCCCATAACGCTCCTCAAGCCCTTTATCTGCTAATTGATCTAAATACTCCCTTTCTGAAAGATTATCAGGACATTTAAATTTTGGCACTAAATCTCTACTAAATTCGATTTCCAAATCACACATATCAGCAATCTTAGCCGTATTAGAAATTGCCTCAGGAACATCTTTAAAAAGTTCACTCATTTTTTCAGTGGATAGTAGCGAATAATCATTATCCATCATGCATAATCTATTTTCAGTATCTTCTAAAATCTTACCGGTATTAATACAAACCAGAGCATCCTGAATAATAGCATCTTCGGGATTAACATAATGATCATCACAAGTTGCAACCAAACCAATACCTGTTTCTTTTGCCAATCTCTTAACAGCTTCATTAACAAGATCTTGCTTGGGAAGATTGGGATGATGCTGAATTTCTAAATAGAAATGATCCTTTCCAAAAATCTTTTCATAACCAAGAGCGATTTCTTTGGCTTTCTCATAATCATTCGCCAAAATTGCGGCAGGTACTTCCCCTGCTAAACAAGCACTTAAACCAATTATTCCCTCGCTATGTTTTTCCAAAAGCTCGTAATCAATTCTAGGCTTTCGGTAAAATCCTGTCAAATAAGCTTCACTCATCATATACATTAAATTTTCATAGCCTTTTTTACTTTTAGCTAAGAGCACTAAATGGTAATATCTATTGGATTTATCTTTAATAGTTCTGGAATTTTTAGTGATATAGGTCTCACAGCCAATAATAGCCTTGACTCCTTCTTTTTGAGCCGCATTATAAAAGGCAACAGCTCCCATCATATTGCCATGATCGGTTAGAGCAATAGCTTTTTGATTAAATTCTTTGGCTTTTTTGACCATTTCTTCTGGTTTACTTAAACCATCTAAGAGAGAATAGTGAGAATGATTATGAAGATGTACGAATTGCATTTTTTATCCTTAAATTATATTGAAATCTTGACAAGTAAAGTGCTCCAATCAAAAAATCGTTGCTCTATGAAAATAGAAAAAAAAAATGAATAATACAAATTAAAAATTCGCCTATTTTAACCACCTTTGTAAATCTTATGAAATAGCGTAGTACAGAAAGAGGAAGTTCCCATTACTAACCTTGATTTAGGAATCATCTTTCTTCTTTGGTATTATTTATGATGCTACTATTGCATTTATTGTTTTACAGATGTATATTATAAAAAATGTATAGCCTAGTTATACGAGCAGACTAATTAATTAAAACAGTATTAAAGGAGAAAATTTATGAAACAACTTAAAAGATTATCTTTTATGTCATCATTTCTAATTGCAATCTTGCTATTTGTTAGTTGCAGTGACGACAGTAGCACTTCACCAAATGATGATACCCCCCAAAATATGATTTTAGTTAAAGGAGGTTCTTTTCAAATGGGCAACACCCATAATACCGAAAATGACGATGAGCAGCCTGTTCATGAAGTTAAATTAAATGATTTCTATCTAGGAACAGTAGAAATTTCAATTAAAGAATTTGTCAGCTTCTTAAATGAGATAGAAATAGGTGAAGACTGCCTCTACAATGAGAACCTGCTAGTAAACTTAAACAGTCTAACCTCGAGCAGTATCGCTTATCAAGATAGTCAATTTGTCTTTAACAAATGCCTCGAAAGTAAAAGCGAAAATTGTTCAGTAGTAGAAATTAGTTGGTACGGAGCTTTAGAATATTGTAACTGGCGAAGCGAAACAGAAGGATATGAACCTTGCTACAAAATTGACGGCTCAAAGATAGAATATTTTCCTAATAATAACGGCTATCGTCTTCCCACAGAAGCAGAATGGGAATATGCAGCAAAAGGTGGGCAGTCAGGTATTGCTGACGACTATATTTTTAGCGGTTGCAACACAGCAGAAGAACTACTTGATTACGCTTGGTTTACAACCAACTCTTTCGACCTTGGCGAAAATTCTGTAGATTACGGAGTTCACCCCGGCGCCGAAAAACTTCCAAATCAACTGGGACTCTATGATATGACAGGAAATGTCTATGAATGGTGTTGGGATTGGTACGGAGAAGAATACTATCTTAACAGTCCTACTGAAAATCCTTTGGGACCTGAAACCGGAGAATATCGCCTTATTAGAGGTGCAGCTTGGGATGGTTGGGCAGACTATGACTGCTATGTAGCCTACAGAGGAAATGCTTCTCCTGAAGACACCGAATACTATCTGGGTTTTAGAATAGCTAAAAATAAATAAAATACAGACCAGTAATAAACTACTAGCTTAAGCAGGTTTTCGGTTTTTAAACAGTCTAGGAGACAGGAAACCCCTGTCTCCCAGACTATTACAATAGTTAGAGTCTCTTGAAAAAGTCATAAACAAAGGAGTTCTAGGCAAAATTCGTTTGAGGAACGGAGTTTACTAGCGTAAATGAGTACCGGAAAACGAGTTTTAACAACGAAATCCGCATGCTTATGGCTATTCCTTGTAGTACCTAGTGCACGGTTTTTGATGATTTTTGCTCTAAACCTTGCATTTCAGATTTTCGAAAACAACCTAACTGCAATAATAATCGTATTTAATAGTTTTTCAGGAGACTCTAGTTATTAATACTACTACCCTCCATGAATATGCTACATATTTTTGGCAAGGAAGTAAAGCAATCTAGCTCCGGCTCCGGTTGCCCCCTTAATAGTATCTCCCTTAACAACAGTATTAAAAGAAGTTCCGGCAATATCAATATGAAGCCAAGGCTTATCTTGAACAAATTCTCTAATAAATAAACCGGCAGTTACAGTTCCGGCCAAACGCCCACCAACATTATTCAAATCAGCTACTGGAGATTTTAATAATTCCAGATATTCATCATCATGAGGAAGTCGCCAAATTTTTTCATTAGCAAAAATAGAAGCCTTTTCTAATTTTTGATAAAATTCATCATTGTTAGAAACAATTCCGGATCTTTCATGACCTAGAGCCATCAAAACCGCACCGGTAAGAGTTGCAATATCAACGACTCTACTAACTTTTTCTTTTTCAATGATATAAGTTACGGCATCAACTAAAGTTAATCTGCCCTCAGCATCAGTATTACCAATTTCAATAGTTTTACCGGCCATTGAACCAATCACATCACCAGGTCTATAAGCATTTCCGCCGATCGAATTTTCACAAGCAGCTACTACAGCAATTACATTTTTCTTAAGCTTCATCTTGGCAATAGCACTCATAGCTCCAATAACGGCAGCAGAACCACCCATATCAGATTTCATATCAAACATTCCGCTAGTAGGCTTCAAACTAAGACCTCCGGTATCATAAGTAAGACCTTTTCCTACAAGCCCTAAAACTTCTTGATCGTCTTGATTACCATGGTATCTCATCACAATCAATCTTGGTCTTTTTTCAGCAGCTCTGGCAACAGATAAAAAAGCTTCCATTTTAAGCTCTTCAATCTTATCTTCTCCTAAGATTTCAACTTCAAAACCATTTTCCTTACCGCATTTTTCTACTGCAGCAGCCAATGTCTCGGGATAAATAATATTAGCAGGCTCATTTACTAAATCCCTACTAAGAATAGTTGCTTCTGCTAAAGTGGTAGCTTCTTTTAATTCTGCTTCAAATTTATTTTCGCCAATTAAAACTAGTTCAGCTTTCTTTTCTTCTTTTTTATCTTCTTTTACCTCTTTGTATTTATCAAATTTATATTGAGAAAGTAAGAAAGCTTCCATCAGCTGACGCATCATATCTGAATCTAAATCCAAGTTTGCTAAATCAAGAGCAAGCTCGCTATGGCTTCTTGTAAATTCCGCCAAAGCATCTCTAAATTTAGCAATTTCAAATTTTTCTTCTTTGCCAAGTCCCATTAGAAAAACTTTCATTTTTCCCTCAGTGAAATTAAGACTATTCTTGGCTTTGGCTTCCCATTTTTCTTCTTCAATCCACTCTTTAGCAACTTTTTCAATCTTTTGAGGAAATTTTACATCTTTATCTTCAAAACAAGGAATTAAAATAAGACCTTTGTTTGGAATTTCTCTTTGAAATTTGATCATCATATTCTCCATATTTTTATTTTAATTTTTAGCTATTATTTCTAAAAAAAAGAGACTGTCCAAAAAGGGATTTCACAGTAAAATTAAACCACCTCGTCAGGACTGACACTCCTCCAGGGGAAGAGAATTTTCAGACTATCGTGTTAGTTACGAAATAGTTAAAATTCCCCTTCTTAGAAGGGGTGGCGGTAAAACCGTCGGGGTAGTTCAAAAACTCACAATTAAATGAAAGATTTAAGGTTTTTCCTACTCAAAACTTTACTTTTTGGACAGCCTCTTCAAATTTCTAGTACCAGTCATCATCGTATAATGAATCCAAAATACTATCCGTTATTTTCACTTTCGGCTTCACAGGATTTCGATCCAACTTATCAAACTCTTCCTTTCTTGCCTTTTTCAAGAAATTCTTAGCCACAGCCGGGAATAATTCCAGTAGGAGCTCATCTTTTTCATTTTGAGCTAATTTCCCTCCCCCATATTCTCTCATAATTGGATTATCTTGCTTCTTATATTTAGAAGTATCATAAGGAATCTCTTCTCTAGTTTTAGCAATTTGAAGTCTAAATTCAGGATCTACAGGGAAAGGTGTTTTACCGTATTCTCCTTTTACCAAATTCACAAATTGAACACTGTTATTAGTAAAAGGCTCTTCTCCCTTTTCCTTATCAATTACATAATTTACAGATTGAGAACCTACAATTTGACTGGTAGGAGTTACTAGAGGTGGACAGCCGGCCTTAACCCTTACCAAAGGAACAATTTTTAAAACTTCATCCATTAAATCTTCTAGTTTTAATTGTTTTAACTGAGCAACCATATTAGTGTACATACCTCCGGGAATCTCAGCATTTTTCACATTTTCATTTGGCTTTGGTAGAGAGAAATACTTTTCGATTTCTTGAGTCGCACCCAAAAGCTCATCATATTTACCTTCTTTAGCAAGTTCAATAGCAATATCAAAAAGCTTGTCGATTTTCGGTTCTAATTTTAGATTAGTCAAATCAATTTCTTTAGGGAATAGTTTAATTGTGTCATATTCACTAAGTTCTTCTCTAATAACCCTAAGTTCTTTGTTTATTTTAGCAACAGCTTCTAAATTAACATTATGTTTAATTCCTAATTTTTCAAGGAAAATAGCAACCATTTCAAAAGGAGGATTTGCAGGACCTCCGGCAAAATTCATAATAACAGTATCAATAATATCAACTCCCGATACAATGGCAGCCACAGAACTTGCCAGTCCAAATCCCGGCGTACAATGAGTATGAAGATTTACCGGAATCTTTATTTCTTCCTTTAGCCTCTTTACAATTGAAGCAGCCTTATGAGGAGTTAGAAGTCCGGCCATATCTTTTACAGTAATAATATCAGCTCCGGCAGCCTCCAATTCCTTGGCTTTTTCTAAATAATAATCTTCATTAAAAATATTATTCGGTAATTTCTTTCCTCCTAGAAAAGCATTAAATTTATCTTTAAAAGAAAATTTAGGATCAACCGTATAGCAGATAGCACAATCAGCAATTCCGCCATACTCTTTTACATATTTGATACTACTTCTCATATTATCAACATCATTCAAAGCATCAAAGACCCTCATAATATCAAGTCCGGTCGCATGAGAATTTTTAATAAATCCCTCAATTACATCTTCAGGATAAGGAGCATAACCAAATAAGTTTCTTCCTCTAGAAAGAGCAGTTAATTTAGAAATATCACCGATTCCTTCTTTAATCATTTGAAGTCTATCCCAAGGATTTTCATTCAAAAATCTCATACAAGAATCAGGAACAGCTCCACCCCAAACTTCCATTGCATAAAAATTAGCATCCTTGTAATAAGGAAGTAGCCTCGCTATCTGTTCACCCTTCATCCTAGTTGCAAATTGAGATTGTTGACCATCTCTAAGAGTTACATCTCTTACCTTTATTTCCCTCATAAAACCACCTATTCCTTTCTAATATTCAAATTTCCAAATAATACCCCAAATTTCGTCTTTAGTCATCATCTTATACCCTAAGACTCTTTGGTAAATATAGTTATTGTTCAAGTTGTAATAATCATTCTTAAATCCAAAAGAATCGCTCAAAAAATTATCAACACCAAAATAAAAAGTCATATCTTTAATTTCTATTTCAATTTTTGCTCCAAGATTTGCCTCCTTTTCCATAGTTAAGCCCGTTAAATAATACTTTGCAAAACTATGATAAATACTAGCTCTAAAATTTAGATCTTTGTTAAAAAAAGATTTGCTATAAAACAGTTTATTAAAAAAATGATAATCATAGCAAAATTCTTCTTTAAAATCATCCATATTCATCAAAAATGATGAATAATAATTAAAGTCTCCTAAGAGCACATTGTAATCTAAAATAAAATAAGCTAAATCACAAGAATCTTTTCTACTTTCATAAAAAATATTAGGAGATAAAATCAGCTTGAGCCAGTCGTTTTTAAATAATTGATATTTAAAATTAATTTCATTTCTAAATCTACTCGTAAAAAAATCATCCTTTAAATAAAGTGAAGAAAAATAGATTTCTAAATACCTGCTGCTAAATTCATAGAGCAGACCGAAACTTGACTGATCTAAATCCCCATTTAGAAAGTTTAAATTATTGACTAAATTGAATTTTTGATTTGGCCAATGATAGCCTAATCTTAAAAAATTATCAAAATCTGCTTTAGCTTTCCGGTTTAAAGAAATAAGGTTTTTATTCTCGAATAAGTAGTTATTTTTATAATAATTAACCAAAGATTCAAAATAAGAAAAACTCTCATCCTTCCCCCTCGTTTGATAATAATAGCGATTCCCAAGCTGAAATTTGAAATCCAAATTAACAAAATCTTTCTTGAATGTTAGGGAATTATGATAATAAGATTCTCTGTTAAGAAGGCTATCAGTACTCAACCTATACTTCTTATCTTTTTCAAAGAAACTGTTAAAAGCAAGAAAAGAATCTTTAGTTTTCCTCTTTAAGAAAAATCGATATTTCTGACCTAGAAAAGGATATTTATAATAATCCCGAGATTCTCTTTTATCCTTATAATCAGTAATTTCAAAATTAATCTTATAACTTATTTCAGAATTGAAATATTGAGAATAACCGGCATTTAAATCTCTAAAATTATAGAAAGCATCTTTATAGCTAACTTGAGAAGCCGGCTCTTGAGCTATTTGAGGACTGAAGGCTCTTAAAATAATTCCATCAAGTTGCGGATTATTGGTTTCCAGAGTTAAGGAATCAAGATCATTTATGTTAATAAATTTACTTAAATCCGCCTTCTCATCATCAAAAACTAAAATATCATCAAGATACAAACGGCATTTTAAACTTCGACTTCCTTGCCTGCTAATATTTATTTCTTGACCTATATCCCCGTATGAAAAACCGTATATTTCTGTAACATATCGCAATAAATCATAAATTGATCTAGCTGAAATAGAGTTTATCTCTTCTCTATTTAGACTAACTGTTCTAGCACCTAGAAAACTTGCTAGAAATAATCCT
>PDWI01010009.1_pt1 | contig 10714 bp, 7 predicted proteins | sample 1430891 | NCBI WGS metagenome assembly PDWI01 (sample SAMN01162508, study PRJNA174530) | Oral metagenome, whole genome shotgun sequencing project. | biome: Marine environment; feature: Marine mammal; material: Swab sample of the gingival sulcus; isolation source: swab sample of gingival sulcus... | reverse complement strand
GGGTAACCCTGAATGAGGAAAGTGGAGACCCTAAGGCAGAGGCGTACTTTGGTGTGGAGAATTTAGCGGACCCAGCAAAGATGGAAGTAAACCACCATATAAAGCAGGCGCTCTATGCCATCTATATGATGAAGAGAGATCAGGACTATGTAGTAAAAGATGGTCAAGTATATATCGTAGACGAATTTACTGGTAGAATCATGCACGGTAGACGTTATTCAAATGGATTGCACCAAGCGATAGAGGCTAAGGAAGGTTTAGAAGTTAGAAAAGAGTCACAGACCTTAGCTACTATCACGCTACAAAATTATTTCAGACAGTATAATAAATTGTCGGGTATGACAGGTACTGCTAAGACAGAGGAAGATGAGTTTATCCAGATTTATAATATGCCAGTTACCGTTATTCCTACGAACAAACCGATCGCTAGGGATGACAAAGAAGATGTTATAGTGGGTAGTCTAAAGGCCAAGTACAATAGAATAGCGGATGAAGCGGAAGAGAGACATAAGACGGGGCAGCCAGTTTTGATAGGTACGATAACCATAGAGGTTTCTGAGCTTTTAAGTTCTATGTTAAAGCGTAGGGGAATAAAGCATGAAGTTCTGAACGCTAAACACCACGATAGAGAGGCTGAGATTGTCGCTCAGGCTGGTCGATTTGGTGCTGTAACCATAGCCACAAATATGGCGGGTAGAGGAACGGACATTGTCTTAGGTGGAAACCCAGAATTTATGGCTTTAAAAGAAATGAAAAAACGTGGGGCAGATGATAAGGTCTTATCTATGGTCACTTCTCCCTTTATTGTAGAAGAAATTAGAGAAGAACAGGAAGAATATAAGCGTTTATTCGAAGAATTTAAAAAAGAAACAGATGCTGAAGCCGAGAAGGTAAAGGCAGCTGGTGGTCTTTGTATCATGGGTACGGAAAGGCATGAATCTAGGCGTATTGATAACCAGCTTAGAGGTCGTGCAGGTAGACAGGGAGACCCTGGTTCTACACAATTCTTCTTATCGATGGAAGATGATTTGATGAGACTGTTTATGTCTGAGAGAGTTATTAATATGATTACGAAGATGGGCTTAAAAGACGATATGGAAATCGAAGTAGGGATGGTTTCTAAGTCTCTCCAAAACGCTCAGAAAAAGGTAGAGGGGCGTAACTTTGATATCAGAAAGAATGTCCTCCAGTACGATGACGTGATGAATAGACAGCGTACGATTATATATGATGAGAGACGCAGGGTTTTACATGGGGATAATGTAAAAGAACATATACTTTCTATGCTCGATTCCTATGTGGAAGGTGCTGTCTCTAGGTATACTGCAAATTCTGAGATAGAAGATGATTGGGATATCAAAGGTTTGGAATTAGAACTCCACGAAATCATATTTAAGAATATGCTTGACTTGAATATAGACGGTATAGAGGGAACGGATGAATTAAAAAATTATATAATCGAAAAGGCAAAGGCTTATTACGAAGAGATAGAGCTAGCTGTTGGTAGTGAGAAGATGCGTGATGTAGAGCGATACGCCCTATTAAAAACGGTCGATGATAAGTGGATGGACCACATAGATGCCATGGATCAGTTGAAGCAGGGTATCGGATTGAGAGCGATAGGTAATGTAAATCCTATCATAGCATATCAGACAGAGGGATTTGATATGTTTGATGAGATGATTGAATCAATCAAACAGGATACCCTAGAACTTGTATTCCACGCACAGGCTGAAATGAATACAGAGGTTAAAAAGACAGTGGTAATCACATCAGAAACCCATGGAAACACGAAGCCTAAGACCATGAAGCGAAAAGAGGCGAAGATAGGTAGAAATGCGCCATGCTCTTGTGGAAGCGGGAAGAAGTATAAAAACTGTTGCTTAAAGAAGGAAGCAGCTCCTGTGGACTAAATAAGTTAAAACAACGGAGAAAGACATGATAGAATTTGAGAACGCAAAAAAAGATTTAGAAGAATTAAGCTCATTACTAGAAGAAATATCGGAGTATCTTTGACTTAGAAGGTTTGAAGAGCGAAGTAAATGAGATTGAAAAAAAATTAATGGATTCTGAAGTGTGGCAGGATGCTGAGAAGTCGGTCGCTCTTAGTAAAAAGCAAAAAGACTTAAGTTCCACTATTTCTGAGTACGAAAATCTAATCTTGAAAAAAGAAGATTTAGAATTGATATGTGATATAGGGATAAGCGAAAAAGATTTCTCTATGAGAAAAGATTTGCGCAGTGGCCTAAGGGAACTCAAAGAAGAAACGGAAGTGATGAAACTTAAGACCTTACTAGATGGCGATCACGATGCCTTGAATGCCATTGTTTCTGTTCATGCTGGTAGCGGTGGAAGAGATGCTCAGGATTGGAATGAAATGTTATATCGAATGTATCTGAGATGGGCAGAGAGAATGGGTTATAAGGTGGACGTCTTAGATGAGCAATATGATACGGCTGCTGGATTGAAGAGTGCTTCTTTTAGGATAATCGGGCAGAATGCCTATGGTTTTCTCCGTTCAGAGCATGGGGTTCACAGAATCGTTCGGATTTCGCCTTATGATTCTACGGGTAGAAGGCATACATCCTTTGCGGCTGTAGATATCATTCCTGAATTGGAAGAAGAGCTTGGCGGCATAGAAATATCCCCTAGCGACCTTAAAATAGATACTTATAGGGCATCTGGGGCTGGTGGTCAGCACGTAAATACTACGGATTCTGCAGTTAGGATAACCCACCTTCCTACGGGTGTGGTGGTACAATGTCAGAATGAACGCTCACAGATAAAAAATAGGCAGAGTGCTATGAAGATGCTGATGTCTAAGTTGATTGTCTTAAAGGAACGGGAGCACAGGGAAACGATAGAAGAGTTACATGGGGATTATTCAGAAAACTCGTGGGGTTCACAGATACGCTCTTATGTTTTTCATCCTTATCAGATGGTGAAGGATCATAGGACAAACTTTGAAAGCTCGAAGCTCGATGATGTGATGGATGGAAAAATAGACGAATTTATACAGGCATATTTAAGTCAGTAATTTTTAGACGTTCCTTAGCTTGTTTGATAAGATGCTAATGGAAAAAAAGTCAAATGAAGGAAGTACAATGATTAAAAATGAAGAAAAAATAGTCTTAAAAAACATAGAAGATAGTAAGAAGCTCGCAGAAAAACTCTCTCTATTGCTTAAAAAAGGGGATGTGGTATGTTTGGAAGGTAGTATTGGTGCTGGGAAAACGACCCTGACATCTTTTTTACTTCATGAGCTAGGGGTAGAAGGGGATATAAACAGTCCTACCTTTGCTATTGTGCTTCCATATGAGGGAAGGGATTTTAAAATTTTCCACTCTGATGTTTATAGGATAGAGGATGAAGAAGAACTTTATAATATAGGCTTTGAAGATTATTTTAGGGATGATTCCTTGATTTTGATAGAATGGGCAGATACGATAATAGATTATCTGAGGGAAATCAGTGATAGGTTAATAAGGATAAATATCGAAGCTAGTCATGATGAGAGTAGAAACGTGACTATAAAATGGTATGATGATAGGAGCGTTACATGCTAGAGTTAGCTTTTGATGCATCGGCAAAGTCTGCCAGTGTATCTGTAGTAAAAGATAATAATATAGTTCTATCTAGAAGCATAGATAATGGAAGGACACATTCTGAAGAATTGATGCCTTTAATTGATTCTTTGCTTCGTGGGAGTGGCTTTTCTATAGGAGATATAGAGAAATTATATGTGGCGAATGGTCCAGGTTCATTTACAGGCATTAGGATAGCGCTCTCTATTGCTAAGTCATTGGCTCATGCCTTAAATATACCTGTTTATCCAGTTTCGACCTTGGATGCTCTCTCATATTATGGAAAGAGTCATGCTGGTGTTATTTGTCCCATTATGGATGCTAGGCGTTCCAGAGTTTATACAGCTGTATATGATGGATTCGGTGGAGAAAAACTATTGGAACCATCTGCATTAGCATTTCAGGAATTACTAGAAATATTAGGAGGCTATAAGAAAAAAGTCTTGTTTGTTGGCGATGGAGTAGAAAGATATGGAGGTGAAATTAATAAGATAGAGAACATGGATGTGGCGGATATAGTAGAGGAATATAGGCTGGCGAATTCAGAGGGAGTTTATATGGCGGCAAAGGCTTATGAATATAAACCCGTAGTTTACAATCAAGTTCTTCCAATTTATTTGAGGAAAGCTCAGGCAGAAAGAGAAAGAGATGAGAGAAGAAGCGGTAATAATAAGAAGTGCACATAGTGGTGATATAGATTCTATATATCATATAGAATCCTTAAGTTTTAGTGATGCGTGGTCTAGGGAATCATTTGTCCAAGAAATTGAAAAAAATCATATGGCATATTATTATATAGCTGAAATAGACGGTAAAGTGGTAGCTTATATAGGATATTGGAAGATTTTAGAACAGGCACATATAACGAATGTTGCAGTTTTAGGTGATTACAGAGGCAGAGGTATAGCTAGACATTTAATCGCTAGAATCTTTGAAGATTCAAATTCAAAAGGTATAGAAACCTATACCTTAGAATGTAGGATTTCAAATACTTCCGCTTTAAATTTGTATGAATCGTTAGGATTTAAGTCAGCTGGTATCAGACCTAAGTATTATATCGATAATGGGGAAGATGCAGTAGTGATGTGGCTAGAATCAAAGGAGATTGATGGGTGTTAATATTAGGTATAGAAAGTAGCTGTGATGAAACATCTTGTGCTTTGGTGAGAAATGGGAGAGAAGTTTTATCCAATGAGATATATACTCAGATTCCAATCCACGTAGATTATGGTGGTGTTGTTCCAGAGATAGCATCTAGGAACCACTTAATTAAGATATCTGATGTCGTGGATAATGCGCTAAAAAAGGCGAATTGTTCTTTTGATGACGTGGATGCCATAGCAGTTACGAAGGGGCCTGGACTTGTAGGGGCGCTTTTGGTTGGTTTAAATTATGCAAAGGGTTTAGCTTATGCCCTGAATAAACCGCTAATAGCTGTCAATCACTTGAAGGGGCATTTGCTTTCGCCCTTACTTTCGTATCCTGAATTAGAGCCACCTTACATGGCCTTGGTAGTTTCAGGTGGTAATTCATATTTGGCTATCTGCCATGATTATGATGAGATTGAGGTTGTAGGAACGAGTAGGGATGATGCCTTGGGAGAAGCTTATGATAAGGTTGCTAGGACTTTGGGTTTCGAGTATCCAGGTGGTCCTAAGATAGATGCTGCAGCTAAGAGAGGAAATGGTTCAGCCATTGATTTTCCTAGGGTATATTTAGAAAAAGATAGTTTAGATTTTAGTTTTAGTGGGATAAAGACCGCAGTTTTAAACTATATAAATAGTGAAAAACAAAAGATGCGTAATAGCTCGGATTCTGAAATACATAAGATAAATGTGGATGATGTCGCAGCATCTTTTCAAGAGGCAGTTCTTGAGGTCTTAGTGAATAAGAGTATTATGGCTTGCAAGAAATATCGTATGAATAATTTGGTTGTATCGGGTGGTGTCGCTGCGAATTCTAGGTTAAGGGATTTATTCAATATAGAGGCTGAAAAAAATAATATAGAAATGTATTACCCAGCCTTTGAGTATTGTACTGATAATGCCGCTATGATAGCTTCAGCTGCATTTTATGTGAGTGAGCTTTCGGAAGAAGAGAGCTTACGCCTTAATGCAAACCCTGCCTTGAAGCTCTAAATTTTACATAAATTTAAACGTGGAACTAGAAAAAAATTAGCTGACGTGCTATAATATGACGTGTTTTAGTAGAAAGGAAAGGATTTACTTACTGGAGGAGTATGTATGTATATTAGAAACAACATAATAGATAGGCTTGAAAAGGATGCTGATGAGTTTTCTTATGCCTTAAATATAGGGTTAAAGAGTGGTGAGTCGGTTTATGTTGATGGCATTACTAGAGGAGAAAAAAATGGTTATGTTAACTTCGCAAAGCATTCAACGGAAACCATGCTCTTGGAGATAGATGATTCTCTGTGGAGGATACAGGCTGAAGATGTAGAATCAATTAGTGTAAAACAATATAAAACAGGTTTAGAGGATTCTTTTAGATGGTTTAAAAACTTGTTCTTTTCTGAGAGTAAGTTTAAGAAGTCTACATATGTAGTGTGGATAAAATGGTTTTTATTTGGCGTTTTGGTTTCCTTCTTTTATGCGGGTGTAAAAGTTGTAATAGATGGCGGAGATATAATGAGTGCAATTGTTGACTCTAGTATTGTTAAAGTTATACTCAACACTGCATTAAACTATATGGATAAGCTGTTTCTTATAATATTGATTATTATGATGGTCATGTTTATTGTAGACTGCGTACTTCCATCAGATGAACCATATAAAAAGATAAAACCTTTTAGCGAATATGGCGCTAATCCTAGAATACACAATTTTGGTATCATACTTATGTTTCTCTTGTTTTACAAAATTGTTGCAACGTTCATATATAAGCTTATTTAATTTATTAATATAATGCTCGCTGTGATATAATTACGTATGTGTAGTTATGTTTGAATGGTGAGGTTATACGGTGAACAAGATAAAAATTCAGAAAGATAGAAAGATAATAAAAAAAAATAAATACTTATACTTAAGATGGCTTTTAAGCACGCTTATTATTTTGCTCTGCTTGAATAGCCACTTTTTATTTGCGGAAGAAAATGAAACTGATATATTGATCTTTTTAGATGGGGAAGAAGTTGAAGAATTAGAAGCTCAATCCTTTATTCATAATAGTAGAATTATGGTGCCTGTAAGACTTGTGAGTGAAGTGCTAGGTGCAAAAGTTGAATGGGTAAATGATGAAAATATCATCATTATTTACGATGAAGATAAGACCTTATACATACCGATTGGGGAGTATCAGTACGTAGATAACGGTTATGATGTTGATATGGACGTTGAAGCGTTCATAAAGGACTCTAGAGCCTATGTTCCTATCAAGTTTGTTTCTAATGCCTTAGATGTAAAACTTGAATGGATTGGAAGTGAAAACGATAAGGGGATGCTTTTTTTATTTAGTGCAAAGTTTTCACAGAACGAACAAAAAGAAAAAATTGATCAGATATTAAAGGAGTATGAATTAAATGAGAGGTCTTTAAATCTTTCGGAAATAAATGCCATAAACCTTTTAAATACGTTAAAAATAGACGAGTTAGATATAGAAGCAATCTCTACTTTAAAAGAAAATGAATTTCAAGTTAAATATGATGTGGATAAGATCATTGAGGATTCCGTTTTATTTTTGTATTCCTTGAGTAAGAAAGGTGATGCGAAGCTTAACACTTTGTTAGAAGAAAAAACGGATGGAGAGAGTAAGGAAGAGATCTTCGTAGACTATGGTGCTTATGTAGATGATTTCTTATATAGTGATAAAATTGTTTTTGATTCTCCAAGGACGATTCTAGCAGATGATGAGTTTTTTAAGATTTATTTATCTGCTGTAAACTTATCTACTAATGAAGCGCATTTGATTTGTTTCAGTTACGGGCAATCTATTTTTGATGAAAATAAAATAAATATTCAGAAGATTGAAATTATTCCCAAATATATACAAGATAGTAGAATAGAAGAGAGAAATAAATTAGATGAAAAAAAGCCTAGTGAAGTAAAGGGGAAAAGAAGATATGACCTTGTGAAAGCGAATTCAACTAAGCTTTGGTATTTAGGTGATAGTGATTACTTTACTAGAACTAGTTTTTATATTCAGTATATGAATAATGGGGAGTATCAGAAAGAAATAAGGTCTTCTTATCTCATAGAGGATAACTGGCTTGATAGGGATATGAAGAAGGAATATAGAGAACTTTCTGAAAGTCTTGCCAGAGAGATTTTAGATGCCACGAACCTCAGTGAGGAGGAGAGACAAGCTATCGTTGATTCTGGTTTTAAGGTGAACGTATATCCCGAAATAAGAGCGATAGATCCTTATGATAATAGTATAAATTGGTATAGACTATCAGAGAATGCGGGGGACAATACTCCCTACATGGAAATATTTACAGATAAAGAGCAATGTAGTTTTACCAAGCTTACCAGAACAGTTCTAAGAAATTCCTCAAACGAGGGTGTTTTAAGTAGTATAATTGATGGTGAAAAAGAGCAGAAAAAAATAATAAATGTTAAATACTTGGATGTAGATAGCCAAAAAGAAATAAAAAGAGCGGATAAAATTGAGCTATATTCATCCGACAGCACTTATGTTTTTAAGGCGCCAAAAAATATTTCAGACCTATATGATTTGATAAATGGCGAAGAATATGTATTATCGTTTGATCTCAAAAAAGAAGAAGAGACGAAGGATCTTATCGTATATTATAAGGCTCGAGAGATAAATACTGACAATGTTGATTTTGTACTTAGTGAGTGGCGATTAAGTAAAAAGATAGATTCTATTCTTAATGGGAACAAGCCTGTAGAAACTAGTCTGAAGTTAATAATTCCGAGACAAAAGGATAGAGAGACATTTTCAACACCTGGTATTTTAACACCCATGAGGGCGAGTAAATTTTATATAAAGTCTGCATCTCAATCAGACTTTATAAAGGCAAATGCTCAAAAAGATATCGATATCAGGGCAAGTTTAGCTTATAATGAAATTTCTCAAGCTTGTGATACTCCTATTCTTTTAACGAGGGAAAATCCAAGCTATTCTTTAGGATTACCTAATTATTCACAGATGGCTAATATAAAATTTTCTTTGAATCCCGCAGAACAATATAGCTATATCCCTGTAAAAAAAGAAGTGAAAGTGGATGACCTAGGTAGGCGAGAGATGAGTCTTTCCTTAGAAGAAAAAAATAATGTCCAATATGAACAAAAAGAAAAGTATTATAATATGGCTTTTATATTTTTAAATCATGAAAGTCCAGCTAAACTGGCACCAAGTTATGAAGCCTTTACCTTTTTTGATCCAAGTACTGGTGAACAGGGTGTTTCGATGCCTTCTCCATATACTTTGACAGTATTACCTAAAGTAATGATGATTTACGATACTGAAGATGGTAAGGCAGAAGCTAGTTTTGTAAATTCAAGGCAATATAGACAAATAAAACCCTTGTCTAATCATAGATCATACTTAAGTTTAGGTGATGAAATAAGGGTTAGGATGAATGCTAAAAAACCGAGGAAAGCCTACAGTTTAGCTATGGCTATGGGAAATAAAAATCTTCCAGTTGTGGATAAGGGGGGCGATATTCAAGTTGATTATGGTGGAAAAAATGTATTGACAGTGAGTACTTTCAACTTGGACATGGCACCTTTTACTTCGAATTCCAACCACGAAGTATATTTGGGCAATCTAGGTTTACAGGGAGGAAAGATACCAGTAAGGTTAAGAGCGTATTTAAATGATTCAAATTCTTCTACTTACAAGGATGTAAGTTTGATTAGGAATTCAAATGAGAAAAAGATTAGTCATAGTTTAGAAGTTCGTTCTGGTAGGGTTATTTCTGTGGATGGGATTTCTTATTATAATTTAAGTCCTCGCTTAAAGAATGTTGTTGATAATATGAAATTGAGCGATCCTTCACCCTTGAATAATGTCCTAGGTGCTTTTGCTAGGAATGAAGGAGCTGCTTTAAATGAACAGAAATTTGCTGAATTATCGACTGTATATAGGCACATACCTCAGAATATGGGGGATGGATGGTATAATGAAGATAGCTCGGACTTAGTTCTAATTGAAAGGCAGAGTAGTTTTGATTTAGAACTAAGTCAGGTAAATTTAAAAGCCCCTTTAAATATAAAGGGACTTTCTACACCTATCAATGATAGGATGAAGTATTCTAGAGGTGAAAAAACAGATATGAATCTAGAATTATTTTTGACTGCAAATCCTAGTATAAAGGGAAATGTTAATATCCAATCCGCATTTATTATTCCAAATGCTGAACAATAATCTTATTTGATTAGCAGCTCATCTAGTACATTTACTAGTTCAGCCGCTTGTGGTTTACTAAGTTGGGCATCTGCTCCTACAGATTCTCCCTTGTGTCTAAGTTTCTCGGTGATAAGAGAAGAAAAAATCACAATAGGCAAATCTTTAAGGGTATTGTGTTCTTTCAATTTTCTAGATAAGGTATGACCGTCTAATCTAGGCATTTCTATGTCAGTTATCAGTAGGTCTACATCTTCTTTGAAATCTTTTCCCTTGTTTTCAACCATTTCCATCAGGGCATCATAAACCTCTTGTCCATCATCAAAGAATTTTAATTTAGTGTAGCCTGCAGTTTCTAAAGTATCTTTCAATAAGTTTCTGATAACCTTTGAGTCATCTGCTAAGAAGAGTTTGTATCTTTTTCTATTATCGTCAAAGTTTCTCTCTACCATTTCAGGATTGATGCCCATACTAGGTGATATTTCTACCACTATGCTTTCAAAGTCTAGTAGCATATATATGATGCCTTCGTATTCTATATTAGCTATTACACCGCTTCCCTGAATCATTTGATCAGGGGCGTGCATTTCATCCCATCTAACTCTATGAATTCCTATTACTTCATCGACTAAAAATGCCACGACAGCTTGGTTAAATTCGCAGAGTAGAATCTTACTATTTTCTAGTTTGAAGTCATCCTTTGTTTGACCCTCTAATACAGAGTGTAAGTCTACTATTGTAACGACATCTCCCCTTATTAAGGTTATGCCCAAGACTGATTTAGGTGAATTTGGAACGGG
>PDWI01010008.1_pt1 | contig 10714 bp, 5 predicted proteins | sample 1430891 | NCBI WGS metagenome assembly PDWI01 (sample SAMN01162508, study PRJNA174530) | Oral metagenome, whole genome shotgun sequencing project. | biome: Marine environment; feature: Marine mammal; material: Swab sample of the gingival sulcus; isolation source: swab sample of gingival sulcus... | reverse complement strand
TATTATCCATGGTCTTTTCTCCTGTTGAATTGAATCGTGAAATCCAATTCTGGCACAGTGATGCCGGTTAAAGGGGAGGAGACCATTTCATCACGACAATTATCCATTTCCGTAAATTTGAATATTCAGGTTGAATGGCGTAAATGAGGATATTGCTATCAAGTAATAACATCAGTCACTGCGTCCCGGTAAAGGCCGGTCTTTGCGTATGTCTTTCTGCCATTGGCCTGGCTTTTACGTCAGATAACGCCCCCCTGGCGGCCATACGCTCCATTATTTGGGCTATGGCTGCACCATTCGATTGGTTGGCTGTGTCCGTTTGTGGGCGGTGGGTTAACTTTGCTTTCAGGAATTGTACAAAGTCGAGTGCTTCGGCCTGCATGTTTTCAGGTAAATCTTTTAAATCGTTCAGGATTTGTTGCTGCGCATTGCCTCAAAAGAAAAGGTAACTATCAAGATTCGCTAGATCATCAACTTGAAGGCCCAGAATTTCACTTATGGTTAGAAAACACACCCACGCTCTATGGGGTGGAGAACTTAAGTATTGCGCTGGGCTATGAAGAGGGTTTGGAATGAAATTAATAGATAATGTCAATCATCTTTTAGGCAACGAGCTCAAGCAGCACCTAAAGCGTGGCAGCAAATTGCAAATAGCGGCCAGCTGCTTTTCTATGTATGCTTTCGTAGCCCTGAAAAACGAATTATCCAAAATTGATTCTCTCGAGTTTATCTTTACTGAACCTACATTTACACCAGAATCAGCCACCGGTAAATTTACAAAAGAACACCGTGAGTTCCATATCCCAAAAACTTACCGAGAAAGAAGCCTTTACGGCTCTGACTTTGAGATTCAATTAAAAAATAAGCTTACACAAAAAGCGATTGCGAAAGAGTGTGCAGACTGGATTCGAAGCAAAGTCACGTTTAAATCGAATATCTCCAATGCAAGCATGCAACAATTCATTACAACGCAAAGCAATAATCAGGAAGAAACAGTTTTTTTTCCTATTAGTGGCTTTACGGCGGTTGATCTGGGCTACCAGAAAGGGAATGCAGTCTCATCATTGTCACACAAATTTGATCAAACACAATTTACACAGCAGTACCTGATACTGTTCAATCAAATCTGGCAAGACGAGGAAAAGCTCACTGATGTTACTGAATTAGTCATACAACATATTGACTCGGTTTATCAGGAAAATTCACCTGAACGAATTTACTTTGTCATTCTCTACAATATCTTTCATGAGTTCTTAGAAGACATGAATGAAGATGTATTGGCCAATGATAGAACGGGTTATCAGGAAACAGTCATTTGGAATACTCTGTTCAATTACCAAAAAGATGCCGCTACAGGCATCATCAACAAACTGGAAATGTATAACGGCTGTATTCTGGCCGATTCTGTAGGTTTGGGAAAAACCTTTACAGCCTTAGCCGTGATGAAATACTACGAGCTTCGTAACAAATCCGTACTGTTACTCTGCCCTAAAAAACTTGCCGACAACTGGCTAACTTATAATCGTAATGTCACCACCAACATTTTAGTAAAAGACCGCTTCAACTATGACGTGCTTTGCCATACCGACTTAAGCCGCACCCGTGGCGAGTCATTCGGTATGCCTCTTAACCAAATTAACTGGGGAAATTATGATTTAGTCGTCATAGACGAATCACACAACTTCAGAAACGATAACGCCGTTAAAGACCGAGAAACACGCTACCAAAAACTGATGAATAAGGTCATTAGAAGCGGCGTGAAAACAAAAGTACTCATGCTCTCGGCGACACCCGTCAACAACCGCTTTTCTGACCTGCGTAACCAGCTTGCCCTAGCCTATGAAGGGCACTCGGAAAATCTTACTAAAAAACTTAAAACCAGCCGGTCTGTTGAAGGTATCTTCAAACGTGCTCAAAAAGCCTTTAACGAATGGGCTGACCTGGCACCTGATGAGCGTACACCAAAGGCCATTCTTGACTCTTTGGATATCGACTTCTTTGAGTTACTCGATAGCGTCACCATTGCACGCTCACGCAGACATATCCAGGCATTCTATGATACGAGCGACATAGGTAAGTTTCCTGATCGATTACGGCCAAAATCTTTTCACTGTCCGCTAACAACATTGGCAAGCGCACCGCCAACCAATGAAATATTTAAGCAGCTAAGACTGCTTAAAATGTGTGTTTATGCGCCCATATCCTATGTACAACCCAGTCGATTAAAAAAATACGAAGAGATGTACGATACCGAAGTAAGTGGTGGTAGAGGAAAATTAACGCAACAAGATCGAGAAAAAGCCTTGGTTGCTTTAATGACGACCAACCTGCTCAAACGCCTTGAAAGCTCTGTTTACGCCTTCAGGGAAACCCTAAGCGCATTAAAGAACAATCATGAGAAAGTATTGGATAAAATTGATGAATTTCATAATAAAGGAGGCGTTACAGAAATCGACGACCTTGAAGCCGCGCAGGGATTAATTGACAGCTACGATGACGATAGCTTTCAAGATATGGAAGTAGGCGGCAAAGTTAAAATACAACTGCAAGACATGGATTTAATATCCTGGCAGCAAGACTTGCGGGCTGACCTGGCCATGATTGACAGCCTATTCAGCGAAATGCAAGCCATTACGCCAGAGCATGATGCCAAACTCAAGCACCTGCAAGCCCACATAGCAGACAAACAAGCCAAACCGATTAATACTGACAACAAAAAGGTAATTATCTTTACCGCCTTTGCCGATACCGCTCAATACCTATATGAGCAATTAGCACCAACACTTTGGGCTAACCACCAGATACATACCGCCATGATAACTGGCGGTTCCGACCTGCCCAAAAGCACACTAAAAACCGGCAAGCGCAGCTACGATGTACAAGAAACCCTGACCCTGTTTTCGCCACAATCAAAATCCAAAGCAGCGGTACTACCGGAAGAACCCAATGAAATCGATATTTTAATTGCCACCGACTGCATTTCAGAAGGTCAAAATTTACAGGACTGTGATTACCTCATAAATTATGACATCCATTGGAATCCGGTTCGCATTGTGCAGCGTTTTGGCCGTATTGATCGTATCGGCTCATCTAACGACGTTATCCAGTTAGTCAACTATTGGCCTGATATCACCCTGGATGAATACATAAACTTGAAAGAGCGGGTCGAAAGCCGCATGATCATTGTCGATGCCACCGGCGTAGCGGGCGATAACATCTTGCTGGAAAAACAAAATGAGCTGGCCTACCGTAAAGATCAGCTAAAACGCCTGCAAGAAGAGACTCTCGATCTTGAAGATTTAAAAACCGGTGTATCAATTACCGATCTGGGGCTTAACGACTTTCGCATGGACTTAATGGCCTATGTCGAGCAATACGGCGAACCCAAAAACGTAGCGCATGGCTTACATGCCGTCGTGCCCACCAACCCTGAAATCGGTTTGCAGCAAGGCATTATCTTTGCCCTGAGGAACATCAACAGCTCGGTAAACATTGATCAGCAAAACCGACTACACCCTTATTACCTTATTTACATCAACAACCGGGGAGAGATTATCGCTGATCATCTTGAAGTGAAGCGCTTGCTTGATTTAGTACGCAGCTGCTGTAAAAATCAGACAAAACCCATTCGGGAAGTCTGCAACATTTTCAACACCGCGACGAATGATGGCCGGGATATGCAAACCTACAGCGAGCTGCTTAGCCAGGCTATTAGCTCGATGATTGCCACCAAAGACGAAAACGATATCGACAGCTTGTTTAGCAGTGGCGCAACCAGTGCACTGATTAATAGCATACAAGGGCTGGATGATTTTGAGTTATTAGCCTTTATCGTCGTGCAAGATCCAGCTGAAGCGCTCCAAACACAATGAACCAGAGCAACATGCAAAATGGGAATAACATGCTTCCAGTCATTCATTGGCGCTTTCCGGAAACCGCCAGGTTTGGCCGCGTGATCCCTAAAGAAAAACTCTACCAAAAAGCCAGTGTCAGTGCGGCATTAAAGCAGCGATTTGTAAGTCAAGTAGGGCAAATCAAGTGGGCCTATAAACTGGCAGAAAGCACCACCAATTTAACCAAAACCGACTCAGTAGCTGAAATAGAGGTCATTCAAATCACTCTAAAGTCGAAAGACTTGGACGAAGAAATACTAGCGGCAATAGATAAAGCCATACCGCACCCAACGCTATTTGTTCTAAAACGCTATCAGAACAATAATAAAAGTAATGATGAAAGCAACGAAAGCGAACAAATAAACACTGAAAAAGTCCGCCTCACCGCCGCCCATAAGGTAAAGGCAACTACCTCCAGAGGCAAGGAAACATGGCAGCGAAGCCAATACCTTAGCAGTGCATGGTTTAGCCCAAAGCAGGTAACGGCCCTGCCATTACCGACAGCCACTAATCTACAGCGTTTGTATGAGCAATTATTAGAGTCACTGATTCCAAAAAGTGCTGATAAAGCACCCAACCAATTAAGTGAATCGAGAGCCGAATATCGGGCTAAGATGGTGACCCAGGCCATATCAACAGGCTCGAAAGAGATGCCAACACAATTACCGATAAAAGAAAAACTTGCCATACTTGCCGAAATAGACACCCTAAATAAAAAACTTCAGCAGATCAAAACCAAACGTGATAAAGAAAAGCAGTTTAACCGCCGTCGAGAATTCAACGACGACTACAAAGCTTTAAAAAAGCAGCTGGCTAATCTGCAAGCACAAATTTAAAACAAGTTAGTAACAAATTGAAAAGAGATTACATGAATGGACAAGCTCAAAATGCGCAGCCCCAATATCACCCAACAAAACATCGATAAACTATTAGAGTTGTTTCCAAATTGCAAAACCGAAAAGCAAGGCGACAACGGCGATATTGAAGCAGGCATTGATTTTGATTTGTTAAAACAAGAACTCAGCAAAACCATTGTCGAAGGCCCAAAAGAGCGTTACCAGCTTAACTGGCCGGGCAAGAAAGAAGCATTACTTACCGCCAATGCCCCCATTGCCAAAACCCTACGCCCGTGCCGTGAGGAATCGGTTGACTTTGATATCACAGAGAATTTGTTTATTGAAGGGGACAATCTGGATGCCTTAAAGCTGCTGCAAGAGACGTATTTGCGCAAGGTAAAAATGATTTATATCGACCCACCTTACAATACAGGTAAAGACTTTATCTATGCCGACAATTTTGCCGAATCAACGGATGAGTATTTACGGGAATCTGGTCAAAAAGATGGTAAGGGTAATCGCTTGGTCGCCAATTTAGATGGTAATGGCCGCTTCCACTCAAGTTGGCTTACCATGATTTCAGCACGAATACGTTTAGCCAAAAATTTACTTTCTGATGATGGTGCAATTTTTGTCTCATGTGATGAAGGGGAGCACCCCCGCCTGCGCCTCATCATGGACGAAATTTTTGGTCAATCAAATTTCATTGCTGACATGGTTTGGGCTGCTGGCCGCAAGAATGACTCGAGGCTAGTTTCTGTATCCCATGAATACATTGTTTGCTACGCCCGCGATACTGAGCATCTTCGCGCAAAGAAGATCATTTGGCGGCAACGCAAGAAAGGACTTGATGAAATTTATGCTCAGTACGACCGATTGAAGCGTCAATATGGCCAAGATTTCAATGCAATGACCAAAGGGCTGAGGGAATGGTACCGATCCCTCGCCGATGGCCATCCGTCTAAAGATCATAAACACTACAACAATATCGACATGCGAGGCGTCTACTTTGCGGCTGATATTTCTTGGCCTGGTGGAGGTGGTCCTAAATATGAGGTATTGCACCCCATCACAAAAAATCCAGTTAAGGTTCCGTCTAGAGGTTGGATGACCGGCGATCCCAAGCGGATGCAGGAATGGATAGATGATGATCGCGTACATTTTGGCGAGGATGAAAAATCTGTCCCTTGTATCAAGTCTTACCTGAAAAACAAAGAACAACAAACACCCTATAGCGTATTCTATCAAGATGGGCGCGCAGCCTCGAAACGCCTACGTACTTTGATGAATGGTGATTTATTCGACTTTCCCAAAGATGAATTAGTGCTTCAGGAAATCGTAGAGATGTTGACTGGTGAGAATGACGTTGTTCTCGATTTTTTCGCTGGTTCCTCAACAACCGCACACTCGGTGATGTTACAAAATGCTACAGATGGTGCAAACCGAAAATTTATAATGGTTCAGCTTGATGAGCCGACAAACGAGAAGTCATCGGCAAGAGATGCCGGGTACAGAATTATTAGTGATGTAAGCAAAGAACGCATCCGCCGCGCTGGTAGAAAAATTAAAGAAGAAAATCCAGAAGCTACCTATTTGGACACTGGCTTCCGCGTACTAAAAATCGACTCCAGCAATATGAATGAGGTGCACTATACGCCCGATTCTGTCCCAAAAGATGATTTATTCAATCAAGTTGAACACATCAAAGCCGACCGCTCCGGTGAAGATTTACTCTTTCAGGTAATGCTGGACTGGGGCGTGGATTTGTCGTTGCCAATTCACTCTGAATCCATAGAAGGAAAAATCGTTTATTTTGTCAATAATGATGATTTGATCGCGTGTTTTGATAAAATCATTGATGAACCGCTAATTAACACTCTGACTGGCTTTAAACCTTTGCGCGTAGTGTTCCGTGATGATGGCTTTGTGTCTGATTCGGTAAAGATCAACGCCGAACAAATCTTTAAGCAACTGTCGCCGACCACTGACATCAAAGCGATATAAGGGGCGAGACAATGCGTATCAAGTTTAAAAGCCAAGCTTACCAAAATATCGCAGTAGATGCGGTCGTCGATTGTTTTCGGGGGCAACCCAAACTCGATAGCGTTAAATATCGCATGGATAAAGGTGTTGTAGTAAAAGACTACTTGGGTGGCGAGCAAGTACAAATGGATTATGGTGGCGATGCCAATGAAAGCGCTTTTAAGAATGCACCTATCCAACTGGATGAGGGTGAGCTGCTGCGTAATATCCAGCAGGTACAGAGTAGACAAAACTTATCCGTTAACCAGAGCTTGAATGAGTTTACCGTTAAAAATGAAAAGAAACAGACACTGGAGCCGGTAAAAGCTAAATATACCAAACTGGCCCGCGCCATTGCGCCAGTTCACCTTGATGTAGAGATGGAAACGGGAACGGGTAAAACCTATTGTTACATCAAAACCATTTTTGAGATGAATCAACGCTATGGCTGGAGCAAGTTTATTATTGTAGTACCGAGTATTGCAATACGTGAGGGCGTAACAAAATCGTTGCAGATCACCGCCGACCACTTTGCTGACAGTTACAGCAAAAAAGCCCGTTTTTTCACCTACAACTCCAAGCAGCTGCACGAGTTGGAGAGTTATTCATCAGACAGCGGCATTAACGTGATGGTCATTAATATTCAGGCCTTTAATGCCACCGGCAAAGATAATCGTCGTATCTATGAAGAGTTAGATGATTTTCAATCGCGCCGCCCTATTGATGTGATCAGTGCTAACCACCCGATTTTGTTTTTAGATGAGCCGCAAAAGATGGAGGGCGACAAAACCTTAGAGTCATTGGCCAAGTTTAAACCTTTGATGGTGGTACGCTATTCTGCCACCCATAAAACCAACCATCTTAAGGTACATCGGCTTGATGCCCTAGATGCCTACAACCAAAAGCTGGTTAAAAAAATCGCGGTGCGAGGCATCAGTGTAAAAGGCCAAGGCGGAACAGATTCATACCTGTATCTTGAAAATATCGAAATTTCAAAACAAGCGCCTAAAGCCTGGATTGAGATGGAAGAAAAACAGGCCACAGGAAAAGTAGTCAAAAAGCGTCGCAAAATAGGCAAAGGCGATAATTTATATGACCACAGCAACCAAATGGATCAATACAAAGGCTATGTGGTGAGCGATATCAACGCCAATACCGACGCGGTGGAATTCACCAACGGTGTGACACTGACAGCGGGTGAAGCCTATGGTGACGTCAATGAGGATACGCGTCGTCGCATTCAAATACGTGAAACCATTAAAGCCCATTTAGATAAAGAAGAGCAGCTGTTTAAGCTAGGAATAAAAGTGTTATCACTGTTCTTCATTGATGAAGTAGTGAAATACCGCGATTATGACGCTGAAGACAACAAAGGCTTATATGCCAATATCTTTGAAGAAGAGTATGCAGAATTAGTTGAAGATAAACTGGCTGAAATAGAATTAAGCCCTGAATATCACCGCTATCTTAAATCTATCCAGGCACAGGCAACTCACCAAGGTTACTTCTCGATTGATAAAAAAGGCAAGATGGTGGATAGCCTGAGCAAATCAAAATCGGAAAAAGTAGAAAGTACGGATGTAGACGCGTACGACCTGATCTTGAAGGATAAAGAGACATTACTATCACTGCCAACTGCCCGCGATGGTGATGAATCTAGGGCTCGTAAAAACGTACGCTTTATCTTTTCTCATTCTGCTCTACGTGAGGGCTGGGATAATCCCAATGTCTTTACTATGTGCATGCTAAAACATAGCGACAACACGGTTTCACGCCGACAGGAGGTTGGGCGTGGACTGCGTATTTCGGTTAATCAACATGGCGAACGCCAGGATCAGCCCTCCACGGTGCACACTATCAATGTCTTGACTGTTGTGGCCAGCGAGAGTTACCAGGATTTTATCACCAACCTTCAAACTGAAATTGTTGACACCTTGGCAGCTCGCCCAAGAAAAGCCGATAAAGACTATTTTGCAGGCAAAACCTTACAAAGCGCACATGGCGATATTGTCGTATCAAATGATTTAGCGAGAAAGATTGAGCGTTACTTAATGAAAAATGATTTCACCAATGACAATGATGAAATCACGCCTGAATATCATCAAGCCAAAGCGGATGGTAGTTTACCCGACTTGCCTGAAGAGCTTAAACCTTATGCAGGGGCTGTTTTTAAGCTGATTGATGGCATATTTGATCCCAAACAAATGCCAGACTTTGGCGATGGGCGCAAGCCTAAAATTAATCCTTTGAACGATAACTTTAATAAGCAGGAGTTCAAAGAACTCTGGCGTCGTATTAATAAAAAAGCTGTCTATAAAGTCGACTTTGATTCCGAAGAATTGGTTAAAAACTCTATCGCTGCGATTAACAAAGAGCTGAAAATAACCGAACTCACCTACAGAGTTGAATCTGGAGAGCTGGTTAGTGGCCTAACAGATGGCACCCTGCGTGAAGGGAAAGGTTTTGCCATTAAAGATAGCTATGACGATCACTCAAGCGGCTCGGTGCAATCAAAAGTAAAATATGACTTATTAGGAAAAATAGGTGAAGCAGCGGTGCTAACACGCAAAACCGTCGCTGATATTTTGACGGGTATTGATGGTTATCAATTTGATAAATTTAAAAAGAATCCGGAGCAGTTTATTGCTGAGGTATCACGCCTGATCAAAGAGCAGAAAGCCAGCATTATCATAAATAAACTGAGCTATGATGAAACGGACCAAACCTTTGACTCGGATATTTTTACCGCCTCCCAAAGCAAACAAGACTTTACCAAAGCCACCGAGCCACTTAAGCGACATGTCTATGACTATGTTATTACTGACTCTGAAATAGAAAGAAAATTTGCTGAAAAACTCGATGTAAGTAACGAGGTTATCGTTTACGCCAAACTCCCCGGGGGTTTTGTTATTCCAACCCCGGTTGGCGACTACAATCCAGATTGGGCAATTTCCTTTAAAGAAGGCTCGGTTAAGCACATTTACTTCATTGCTGAAACGAAAGGCTCGATGTCTTCACTTAAACTACGTGGCATTGAAGAATTAAAAATTGATTGTGCACGAAAGTTTTTCGACAAGCTCTCTAAGGCGTCAGCTGATAGTGATGCTGTGAAGTACGATGTAATTGATAACTATGATCGATTGATGACCGCTGTTGGTAAGCCGACAACGGCATAGAAAATGGGGTCGTGATTCAAATTAGAGCGTGCGCCTATTGCCATAGCCACTGACTCACAAAAACAAGTCATTGCCCAACTGGCCGAAAACTGCCAAACCCTGGCCGCCAGTCGATATAAAATGCAGGGCGCTTTCCGCCGTCGTATCCTTGGCCTATGTCCGCCTGACAGAGAAGCCAAACTATCCAATAAGCTGAGCTCATGGTGGGAGCTGGATTTTTCTGAATATCAGAAAGAGGTTAAAAGCCGTTTCAAATACACTATGACGCTGAAGGAAAGCATGGAGTGGGAGCCGTTATTTGATGAAGGTAGGCAGGAAATCCAGCGATACAGTTACCAGCTGGCCGGTAAAGAGGTTGAATTAAATAAAGCCGTTTACGAACTGTTCGGGCTGGATGCCGATGAAATTATGCTGTTGGAACAGAATCTAAAATGACAGCTTTGTCCGCCCTCTGAATCCCACCTGTTCCGTCTCCGGCCACCAGCAAAACACCAAAAAAAGCCGGAGTTATTTATAGCTCCTGCTTTTGTTTGATACATTAGGACTATAATTTTTACTACAGATAAGACAGGAATTACTTATGAAAATAAAGCTTTTTGCGCTGGCTCTTGCGCTGGTTTCGTCTCAGATAATGGCGGGTGAGGTACTGATCACTACCGGAGGGCGTGGCGGTGCTTACCATGAGACCGGTGAGCGACTGGCGACGATTCTGAGCGAGTATGACTATCAACCCAAAGTAATGAAAAGTAAGGGTTCTGTCGAGAATATCGAGCGTGTTGCCAGTGGA
>PDWI01010007.1_pt1 | contig 10714 bp, 8 predicted proteins | sample 1430891 | NCBI WGS metagenome assembly PDWI01 (sample SAMN01162508, study PRJNA174530) | Oral metagenome, whole genome shotgun sequencing project. | biome: Marine environment; feature: Marine mammal; material: Swab sample of the gingival sulcus; isolation source: swab sample of gingival sulcus... | reverse complement strand
TATTGGGAATTGTACTTTCGGTGAGACCGAAAGCCCTGTACCCAGTTGGGAATTGTACTTTCGGTGAGACCGGAAGCTCTGTACCCAATTGGGAATTGTACTTTCGGTGAGACCGAAAGCTCTGTACCCAATTGGGAATTGTATTTTCGGTGAGACCGAAAGCTCTGTACCCAATTGGGAATTGTACTTTCGGTGAGACCGAAAGCTCTGTACCCAATTGGGAATTGTGTTTTCGGTATGACCGAGTACTCTGTACCCAATTAGATTGTATTTCTAGTCTTTTTTATTTTACGGGAACATGCTCCTAATGCCTGTTATATATGAGTTTATCCCATAAAAGAGTTCTTTTTTACTTGGGGCAATTCAGATTACAAATCCTATTAGAGCTATCAATAGTTCTAGCTTATTTGAAAAATGCTATTTCTGTGTGGGAATAGCATCTTCATTAATTACAGAAATAACCTAATGGTTAAAAGTTCATTTCAGCCATATCAAAGCTAGGGGCTATTTGATCTTTTTCTGATACAATTGCATTTGCTGTATCAATATGCCAATCGATATTTAAAAAGCTATCGTTATAATTAATGCCTCGTTCAGCTTTAGGGTTGTAGATATTATCGCATTTATAAATAATAGTAGCTGTTTCGCTTAATACAGAGAAGCCATGAGCAAATCCTTGTGGTATTAAAAACTGTACCTTGTTTTCTGCTGATAACTCAACGCCTTGCCATTGTCCAAATGTGGGTGAGTTTTTTCGAAGATCTACTGCCACATCAAAAACCTTCCCTTCAATAACACGCATCAATTTTGCTTGTGAATAGGGAGCCAGTTGATAGTGTAGCCCTCTAATCACACCATAAGACGATTTGGATTCATTGTCTTGTAGAAACTGATAGTTGAGATGATGCTGTTTGAAAGTATTGATATTATAACTTTCAAAAAAATAACCTCGTTGATCTTCGAATACTTTAGGTTGTATGATCAATAAATCGGGTATTTCGGTTTTTATAATTTCCATTGTCGTTTCTTTTTATTTTATAGCAACCTTTTTTTCTAATTGATTCTATTGCTCTTGTGCTATTTGGACTAAATATTGTCCGTATTGATTTCTTAATAATGGTTGTGCCAATTGCAATAGTTGTTCTTTGCTAATAAATCCTTTTCGGTAGGCGATTTCTTCTAAACAAGCAACTTTTAAACCTTGACGCTGTTCAATGGTTGCGATAAAATTTGATGCTTGTAGCATACTTTCGTGAGTTCCAGTATCTAGCCAAGCCATTCCTCGTCCCATCACTTGTAAATGCAGATTACCTTCATTCAAATAGAGTTGGTTTAAATCGGTAATTTCTAATTCTCCACGTTTCGATGGCTGTAAGGTTTTGGCTTTTTCTACTACCGAATTGTCATAAAAATATAATCCTGTAACTGCATAATTCGACTTTGGTTGTTGAGGTTTTTCTTCAATACACTTAACCTTACCATTTTCGTCAAATTCTGCAACACCATATCTAGATGGATCGTTTACATGATAACCAAATACGATTGCACCTTTTTCTAATGTTGCGGCATTCTTTAATAGTTTGGGTAATTCAAAACCATAAAATAAATTATCACCTAAAATCATACAAACAGGACTATTACCTATAAACTTTTCTCCGATAATAAAAGCCTGTGCTAAACCATCGGGCGAGGGTTGTTCTGCATAATCAATATGAATCCCCAAATGATTACCATCGCCAAACAAATCTTGATATAGATGTAAATCTTTCGGTGTCGAGATAATTAAGATATCTTTTATTCCAGCAAGCATTAACACCGAAAGAGGATAGTAAATCATTGGTTTGTCATATATGGGAATAATCTGCTTTGAAATACTTTTGGTTAGCGGATATAACCTTGTTCCCGAACCACCTGCTAATATAATTCCTTTCATATTTTAGAGTTTGTGCTTTGTAATAATTGCTCAAAATAAGCAACAGTTTTGGTTAGCCCTTCTTGTAATTGTACTTTGGGCTGCCAGTTGTTTAGTTCTTTTTTAGCCAAAGCAATGTTGGGTTGTCGTTGAGTTGGATCGTCTTTTGGAAGTGGTAGATGAATAATTTTCGATTTAGAATTGGTGATTTCAATCACTTGCTGAGCCAATTCTAGAATAGAAAACTCATTGGGATTACCAATGTTTACGGGTCCTAGAAAATCTTTTCGAGAATGCATCATTCGAATCATTCCCTCAATTAAATCATCAACATATTGGAAACTTCGAGTTTGTGTGCCATCACCAAAAATAGTAATGTTTTCACCTTTTAGAGCCTGTACAATAAAATTAGAAACTACTCTGCCATCGTTTGGATGCATATTAGGACCATAGGTATTGAATATGCGTATTATTTTTATGGCAACATCGTTTTGATTATGATAATCCATAAAGAGAGTTTCGGCACATCGTTTTCCTTCATCATAACAAGAGCGAACACCAATCGGATTTACATTGCCCCAATAGTTTTCTGTTTGTGGATGTATTTCAGGATCGCCATATACCTCGCTAGTAGAAGCCTGTAAAATGGTTGCTTTTACACGTTTTGCTAATCCTAGCATATTAATAGCTCCCATTACTGATGTTTTGATGGTTTTGATGGGATTGTATTGATAATGTATAGGCGAAGCAGGACAAGCCAAATTATAAATTTCATCAACTTCGGCATAGTATGGAGTGGTAATATCGTGTCGAACCAATTCAAAGTAAGGATTGTCTAGTAGATGTGCAATGTTTTGTTTGTTACCAGTAAAATAGTTGTCTAAACAAATCACATCGTTTCCTTCGTTGATTAATCGTTCGCACAAATGAGAACCAATAAAACCTGCTCCTCCTGTAACTAAAATTCTTTTCATTTAATTATTATTGGTTAATCTCTAAAAACTGCAACGTGATTGGACAAACTTGGAGTTACAAACGCTATTAATTATCGGTTGTTGCGAAAGCTATTTGCAGAATCTAGATGATCAGAATGCTTACAATTTACTCATAAATTTTTCAGGATTGATAATGTAACGTTTATGTAAAGCAGTACCTATCACTCCTTGCTCGTCAGAGGCTTCAATTTGAAATGTGAGTTTTTTATTGTCTATTTCTGTGAGGATTGCTTTACAAGTTACTGTTCCTCCTAGTTTCGTGGCTTTGATGTGTTTTACATCTATTTGAATGCCCACGGTATCTTGTTCCTTGTCTAAATGAGGTTGAATACAAGCACAAGCTGTATTTTCCATAAAAGCAACCATTGCAGGTGTTGCATATACCGGTAAATTACCCGAACCATGAGTTTTAGCGGTATCTTTTTCTTCAACAGTCATCTGTTGTGTAATTGTCAATTGTTCTTTTAGCATAATCTTATGTTTTATTATCGCAAAGATATTTTATTTAATGATATTGTAGCGCATCGGCTGCTGTTAAATGATATCATCACGCATTACGCGTAACACCCCTTTGATTTTTCTTAATCGTATCATTAGATTCTCAAGGTGTTCGGTATTGGTTACGGTTACGGTTATTTTTCCTTCAAAGATACCTGCATTAGATGATAGCGAGATGTTTCGCATTTTCACTCTTAGATCTTTTGTGATTAGTTCTGATATGTTTGCAACAATACCCATATCGTCGTTTCCTGTAATATGTATTATTGCCTGATAAGAGGCTGCACCTTTCTCTGTCCAATTGGCTTTTACCACTCGATAAGGGTATCGTGCTTGCATCTCTTTGGCATTAGGACAGTTTTCTCTGTGAATGCTAATGCCTTTGCCAATGGTGATAAATCCAAAGATATCATCACCAAAAATAGGATTACAGCATTTTGCTAGTGTGTAATCAACATTTGCAATGCTTTGAGACACGATTAAAACATCTTCTCCTTTTTTCTCTTCTCCTTTAGAATGATAATCGGTGTTAATGGGAACAGATGTTTCTTTGGTATCATCTTCTTTGGTTAAAAGTTCTTTGATCTCTAGTAGATCATGTTCTTCTTTGGCTAAAGCACAATAAAAATCGGCAGCCAGTTTGTATTTATATTCATGTAATAGCTTGCGTATATTTTCGTCAGAGAACTCTATCTTCCAATTTTTCATTCTGCGTTTCAGAAGCTCTTTTCCTAGGTCGGCTTCTTTAAGCATTTCTTCTTTTAGTGCTTGTCTGATTTTGTTTTTGGCTTTGGTTGTTTTTACAAAATCGAGCCAGCTACTTTTGGGCTTTTGTGAGTTAGAGGTTGTGATGGTAACATGATCGCCATTTTTCAATACCTTTTTAATGGTGGCATTGTGTTGATTTACGGTTCCTCCAATACATTTAGCCCCTAAATCGGAATGGATAGAATAGGCAAAGTCGAGTAGGGTAGCACCAGCAGGCAATTGCTTTAAATCGCCTTTAGGTGTGAATATATAAATTTCTTTAGTGTATAAATCTGCCTTAAACTTATCAATTAAATCAACCGAATCGGTTTCCTGACTTTCGAGTATTTCTCTAATATCTTGTAGCCAGTTATCTAATCCACCACCACTTTTTCCGCCTTTATATCGCCAGTGGGCAGCAAATCCTTGCTCGGCAATTTGATCCATTCTTTCGGTTCTGATTTGCACTTCTACCCATTTGCTTTGAGGACCTAAAACTGTGGTTTGTAACGATTCGTATCCATTCTTTTTAGGAATGGTAATCCAGTCTCGAAGACGTTTGGGGTTAGGTTGATACAAATCACTGACTGCTGAATATACTTTCCAACAATCAATCTTTTCATTTTTACCAACAGAGTCTAGAATGATACGAATGGCGAAAATATCATATACTTCTTCAAATTCAACTTGCTTTTTTTGCATCTTATTAAGAATAGAGGCAACGGTTTTTGTGCGTGCCTTTATGGTATATCTTAATCCTAATGAATTTAATTCTTTACGAATGGGTTTTAGAAAGTCGGCAATATATTTTTCTCGTTCTTGTTCTGAGTCTTTTAGTTTTTGAGTAATCTCAAAATAGATATCGGGCTGCAGATATCTTAATGCTAAATCCTCCATGTTTGATTTTACGTTATACATACCCAAGCGATGTGCCAGAGGGATATATAAGAAATCAATGTCTTTGGCTAATGCTTGCTGTTCAGCCTTGCTTTTGTGTTCCATGTTTCTTAGGTGAAACAATCGGTCGGCAAGTATAATTAACACCACTCTTACATCATCGCCAAAGCTAAGAAGAAGCTTTCTGAAATTATCGGTGTGTTGAGTAGGGTTTTCGTTATATATTCGGGTAACTCTTACCAGCCCCTTAATGATATGTGCTACTTTTTCGCCAAATAGTTGTTCTATTTGTTTTAAATCAACATCGCCTTTTTGGACAATATCATATAATAGAGCACAAATTACCGATGTGCGTCCTAATCCTAAATCCTCTACTACTATTTGAGCTACCGAAAGAGAACGGAAAATAGCAGGATCGCCATTGCTTCGGCGTTCGCCTTCGTGATCTTCTAAACTTAAACTAAATGCTTTTCTAACCAGTTCGATATCTTGTCGGGTAACAATGTTTTTACAGGTTTTTAAAAGGTGTCTATATCTTGAAATAATCTGTTTTCGTTCTATTTCAGTTTGTGTTTCTATTGTCATGGTTAAATGTTTTTTTACAACTGGTATAAAAGTATAAAAGCTACTACAGAAATTCAAGCCTTATTAAAAAACAGCAATAAAAAAAGGTTTTTGATATCGCATCAAAAACCTTTTTCTATTGTGTAAGCAATTAGCTTAATTCGATTTTAAAGACTTAAAGCCTTCACCAAGTATTTCACTTGTGCTCATTACAGTAATAAATGCTGATGAGTCAATATCGCTAATGTATTTTTTTAGGATAGACATTTCTCTACGTGAAACGATGGTGTATATAATTTTCTTTTTCTCGCCAGACCACATGCCTTCTCCGTGGAAATAAGTACCACCTCTATCGAAATCGGTAAGTATTTTCTCTTTGATTTTCTCATGTTCGTTCGAAATGATAATTAGAGCTTTGTTATAATCGGCACCGTCCATTACCAAATCAATCGCTTTACCTGTAATAAATATGGTTACCCATGAATATAAAGGAATTTGCCAGTCGTTGAAAGCAAGTAAACCTAATAATACGATCACAGAATCAACATATATTAGCAACTGTCCTAAAGGAAGGTTTGTATATTTTGCAATAATCATGGCGATAATATCAGAACCTGCAGTTGTTGCTCTTGCTTTAAATATAAGTGCTAAACCAACTCCAATCAAAAGACCACCGAAAATACAAGATAAAAGCACATCTTTTACTAACGGATCAAGTCCCCAAATAGAAGTTAATAAGTCAATAAAGTAAGAACAAGCAGTAAATCCGATAATGGTTTTGATTCCGAAACGAGGACCTAATACTTTAACACCAATAATAAGAAGAGGAATGTTAATTAACCAACTAACCAAACCAATTGGAATACCATCTTTATATTGATGGAAAGTTTCTACAAATAGACCAAAGAAACCATTAGGAAACATTCCCTGAGTTAATTTGTTAATAACAATAGCCGTTCCGTACACACCTCCCGGTACAATTCCATGAGGGTCGATAAAGAACACGAAGCCCGCTGCCATTACAAAAGTACCGATAAGTACCATTGAATAATCGTAAAACCATTGTCTAGAGAATAGTTTTGTTTTTTCGATAAAAGCCATAATCGTTTTTTAATTACTTAGTTTTATAAATATGATATTATGATATACGTTTTTGTATCGTGCTTTTAGAGCCAAAATCGATTTTCAATTGTTTATATCGCAATAGATTATCTTTTTAGGTCTCTTTTTTATAATGCTCGGCAAATATAGATTATTTTTTGATACGTCCAAATAGGATATTTTTATTTGTTCTGTTGCTTTATCATACCATTTTACGATTAAATTCTCGATAGCAATTAATCTTATTATATAATGGTATTTGTTCTGTTATAAGGTGATTGATATTAATGGTTTATGATGGTTTTATTACAGTGTATATTATTGTTGAGAACAAGAAATAAACCTATCAAATAAAAAAATATAACCTTATAAATTATCTGTTTTCAGAGAGATATAGCCGAGATAAAGCGTATTTGTTAAAAAAGTGCTCTATAACATACTTTATAGGTGATGCTGCTTTGACCAAAAGGGTATCTTTGCCGCGTCGTTCTAAAAACGGATGAAATTATCATAAGATATCTGTAAAAGGATTAAGTGCCTTTTTATATCAGTTGTAATCTGAGGTTATCCAAACTAGGAATCTTTAATTGGCTAAATTGAGATTGCAAATGGTATTAAATCCATAATGATTAAGAATGGATAGGTATAAGGGAATTATGTGCAAATCATAAGCTGACGCGCAACTGTAATCGTTCATTTAATCTGTAGGCAATAAAACCACTGCCTTTACCCCAAAGGTGGGAAGGTGCATACAGAGAGCAAAGCCAGGAGACCTGTCTTATGAATATAATAAATGAATACTGACACTATATATAATAGTATTCTAAATGCTTTCGCGATACAAGGCAAGATAAAATTCCTACTTGTTTGTATTGCTACGCTTTGTTGAGAAATATTTGTTTAATAATTTAATATATGCTATGTCATTTGTATTAAAAATGTTTACTGAACCAAGTACCGCTTCTACGCTGATATTTTTATCGGTGGTGGGAGTATTAGGGATACTTGTTGGAAAGCTGAAAATAGGAAGTTTGAAGCTTGGAATTGCCGGAGTTTTATTTGTCGGCTTATTGGTTGGACACCTTGGTGCTGAAATTGATCACCATGTGTTGCATTTTGTAAAAGAGTTTGGATTAATTCTTTTTGTTTATTCTATTGGTATTGAAATAGGACCTCGTTTCCTAGCTTCGTTACGTGACAATGGAATGCGATTGAATTTATTGGCTGCTCTGATTGTGTTCTTAGGTTTTCTTTGTGCCTTTGGTATTAAGTTCGCCTTTGATTTAAAAATTGAAGTGGTTGCTGGTTTGTTTTGTGGAGCTGTTACCAACACCCCAAGTTTAGGAGCTGTGCAAGCCCTATTGACCGATTTGCATAATGGAGCTCCTGAAGCTGCTCAAACATCAGGTATGGGATATGCTATTGCTTATCCATTTGGTATTATGGGTATTATTTTGGCGATGGCATTAATTCGTGTAATCTTCAAAATAAAAGTAAATACTGAAATTGATGATTTTAAAGCAGAAGCAGCAGCTGCAACAGGTAATGTACAAACCATTAGAGCCGAATTAACCAACCCTAACTTGTTTGGAAAAACATTAGCCGAATTAACATCTAATATTCACAACGAGTTTGTGGTATCGAGAATCCTTCGTGATGGTGAATTTCTTGTACCAGAAGGAAAAATGGTGTTACAACAGGGCGATATGGTGGCTGGTTTATGTAACAAAGATCATATTGACGAAATTGAAATGGTAATTGGTAAAGTGGCTATTCAAAAGTCATTTGAAATTACTGGTTCTTTAAGTATGCGTCATATTAGAATGACAAATAAAGGCTTAGCTGGTAAATCATTAAGAGAAATCAACCTATCTTCAATGTTTCCTGCAAATATTACACGTGTGTTCCGTGGAGAAACTGAGATTATTCCAACAGGAAACACTCGCTTAGAATTTGGTGATACCATTCGAGTGGTTGGTCGTAGAGACAAAATGGATGTGGTTGCTAAATTCTTAGGTAACTCATTGCGTGATTTATCACATCCAAACTTACCTCCTTTGTTCTTGGGTATATTAGTGGGTATTTTATTGGGAAGTATTCCTATTGCAATACCAGGATTACCAATGCCTGCAAAGCTAGGTTTAGCTGGAGGTCCTTTAATTATTGCATTGTTATTAGGACACAAAGGACGTATTGGTAAATTGAACTTTTATATGACTCCAAGTGCCAATCATTTTATTCGTGAGTTAGGTATTGTATTGTTTTTGGCTTGTGTAGGATTAGGTTCTGGTAAGCATTTTTGGGAAACCTTAGTGAACGGTGGTTATATGTGGATGCTTTATGCTGCGATAATTACATTTGCTCCTTTGATGATTGCAGGTATTATTGGTAGAATGATGAAGATTAACTATCTAACCATTTGTGGATATTTGGCTGGATCAATGACAGATCCACCAGCGTTAGAATTTGCTAACAACCTTGCACCAGTACAGGCTCAAGCAACTGCTTATGCAACGGTATATCCATTAACAATGTTTTTGAGAATATTAATGGCTCAATTGCTTGTATTGCTACTGGCATAATAAGAATTGAGACTTTAAATTGATATAAAGGTAATTTCCTGCTATTTTGTTATAGATAAAAGGAAATTACCTTTTTTTGTACCAGTTGTAATTTGAGTTTTCCCAAAAGAAAATAGGACTTTAATTGTGTAAATTTAAGTTACAAATGGTATTGCACCTTTGTATGATGTCAAAAGAGAGATTTATGTTGAATGCTATGCTTTTTGCGGCGGGATTGGGTACCCGATTAAGACCGTTAACCAATGATAAACCCAAGGCTTTGGTAGAATTAAATGGAAAGCCTTTTTTAGAACACGCTATTATCAAGTTAAAAAACATTGGAGTAACTCGTATTGTGATAAATGTGCATCATTTTGCTAATTTGGTAGAGGATTTTATTCAGCAAAATGATTTTGGTGTAGAGATACGAATATCTGATGAGCGAGAGCAACTGCTTGATACTGGTGGTGGCTTAAAAAAGGTGAGTGATTTGTTTATTCCCAATGCACCTATTTTGATTTATAATGTTGATATTTTTTCGAATATCGATTTAAAGCAATTGTTAGATACTCACAAATCAACTCAAGCATTGGTTACAATGGCAGTGCGAAAGCGTGATTGCAATAGATGTTTGTATTTTAATGATCAGCGGCAACTAACGGGTTGGGGCAACAATCAAACGGGAGAACGAAAACAAACTCGTGCCGATATGGATGTATCTACACCTATTGCATTTACTGGTATTCATGTGGTCGATTATAAATTGTTTTCTAAAATTACCGAAACGGGGACTTTCTCTATTATCGACTTGTATCTGCGTTTGGCTAAAACAGAAAAGATATTGGCATTTGAAGATCATTCAGATATTTGGTTTGATTTGGGTACGCCAGAGCAATTGGCATTGGCAGAGCTACATTTCAATTAACAATTAGTAATGAGCAATTAGACAATTGGATAATGTGGCAATTAGTTAATGAGACAATTAGTTAATGTGGCAATTAGACAATTGGATAATGTGGCAATGTGACAATTAGGTTTGGTAATTGGTTGTTGGGAGAGTCATATTTCAATTGACAATTAGTAATATTTGGATAATGTGGCAATTAGTTAATGAGACAATTAATTAATGTGGCAATGTGACAATTAGGTTTGGTAATTGGTTGTTGGGAGAGTCATATTTCAATTGACAATTAGTAATATTTGGATAATGTGGTAATTAGTTAATGAGACAATTAGTTAATGTGGCAATGTGACAATTAGGTTTGGTTGCAGGTTATAGGAGGAGCGAGATTGCAATTAACGTGAGTTCGATTTAAAGTAAATCAATATAAAAATTACGGGTCTATGTTGATTTTAGTTTGCTTATAGCTTTTAGCCAATAGCTAACAGCCAACAATAGTACTGTCTTTGTTAGTTCCTTTTTTACATCACAAGATTGG
>PDWI01010006.1_pt1 | contig 10714 bp, 10 predicted proteins | sample 1430891 | NCBI WGS metagenome assembly PDWI01 (sample SAMN01162508, study PRJNA174530) | Oral metagenome, whole genome shotgun sequencing project. | biome: Marine environment; feature: Marine mammal; material: Swab sample of the gingival sulcus; isolation source: swab sample of gingival sulcus... | reverse complement strand
GATATAAAAAGTCCACAGTGTTACTATTATTATAATAAAAAATATAAAAACGGAAAGGAGAGTATGGTGTATTTAGTTGATAAATATATCATACAAGAAACATATGAAAAAAAGAATATTAGCAATGCTTTTGGTATTTAGTTTAGTTTTAAGTACAGTGGCATTTGCAAAACCTGTAGATAGAGCGAATGGCATTTATGAGGTGCCTGTATATTTAAAGCATTTTTATGAAAACAGACCTTCAATGGGTGATGTTGGACTAAGAAAAATTGCTAAAGCTGTTGTTGAAAATGGAAAAGTTACTTACACAATATATACGAGTGAAATATCTTTTTCAGGATTAAAAGGTGGAGTTGATAGATTTTATGTATACAAGACTGATAAAGATAGTAAAAAAACAGAAGCAAAAAGAGTAGGTGACAGGGTTTATGATGTGAATGTAGTTAAGGATGGAACTCATGAATATATCACAAATTATACTTTTGTCAGAGAAGCTCTAGATGAAAAAGAGATTGTAGTTTCTTTCTTTGTTAAAGCTATGGGAAATGAGCCGAAAGCCAAGTTGGTCTTTGATTGGACAAAGGCGAAAAGGGATTTGATAGCTGAAAAAGCGAAAGATTTAAGTCCTAAGCACTGGGCGACTCCTGCTGTTAAGTTTGTTTTAAACTCTGGATATTTCCAAGGTTATCCTGATGGAACGTATAAGCCAGAAAATTCAATTACTAGAGGGCAGTTTTTAACTGTTATTGCTAGGATAATGAAAGTTGATGAAAGTAAGTTTAGCGGACCTTGTATGTATGAGGATGTGGAAGAAGGAAAGTATTATACGCCTTATATAAAATGGGCTAAAAAGAATAAATTATTCCACGAAGAGGGAGGAAATAAGTTTATGCCTAACAAGCCACTAAGTAGAGAAGAAATGGCTTATATAATGGATAAATATTTAATATTATCTGGTGCAGAATTAGAAGATGTAGAGTTTAAAGGTTTTGATGACGAAGCTGATGTTTCAGATTGGGCAAAAGAATCTTTAAATAATATTGCTAAAAAGGGTGTTGTTAGAGGAAGTAATGGAAAGTTTGACCCAAAAGATACCTTTAGTAGAGCAGAAGTAGCACAAGTTTTATATAATATTAACAAATAAAATCACTAAAAAGTATATAAAGACTATTGCAAAATGAAGAATTCGTTTTGTAATAGTCTTTTTTTATAAAATAAATTAAATAAGTGTAAAAAAATATTAAAAATACAGTTGACACTTCGTTAAAATTATGATAAAGTTATTAATCATTAAAGCGATTGATAATCATTATCAATACATTCGTTTTGGAGGTAGTTATGACTATTTCAAAATTTAAAAAAATTTTTGCCAATATTACTTTAATTACTTTTGTTATGTTATTTGTTTTTTCGAATATAGCAATGGCAGAAGCTGCTCAAAAGAAGAAATATAAAAATTGGCAAGGAGTAGCAGCCGACATGGCTGCCGAGTTTGATAAGGCTAGCCAAGCTGTTAAAGATGATGAATACAAAGAGGCTTATAAGCATATTAATAGTGCTTATTTTGGACATTATGAGATTCAAGGCTTTGAGAAAAATGTTCTTCATGCAATTTCACGTTCTAGGGTAGACCATATCGAGTCTAAGTTTAGAAATATAAAACATGTATTAGTTGGTAATGATACAGATACAGAAAAGCAAGTTCTTTTAGAGATGATAGAAAACCTTAAAGTTAAGGTTTATAGAGATGCTATGGTGCTTGATGGAGCTGTTGATAAAAATGCTGATGATAGTGTTGGTATAGCAGTTTATGGCGATGGCGAGATACCAGATACGCTGAGCTTAGATACTTCGCAGGTTTTAGAAAATCAAAACAAGAGTACAGAGCCAGCAAGTAAAGAAGTTGATCCCAAAAAGAAAAATTGGTTTACATTTATAACAGCTTTTGGACTCCTTTTGAGAGAGGGGCTTGAGGCGATACTTGTAATCGTAGCTATTATAGCTTATCTTATAAAAACTAATAATAGACATATGCTAAAAAGCGTTTATATAGGAGTTGGTGCAGCAGTTGTCGCAAGTATAGTTTTGGCTTTATTAATAGAATTATTACTAGGCGGTAGCGGAGAGGTACAAGAGCTTATCGAAGGATGGACTATGTTCCTTGCTGTTGGAGTCTTGTTCTATGTAAGTCATTGGATGCTTTCAAAGTCTAGTGATGAGTCGTGGAAAAATTATATAGATGGTAAAGTTCAACAGTCCATAGATAAAAGGAGTCAGATGACTTTAGTATTTGCAGCGTTTTTAGCGGTTTTGAGAGAGGGAGCTGAGTTAATACTTTTTTACAAGGCTGAGTTTTCAGGTGGTAGAAGCGAACCTATGTATATTCTATATGGAATATTAGCAGGTACGGTAGTTTTAATAATAGTTTATCTAATATTTAGATTTACAACAATTAAGTTACCACTAAGACCTTTCTTTATTTTTACTAGTGTCTTATTATTCCTTATGTGCATATCCTTTATGGGCAAGGGGGTTATAGAGCTAACAGAGGCGAATGTGATTATAGGTGGGACAATGATACCTGCACTATCATGGTTGCAAGTTGACTTGTTAAATATAACAAACAGGGCAGAAACACTTATTCCACAGATAATGTTGGCAATCGCATCAATATCTTTGCTTGTAGCAAATAGAAAAAAGAGCAAAGAAATTAAATAGTTTACTAGCTTATGTATAAACATAGGTACAAATATATTTATTCATACGGAGGAATATTATGAAAAAATTATTAGCATTATGCCTTACTTTGGCATTAGTTTTAAGTTTAGCTTCTTGTGGAACACAGAAGAAAGAAGAGCCTAAAGCTGAGAAAAAAACAGAGGCTAAGGCAGAAGAGAAACAAAAAGAAACAGTTGCAGCAGAAGAGCCTGGTGATAGTGGATTTGCAGAGATTGAAATCGGAACACTTCAGACAGTAGGTCCTTTTGAAGTAGCAGCGGTTTACTTCCAACCTGTTGATATGTACCCAGCAGATAAGAACCCTTCAAGAGAAGAATCTGATATGCACTTAGAGGCTGATATCCACTTAACAAGTGATGGAGCTGCTATGTATGGTTTTGGTTCAGGTGAAGGTATCTGGCCTGCATACTTAACAGTTAAGTACGAAGTTATTGACAAAGATGGAAAAACAGTTACAGAAGGTAGTTTCATGCCTATGAACGCTGATGATGGTCCTCACTACGGAACTAATGTTAAAAAAGGACAAATGACTGTAGGTAAATATACTTTAAAACTCACTATTGTTCCACCAACTGATTACTTGCTTCACACTGATGATGTAACAGGTGTGCCAGCTAAGGGTGGTGCTTCTGAGTACTTCAAAACTCAAACTGTTGAATTCGATTGGGATTACACAGGTGAGCAATTACAAAATAAATAATAATCATATATAAATGATTTCAAAATAGTTTTGTATATTTTTTTCAGTGAGAGCTTATGCTCTCGCTGAAAAAATTTTGTTATGATATAAAGAATTTTACTACTTTTTGTAGGATAATTCTTTTAGAGTTTGTAAATAAATTTATTTACAAATAAAAATATTAAATTCGCTCATTATAGATAATATTAGCGAATTGTTAAATTTTGTCCGCTTAAAGCTAAGGTAAGTTGAGCCTTATGCAAGTGGACTTTGTCTGATTTTATAATACTTAGGATTGATAGTTTTAGAAATAAGTTTTAACTTTATTCTAAGGTAAATGGAGGTGAAGACAATTTTTAAATTTCTCGTTGCAGTTACAGATAGTTTGGTTTCCTTATTTTTCTATATTGGACTAACTATTGCACTGTCTAAAATAAATTTAAAAAATAAAATAATATGGTGGTCTAGTTTAGCTATCGGACTTATTGGAAGCATAGTTGTTTTTACAATAAAACTTACAAAGCCAAAGTCTAGCAATATAGCCCTAATAAGGTTTAATCGTGAGCTTGTTGTCTTTATAGCGATTGTACTTATTCTCGCATTTGTGTGGACAATTATAGACTTTTTTTCAAAGGAAACTAAGCCTTGGATGAGTACTACAAATACAGTTATAACTGGTTTAGTGATAGCGAGCGGTATAGTCTATATCTTTCCTTGGGTTTACCAATTAAGCAGGGAGTTCGTTTATTTTGGAGAGGAAACAATAAGTACTATGTCTTTACTTAGATTTTTAGGTTTTTTTCTAGGAATCATCCTTTCTGTAGTTCTTGCCTTATCGGTGAATAAAGTTTATATGGCTCTTTCAAAAAAAGAGAGAAAAATTTTTGTTTTGCTATCTACTTTTGTACTTGGAATAAACTATTTATTTAATGCAATTTCTTCTTTGGCGAGAATGAGGGTGCTCAAGTCAAAAGGAATAGTATTTGAGATGATGATAATAGAAGATAATTACCACAAACACTTTATTTATGGACTTTTGCTTGTTGGTATTTTAGCTCTTATTACTGCAATAGTTCAAAATAAACAGGTTAAGGGCGAGTTTAAAAATAAGGCTCTTAGGAGGAAAGAGAAGGCTAAGTTAAGAAATAGGAGAAGGTGGTCATACAGCCTATTTATTAGTATATTCTTGTCGGTTTTTACTTTAAGTGTTATTCATTATTATGATACGAAGGAAGTAGAACCAGTTGCACCTCAAGAATATAAAGTAGAAGGTAATAAGATAATAATAGATATTAAGGATGTCGAAGACGGACATTTGCACAGGTTTTCCTATCTTACACCAAATGGTTACGATGTTAGATTTTTAGCAGTAAAAAAACCTCAAGGAAACGCTTATGGATTGGGACTTGATGCTTGCGAAATATGTGGAGTAGCAGGTTACTTTGAGCGTGGTGAAGAAGTGGTTTGTAAACGTTGCGACGTTGTTATGAATAAGGCAACTATAGGATTTAAAGGTGGTTGTAACCCTATTCCATTTCCTTATGTTGTCGAAAACGGGATGATAATTATTGACAAAAAAGACTTAGAAAAAGAAGAGCAGAGATTTAAGTAGGAGGTATTATGTTTTGGAGAATGGTCGTAAGAATCTTATTTCGACAAAAGGGAAAGATGCTTATGATAGCTTTTACCATTGCCCTAGGTGTATCATTGTCAACAGCGATGATGAATGTTATGTTTGGGATTGGTGATAAAGTAAATAGAGAACTAAAAGTATATGGTGCCAACATTACGGTGCTTCCAAAAGATGCCTCCCTTTTAAATGACCTCTATGGATTGAGTGAGGGAGATGGTGTGAATGATAAATTTCTCATGGAAGAAGATGTCCTTAAAATAAAACAGATTTTTTGGGGATTTAACATAGTAGATTTTGCTCCTTTTTTGGAAGAAAATGTTACGGTGCTAAAAGTAGCAGAACCTGTTAAAATGGTGGGTACTTGGGTTGAAAACAAAGCTACTTTAAGCACTGGCGAGTCTGTTGACACAGGTATGAGACGACTTAGAAACTGGTGGGAAATAGATTTTAAAGGTGAGTGGTTATCAGAAAACGACGACGATTATGTAATGTTAGGTAGCCTTTTTGCAGGAAGAAATAATTTGGATATTGGTGATAAAATTACTCTAGAGTTTGACGGTAGGGTTAAGGAACTAGAGATAAAAGGAATATTTGTTGATGGTGGTATTAGTGATGAACATATTTTTACAACATTAAAAACTGCCCAGTGGCTAACAAATAAAGCTGGAAAAATAAGCAAAATGGAAGTATCAGCACTAACGACACCAGACAATGATTTAGCGAAAAAAGCGGCGAGGGATCCAAATAGTTTAACGGTTACGGAGTATGAAACTTGGTACTGTACTGCTTATGTAAGTGCTATTTGCCATCAAATACAGGAAGTTGTAAGGGAGAGTGTTGCCAAGCCTGTTAGACAGGTGGCTGAAGCTGAGGGAACTATTTTGAATAAAACACAGCTACTTATGACTTTAATTACAATACTTAGCTCTATTGGTTCCGCTCTTGCTATTTCAAATCTAGTAAGTGCTAGTGTAATAGAAAGGCGACAAGAAATAGGACTTTTAAAGGCGATAGGTGCATATGATTTACCGATTATAATGATGGTAATTACAGAGGTGATATTAACAGGTATTATCGGCGCTGTGTTTGGGTATTTTGTTGGAATAGGTTTTGCTCAGATAATAGGGCTTACGGTATTTGCCTCTACAATAGAGATTAGTAATGTTGTTATTCCAATAGTTTCTGCCCTAGTAATATTAGTAATTATAGCAGGGAGCATACCTGCAATTAGGTATTTGCTTAATCTTAAACCAACAGAGGTATTGCATGATAAGTAGAAGGGGAAAAATATGACAAAAAAAACAATGTATTTTCGTATGATTATAAGTTCTTTGATTAGAAGGCGCTCCCGAATGATTATTGCAGTACTAGCTATTGCCATAGGTGCCACAATCTTGTCTGGCTTAGTTACTATTTACTACGATGTTCCAAGGCAGTTAGGGAGAGAGTTTCGTTCATATGGGGCGAATTTAGTTCTTTTGCCAGAGGGTGGGGAAAAGATAGACAAGGAAGATTTTTACGAGGCGAGAGCTAGCATAAGCGAAACTAATAAGATAGTTGGAATGGCGCCATATAGGTATCATACTACAAAGATAAATGAACAGCCCTATATACTTGCTGGAACTGATTTGGAGCAAGCTAAAGAAAATAGTCCTTTTTGGTATGTAGATGGTAGATGGATAAAAAATGATGAAGTCGATAAGGTTATGATTGGTAAGGAAATTGCTCAAACTTTAGATTTAAAAATCGGCGATAGTATCTTGGTTCAAGGTGTTAAATATGGAAAAATGGCTGAGGCATCAGACCAAGATAAGAGTGCACAGGAGAATAAGTCTAAGGATGTTGGCAGCCAGTATTTTGATAAAAAATTGTATGTAGAGGGTATAATAACTACTGGTGGAGCGGAGGAAGCATTCATATTTTTAAATATTGACGCTCTTTGTTCTCTTATAGGAGATAGCGTTAGAAGTGATATTGTAGAGTGTAGTGTCGAGGCTAATCAAGAAGAGTTAAATTATATTTCTGATAAGATAGCATCTAAGAGTAATCTTTTAGCAAGACCTGTTAGGCGTGTAACCCAATCTCAAGACATAGTTTTGTCTAAGCTACAAGCCTTGGTTTATTTGGTTACTATAGTTGTTTTAATAATTACTATGATTTCTGTTACGACTACAATGATGGCTATGGTAGCAGAGAGAAAGAAAGAAATTGGTTTAAAAAAGGCACTGGGAGCAGAGAATAAACTTATTATCAAAGAGTTTTTAGGTGAGAGCTTATCGCTAGGAGTCTTAGGTGGATTTATAGGAGTGTTTTTAGGTTTCGTATTTGCACAAAGAGTAAGTCTTAGTGTCTTTGGTAGGGCTATTAATTTTCAGTGGGGACTAATACCTATAACTATTATTGTTTCGGTTATAGTTACTGGACTTGCATCTATATGGCCTGTTAGGAAGGTTTTGGATATTCATCCGGCTATTGTTCTTCGTGGCGAATAACGGTAGACGAGATGACCTTAGTAAATGAGTTCTTTTCACCTCACCGACACAAGCACCTTGCTCAAGTCTGTATTATTTATACTATCCATTCGCAAGGCGGTGTCGCTTCGGCAAAAATAATCTCATTTACTAAGGTCATTAGGGTGAAATAACGTTCGCAGGATAAGGCGATATAAAAAATATAAATTTGTAGCAGTCGTGATGAAGTGGCTTATTGAATATAAAAAAAGGAGAAAAAATGAGCGATAAACTTGAAAATGTTAATGATAGAGAGGTTCTTTTGGAACTTAAGGGCGTTTCAAAGATATATGATACGGTTAATGCCTTGTCTGATATTAATTTGACTGTTAGGCGTGGGGATTGGCTGTCGATTATGGGGCCGTCTGGCTCTGGGAAGACGACTATGATTAATATAATTGGGTGCATGGATAGACCGTCTATTGGCGAAGTTATTTTGGATGGTCAAGATATTTCTAAAGAAAAAGCGAATAGCCTTACTGTTATTAGACGAGATAAGATTGGGCTTATTTTTCAACAGTTTCATTTAGTTAGCTATTTGACTGCGATTGAGAATGTTATGGTTGCCCAGTATTATCATAGTATGCCTGATCAAGAAGAGGCTATGGAGGCACTTAGAAAAGTTGGTTTAGCAGATAGGGCAAAGCATTTGCCTAGTCAATTATCTGGAGGTGAGCAGCAGAGGGTTTGCATAGCTAGAGCCTTAATAAATTGTCCTGAGATAATTTTAGCCGATGAGCCTACTGGGAATTTGGATGAAGAAAATGAACAGATGGTTATAGAAATATTAAAGCAACTTCACAAGGAGGGAGCGACCATTATTGTTGTTACCCATGACCCCGAAGTTGGAGATGAGGCGGAGAGGAAGATTGTCTTAGGTTATGGTAAAATAGTTGAAGATATTGATCAAAGGGAAAGTAGAGGAGAATGATGATGAAAAAAATTTTTACTTTATTTCTAATTTTTGTAATGTCGATTTACTTAGTTAGCTGTAGTTCGGGATATAAGGATGGTAGCTATAAGGGTGAAAATGTTGATGACGAAAATGGTAGTTCAATGCAAGTTGAAATAACTATTAAGGATAATAAAATAATTACTTGTACTATGATTGCTAGGGATTCTGAAGGAAATGTAAAAGATGAAAACTATGGAAAGAGTGCTGGCGATATTATGTACAAAAAAGCACAAAGGGCGGTTGAAGGTATGGCTAAGTATCCTGATTTGTTAGTGGAGACTGGTAATATAGAAGATGTTGATGCAGTAGCGGGTGCAACCGTTAGTGGGAAACAGTTTAAATTAGCTGTGGAAGATGCTTTGAAAAAAGCTAAATAATAAGGAGTCGAGGATGAAATTTAACGTTAAGAAAAATATTTTTAACATAATTAACATAGTACTATCTTTGGTTTTGCTATTGACCCCAAACGTTCTTTTCCCGATATGTAGTGGATTAAATCCTATGGGTAAGCCTATGAAGTGCTATTATAGTGGAAAGGCAATACTTATTATTGCAATAGTGATGTTGATTGTTTCTGTCTTAGCTGTACTAATTAACAAAAAGGTGTTTAATTATTTAGCATATATAGTAGTTACAGTAGGGGCATCCTTATCTTATATGATACCAAAGAGGATAATAGAGATAGGTCATAAGGAATTAAACGGTTGGGAGTGCGGACTTTGTTCTAAGCCGGATATGTCTTGCTTAAGTACTACCTTACCTGCTATTACAGTTATTTTGGTGATATTTATTTTGATAAACCTTGTGGCACTTTCATTTAATTTTTTAGGGAAAGAGTAGATTTATGAATAATAAAAACTTATCTTTAAGATATTTAGCTAAAGAAAACATTAAAAGAAAGACATTTAGAAGTTTTAGTCTTATAATACTTATAACTTTATTTAGTTTTACCTTGCTTATGGGTTCGATTTTATCTATAAGCTTATCTAAGGGAGTAGAAAGCCTATCGGATAGATTAGGTGCTGATGTTATGGTTGTTCCAGCTGGTTATGATGCGCACATTGATAGTGTTTTGCTAAGTGGAGAGCCTAGTAACTTTTATTTGCCGGCGGACGCCATGGAAAAGTTAAAGGATATAGAGGGTATAGACAAGATGACTAGCCAGACTTATTTGGCTACCCTTAGTGCATCGTGTTGTTCTTATCCTGTTCAGATTGTGGGGATAGACCCTGAAACGGATTTTCTAATAAGGCCATGGCTTACAGAAACCATACGCACCGACCTAGCTTATGGGGAGGTAATTGTTGGAAATAAGGTGGCTGGAACAAGAGGTCAAAGTGTAAAGTTTTTTGGAAAACCTTTTAAGATACAAGGTAGACTTGAGCAAACAGGAATGGGCTTTGATGCGACTGTATTTATGACTAAAGAAACAGTAGCCGACCTAGCTGTCGATGCTGAAAGGATAATGAAACATCCACTTTCTGAGGATGGTAGCTTGATTTCGACTGTTATGATTAAGTTGAAAAATGGATATCAGTCGGAAGAACTTGCTAGAGAAATTACTAAAAAGTTTTCTGATGATAATATGTTTGGGCTTTTTAGTAAGAAATTTGTAAATAAAGTTTCAGGCAATCTTCAGCTTATTTCAAAGTATATCACTATAATAATATCAGTGGTATGGGTGCTTGCAATCGTTGTTATTGCCTTATTATTTACCATTACGCTTAGTGAGAGAAAAAAAGAGATGGCTACGCTTAGGGTCTTAGGAGCTACTAAGGGTCAGCTCAAAAAATTAGTTCTAACTGAGTCTTCTATTATTAGCCTTTATGGGGCTTTGCTTGGGACTGCACTTGGATTTTTAGGAGTGGTTTTATTAGGGCCACAAGTTAGTGCTAGCCTTAGTATACCATATTTGTTGCCGACATTTTTTGAAATGTTTATTATTGCCGTAGTCTGCTTTGCGGTGTCGTTTTTGACAGGACCACTGGCATCACTTTATTCGGCTCTTAAGTTGACGAAAATAGATGTTTACCAAAGTATGAGGGAGAATGATTGATGATAGTAGAAGTTAAAAATTTAGTAAAAGAATATAAACGAGGAAGTGGAAGCACTTTTAATGCTGTTGATAATGTGGACTTTCAAATTGAAAAAGGTGGATATGTAACCATTATTGGGCGTTCGGGTAGCGGTAAAACTAC
>PDWI01010276.1_pt1 | contig 10715 bp, 8 predicted proteins | sample 1430891 | NCBI WGS metagenome assembly PDWI01 (sample SAMN01162508, study PRJNA174530) | Oral metagenome, whole genome shotgun sequencing project. | biome: Marine environment; feature: Marine mammal; material: Swab sample of the gingival sulcus; isolation source: swab sample of gingival sulcus... | reverse complement strand
GCGTCCGTTTCATTTTAAAACCGAAATTTACTACAAAAATTTGAAGCGATTAATTCCGTACAGCGTAGAAAATATTAGGCTGACTTACTACCCGAAACATTCGGCACAAGGCTATGTTGGCGGCATTGATTTTAGGTTGAATGGCGAATTTGTGGAAGGAACCGACTCGTGGCTTAGCGTTTCATTAATGAAATCGGGAATTGACATTGCGGGTGATACTATTGGTTATCAACCACTTCCTAATGACCACACGGTTAATGTGAGTTTATTTTTTCAAGATTATATGCCCGGCAACAAACGCTTGAAAATGTATTTGGCAATGCGCTACATCAGCGGTTTGCCCTTTGGTGCGCCCAACGACCACAGCTACGATGCGCCATTGCGAATGCCCTCATACAAGCGCGTGGACATTGGTTTTTCTGCCGAGTTAAAACAAGCAAATGCTCAATCGAAACATAACTTTCTCAACATTTTTAAAACCATCACGCTCAATTTAGAGGTTTTTAATTTGCTGGGAATTTACAACACTATTTCGTATAATTGGATTACCGTAGTGCCAAATTCTTCGATTGTTGGCAACAATGCCTACAACAGCTATGCTGTGCCTAATAGGCTAAGTGCAAGACGTTTAAACCTTAAACTTTTATTTGAATTTTGAGGGGCAAAAAATCTTTTGCCCCTACTATAATCTTGCATTATTCCTGACTGGAAATGAACAATTTTAAACGCTCAATGGTTTCTTCTTTGCCTATTAATTCCATTATGTCGAATAAATGTGGACCTTTCCCCTCTCCTACCAGTGCCAAGCGCATGGGCGACATCAGTCGTCCTATTCCTAAATCAATATCTGCCAACCATTGTTTTGTAAGCTGTTCAATATTAGCTGATTGCATATTATCAACTCCTGATAAAAACTCAATATAATTAAGTAAATGCTGTTTGGTATCTTCCTTCCATGCCTTTTTGAGCATTTTGGCGTTGTAGCTTTGTGGTGCGGCAAAGAAAAAAGAAGACTGTTCCCAAAATTCACTCACAAAATTGACACGCTCTTTTATTAACGACACTATTTTAGTTGTGTATTCCAAAGTGGTTTGCACAGATTTTTCTTCTAAAATTGGCATATATAATTTTGCAAGCTCTTCGTCGTTTTTGTTTACCAAATACTGATGATTAAACCATTTTGTTTTATCCGGGTCGAAACGCGAACCCGACTTGCCAACTTTTTCTAAATCAAAGGCTTCTACAAGTTCATCGAGACTGAAAATTTCCTGTTCGGTGCCCGGATTCCAACCCAAAAGTGCCAGCATATTTATAAATGCCTCAGGAAAATAACCAGCCTCTTTGTAGCCTTGCAAAATATTGCCGTCAGCGTCTTTCCAATTCATTGGGAAAACAGGGAAACCACCTTTTTCGCCATCGCGTTTGCTAAGTTTTCCTTTGCCTGTTGGTTTCAAAATCAGCGGAAGATGCGCAAACTGAGGAACTTCATTTTCCCAACCCAATAATTTATACAGCAAATAGTGCAAAGGCAAAGATGGCAACCATTCCTCGCCTCGTATTACGTGGGTAATTTTCATAAAATGGTCATCTACAATATTGGCAAGATGGTAGGTTGGCATTCCGTCTGATTTATATAACACCTTATCATCTAATATGTTAGACTCGAATGACAAATCGCCTCGCACGATGTCGGAAACCTTAATCGTTTGATTTTCAGGAATTTTTATGCGGATAACAAAATCGTCGCCCCGCTGCAATCGCTCTTGTGTTTCCTCGGGCGACAGGCTTAGCGAATTTTTCATGCTCATACGCGTTTGTATGCCGTATTGTTGATACGAACTGTTCTCGGCTTGTAGTTTTTCGCGCATTTTATCGAGTTCTTCGGGTGTGTCAAAAGCATAGTAAGCATTGCCTTCTTCAATTAGTTGAAATGCAAATTTTTTGTATAATTCTTTGCGCTCCGACTGCCGGTAGGGCGCATAATCGCCACCAACTCCGACACCTTCATCGAATTGTAAACCACACCATTTCAGTGAGTTAATGATATATTCCTCTGCCTTTTCTACATACCGTGTTTGGTCTGTATCTTCTATTCGCAATATGAAACTGCCTTTGTGTTTTTTGGCAAATAAATAGTTGAACAAAGCTGTTCGAACTCCTCCTATATGCAACGCTCCTGTTGGGCTTGGAGCAAATCTTACTCTTACACTCATATTTTGTTTTTTTATAATTTTCTCTGCAAAAGTACCATTTTCTTGCATTATTAAAAACACGAAAACAATACAACAATCACAAAACACTCATAATCAAAACATTAAAGGGTGGTAAAATATTTTAAATATACATGATTTACATCGTGGGGTATTATATTTCTATCCCCACGATTTACATCGTAGGCTATTATTATGCCGTCCTAACGGACTTTCTGCACGCCCCCAAGTCCGCAAGGACGGCAAAATAGTAGCCCACAATGCAGCGAATGCGTAATTGTGGGATAAGAAAGAAAAAATAGTAACCCACAACGCAACAAATGCGAAATGATAGGATTAAAACAATTAGCAAATCAAAAAAAATTAAACAAAAAATATGTATATGTGATATTTTTTTGTATATTTGCACCAATTACAAATCTAAATTCTAAATAAAATGGCTGCACTCGACCCAATTACCGGAAAATTAGGACTAAAAAAAGCCGCTCATCTTCTGCGGCGCGCAACTTTCGGACCCAGCAAACAAGATATAGAAAAATTTGCAAAATTAGGCATAAACGAAGCTATGGAAATTTTGCTGCAAGACCAACCATTGCCCGAACCACCAAAAGATGATGCCACCAACGAAGCATGGCTGCCCAAACCGAAAGAAGAAAATACTGCCGGCGAAGAACTATTTGGCTATTTCAAAGCATGGTTTATGGAGCTAATGCGCAAAAGCGGCAACAATATGAAAGAACGAATGGTGTATTTTTTACACACTCATTTGCCGGCTGATTACACTCTAATTCAGGAAACTACAAGTATTTATTATCAAAACGAGCTGTTCAGGAGGTATGCTTTTGGCAGTTTCAAAACTCTGTTCGGAAAAGTGTGTGTGGACAATGCCATGTTGGTTTACATCGACAATACTTTGAACCGAAAAGATAGTCCCAACGAAAACTTCGCCCGCGAAATGTTGGAGCTTTACACCATAGGGAAGGGCGAACAAATAGGACCCGAGGATTACACAAATTACACCGAAACCGACATAAAAGCAGCGGCAAGAGTGCTAACCGGTTTCAGGCACAATTTCGATTACGACATGCAATCAGAACCTTTGAGCCGCGACCCCGACACGGGATTGCCCAGAGGAATTGTGGAAAAAGTATCGGAGCACGACGCCGGTGTGAAGCAATTTACAGAAAAATTTAACAACATAACCATACAGCCACCCGAAATAGTAAACGGATATGCAACAAAAGAAGGCGCATTCAATGAATTAGACCAAATGATGGATATGATTTTTGCACAAAAGGAAACTGCAAAGTTTATTTGCAGAAAATTATATCGTTTTTTTGTGTATTACAAAATTGATGAAGCCATTGAAAAAGAGATAATTGCGCCACTTGCTAAAACATTCAGAAACAATAACTACGAATTTAAACCTGTGCTAAAACAGCTGTTGAGCAGCAAACATTTTTTTGACGAAGACACAGAAGACACAAAGAAGCATCACATCGGAGCGCAGATAAAATCGCCCATTGAACTGATGCTTGGTATATTCAGATTTTTTAAAATTAAAATGCCTGAGGATAATCTCACAGACCTGTATTTTGCCTACAAAAGAGGAATATTGCGAGCAATGAAAAATCAAGGTTTGAAATTTTACCGACCAATCGACGTAGCCGGCTATCCGCCATATCATCAAACTCCGGCATACAATAGGAATTGGATAAGCCCAAATTGGCTTGCCAACAGGTATCAGTCGTCATCGAATGTTATAGACGGTCTCGACAATGAAAAAGGCGTATTCCTCTATAAATTAGACTTTTTAGATTATGTAAAACAACCGGAAAATATCTCCGACCCATCAGATGCCACAACATTGGTGCGCGAATTGATAAGCTACATGTTTCCGCAAGAAATACCGGAAGATAGGTTTAACTATTTTCTAAATAAGGTGTTTATGGCAGACGATATGCTCTCGCATTGGACTGATGAATGGCAAGAATATAAGAGCAGCAACAACGACACTGCCGTGAGAGGCAGATTGGAACGCCTGTTGCGAGGAATAATACAATCGCCTGAATATCAACTCATTTAGTGCAATGTGCAATGAACAATGAGGAATTAACAATTATGAGGATAGTAATCAGCGTATCGTAAGGCAGTTTTCTGGTTTTGTACAACTAAATTCTTAATTCTAATTTTTACTTTTTACCTTTTAATTTAAACCAATTATGAACCGACGAAAATTTTTAAAACATCTGGGAGCAGCAGGAATAACGCCTATACTTCTCAATGGAATATCAATAAATGCCCTTGCGGCAAATAGTCCGCTTATGAAGATGCTTGCCGAAAGCAACTCCGACAGAGTGCTAATTTTCATACAAATGCACGGCGGAAACGACGGATTAAACACTATAATTCCGATAAAAAAATACGACGAATATTACGACTTGCGAGCAAATATTGCCATTCCACAGCATGGCGAACGCAAATATATTCCGTTAGACGACAATTTACCGGAAGCCGACAAATTGGGTTTACACCCTGATATGAAGGCAGTTAAAGAGCTTTACGACCAGAAGAAAGCAGCCGTAGTTCAGGCAGTGGGCTACGATAATATGAACCTCTCGCACTTCCGAAGTCGCGATATTTGGTTTATGGGCTGCGACTCTGACGAGCGAATAGGCTCCGGCTGGATGGGACGATTTCTGGAAAATGAATATCCGAATTATCCCGATGCTTATCCCAACGAAGACATGCCCGACCCGCTTGGCTTGGAAATGGGCAACGATATAACTTTGGCTTATCAGCAAGAAAATAGTATTCCGGCAGGCATTTCGATAGCCAATCCTGATGCCTTTTACAAGCTGATTAATTCGGTGGGAATGAATGCGCCGCTGTCGGCAAAATATCCCGACAGTTACTACGGCGATGAGATGAGATTCCTTACTCAGTTTGAGGATAAAACAGAAGATTATGCCCAACGCCTGAAAGAAATTTGGGACAAAGGCAAAAACACCGAAGGAGTGGTTTACCCAAAAAAATATCCGCTTTTGTGCCCGAAACCATACGTGCAAAACCCTCTAGCTGAGCAATTTAAAATAATTGCGCGTTTGCTTAGCGGCGGCATTAAAACCCGCATTTTTATGACTCGCATAACCGGATTTGACACGCACGGAACACAAGTGGAAGAAACCGATGCCACACAAGGACGACACGCTGCCCTACTTTATCATGTTTCGGAAACTGTTGGTGCTTTCTACAAAGATTTGCAGGGATTAGGTCTTGATAATAAGGTGCTTACACTTACTTTTTCGGAATTTGGAAGGCGTGTATATTCCAATGCAAGTTTTGGCACCGACCACGGCAAGGCGGCTCCTATCCTACTCTTCGGTTCGGGGCTGAAAGGCGGCGTGTATGGCACAAATCCCGACCTGAAAGATTTGGATAATGGCAACCTGAAACATCAGTTTGATTACCGTCAGGTTTACACGTCTATTCTGTCTGATTGGCTTGGTGCGCCCGACTCGTCGATTGCTAAAACAGGCTTTGGCGATTATCTCGATAAGAAATTAGACTTAATAAATAAATCGCTGGCTGTAAACGATATAGATGAGTACAAAGGAAACAGCAAATTGCATTCTTGCTACCCAAATCCGGCAAAAGAAAGCAGCCGAATTGAATATTATATTGAGGCGAATTCCCATGTTGTTTTGCGACTTTACAGCTCATCGGGGCAATTGATACGCGAATTGGTAAACAAAAAACAAAGCAAAGGGAATTATCATGTTGATGTAAATGTATCGGGTTTGCGAGCCGGCAACTATATTTACAGCATGCAAGCAGGCAAATTCAGCTCGTCAAAAATTATGTTGGTGGAATAATTTTGAGTGTTTATTGGATTTTTTTTGCAAAATGAGAGTTTAAAATTTAAAATTAAACAACTTTGATATTGAAGTGGTTTAAACTTTTTTTGAATAATTAAAAGACATTATTGCTTTGATTTCAACATTTTTAAGATTTTTAAGCCGTTAGCCATTAATAATCCTGCCCCTTCAATTCACCAAAATCGATGATAAAAATACGTCAGCATTGACATAAGCACCACCAATGTTGATGCTCCGTAGTAGAATAGCGAAAATCGGAATTTTTGAAGGTGGCTGATGGATTTTGTTGTGAATATTTTACCAATTTGAGCAATTAGCAAAGCAAATATCATTACACAAAAATGCTCTATTGCCCAAAATCGGGTGTTGTAGTATATTTTTAGTTCGGCTATGCTTTTGTTGGTCAATTCGTTTGAACCATCGGCAAAAAAATATAGTATTGTGCCCAGAATAAGCCCAAAATACAACAAACCGATATAGATATTTTCAATATAAATATTGAATTTTGTATATTCTAAACCTAACCGCAGCCCTTTTACAGATGAAAATATGAGCAAGATAGCCGATAATGTGAAAAAAATATTGGCGCCAACATGTATTTTTATTATAAAGTCGTGCATTTTGGGTATTATCTTACAAAAGTTTTAACCTTCTTGCCATCTTTGTATAAAACATCGTAGATTAACTTACCATATTTGTCAAATTTGCGCATTCGTCCATGTTTTTGATTTTCTTTGTATGAAATTTCCATGCTGGGCTTGCCATTGCTGTGCAACGACACCCATTTACCATCTTTTTTGCCGTTCTTGTAGATTTCTATTCTCAGTTTCATGCCGGCTTGGGTGAAAAATGTCCATTGCCCATTCTTCTTACCATTCACATAATATCCCAAAATATTTTGCCGACTATCGGCGTAGTAGGTAGAATATTGACCGTTTAGAATACCATTTTTAAAACTCTCAATTAGTTTTAAACCGCCATTTTCGTTCCAATATTTACACACGCCATCTTTCAAATTGTTGGTGTAGATTATTTCATATTCCTTCGAGCCGTTTTCGTACCATTGTTCCCATTTGCCGTTCATTTTTCGGTGGATAAACTCGCCCGACATGTATTTTCTGCCATTTTCATACCACGACACCCAGCGTCCTTCTTCTTTGCCATTCACAAAATTGCCCTCGTAGAATTTTCTGCCATTTTCGTAATAAACCGTCCACCAGCCTTCCTTCACATTGTCCTTGAACACGCCTTTTTTCCAAAGGCTGCCATTGCCATACCAATATTGCCACATGCCGTTCATTTTGCCATTTTTGTACATTCCCTCGTTGCCTTTCTGCCCATCAGTGCGCCAATAAGTCCATTTTCCCTCTTGAATATCATTGTCGAAATAACCCTCAATATCAAGTTTTCCGTTTTTCCACCATGTGGCTTTTCCTTGTTTTTTATTGTTTTTGTAGTTTAATTCGCTGTTTTTATCGCCATTTTCAGTCCAAGTGGTATGTTTCCCCTGTTTTTTGCCATTTTCGTATGTGCCTACAAATTTTTTATTGCCATTTTCCCACCAATAAGTCCATACACTATCGCGATTGCCATTTACCAATTTCCCCAACAGTTCTAATTGTCCATTCTCAAACCACGATTTGCTTATGCCATTTTCGTAGTTTATTTCCGAATGTCTCTCGCCCGTGCCATACCATTCGAGCCACAATCCTACTTTTTTTCCCGCAACATATTTTCCCTTTGCAAACAACTTACCATCAGAGAAATAGCTTTTCCATTCGCCATCTTTATATCCGCCATTATATCTGCCTTCTTCCTTCTTTTTGCCATTGTCGTAGCTCGACAAATAGTTGCCATTGCCATTTTTCACCAAAGTGTCGCCCTTTGCCGAATAAAAATTCAAAAACTGCACATTCCCGTTTGGCAGATAAAATCGCTCGGTTGATTTTTTGCCGTTTTTGTAGCACCAAGTCCATAGGCTGTCTCTTTGATTGCTATTAAACCAACCTGTTGTTTCTACTTGTCCGTTTTCTCTCCACTCGGTGTATGAGCCATGCCTCAATCCGCGTTTAAACTCGCCTTCGCTTTGCTTTTTGCCATTTTTATAATAAAATCGAACCTTTCCGTTTACCACTCCGTAGCTGTATTCCACTTCTTGATTTAAAACGCCTAATGAATCCCAATATTTCCACATTCCTATTTCTCTGCCGCTTTTCGATAGCATTCCTTCTGCGCTTTTTTTCTTATTTTTCCAATATTCGGTTTTTAATTTTTGCGAATAACTTGTAGTCGAAAGTATTAAAAGTATTATTACTAATGTATGTTTCATTGTGTTGTGTATTTGTTGTTGGCTTATAATTTTGGTTTGCCAAAGTTTATAATAAAGGTAAAATTTTAACTATTTAACCACAAAGAAAGCAAAGTTTTTGCCACGCAAACTCAAATTAGTTGCGTTTTTTCCGAACTAAGAACTATTGCCTTTGGGAACTTACTAAGGTTTGCACCAACTTTGTAGCCAATTTTCTATTTAAAATTTATAGCTTCTCCGCACTTTTCAGGTTTTTCTATTCCTAATAATTGAGAAATAGATGCAGCAATTTGGTTCGTATATAATTGTTCGTGTTTAGACATTTCGCCTTTCGGGCTTACTCCCTTTCCGAAGGCTATCAGCCATGTTTCATCGCAACCTTTCACTTCATTGCTGTGATGTTTCCACGTGTCAATAGGTTCATAACCTCGCCCGTGGTCGGTAGTGATAATAAAGGTTGTATTATTCTTATAATCAGGATTTTGCTGCACATATTGCCATAGCTCTTTGATAAACTTATCGGAACGATGAGCCGATTTTAGATACTCGTCGTATTTGCCGTCGTGTGCAAAATCATCGGTTTCGCCATAGGCAATATATAGCAAATCTACATTCTTTCTTTTTAGATATTCAAGTGCGTAATTATGCGTAAAAACATCTAATCTCACTGTTGCCCAAGGGCTTTCAATATCATTCTGTAAATTATTTAGCAGAGCTTCGCATTCCGAAATATCATCACCAAACGCTTCCATAAAACCTGCATTTATCGGAATTTCACTTCTGTTATAGTTTAAAATATAAGGAAACACGTCCCAACTGCCAAATGCAGCAACTCTATTTTTATATTTTTTGTTGTTGTTGGCAATTTCTAAAATGCTAATATTTGGATTGAAAATTTTGTCGTTGCTGTTAATGCGTTCGTCGTCTGCGCGTCCTGTTAATATTTCGTTATATCCCGGATATGAAAAATGTAAACCGTTTGTCAAATTAAAATGGTTTTTAAGCAGTCTATTTCCATAGATTTGTCCCATTTTAGCCACACTGTCCCAGATAAACGGCATTAAAACTTTGCGTCGTTCGGCAGGTGTTTTTCTCCAAAATTCTTTGCGTGTTTCCTCAATATCGTGAACATAATTTTTGTCGGAAATTAGCATACTGTCGGCTCCCGTAAAAAGTTCCTGCCAACGATAACCATCGAGCGTTATCAAAATTACTTTCGCATTTGTGGTAGCAAAATTTTTATTTATTTTATTCGACTACGGAGCATAACAACCTGATAATAAAATCATTAATACGACAACGGAATAAATCCTCTCCATTTCTATATTGGTTTTAAATAATGAATTATAAAGCTACAAATTTAGGTTTTAGTTTTTACTTTACCAAAAAAAATGAAATTTGGGTTAAACTTTGTCGCCAAATTGTTAATTGCTAATTCAACATTGCTCATTGAACAAAATTATTTGTTCGTTTTGTCGTTTAGTAATACTTTTGTGTTGCGACTTGCTAAATAAAACATAAAATGTTTGTAATTTTCTTAGCTCGCCTCTAAATAAAATCAACCCTAAATGAAATTATCATGTTAAAAAAGCTCTATTTTAAATATTGTTTCAGCATAGTGTGGACAATTGTAGTGTTGTATTTGAGTTTAGCTCATTTCAGAACCGGCAGTGCACCCAGATTAAGCCTTCCTCATACCGATAAATTGGTGCATTTTGCAATGTACTTTATCTACACATTTTTCTTATTATGGGAAACAAAAAAACATCAAAAATTAAGATACAAAATAATAATAGTGGTTTATGCAACTGCATTTGGCATTCTCATGGAAATACTTCAATATCAGCTTACTACATATAGGAGCAGCGATATTTACGATGCAATATTCAACTCTTTGGGTGCAATTACTATGGCAATATTTTTTCCAAAATTAAGAAAAATAATAAGCTGTCACGTCCTAAAAAAAGTTTACAGATTAATACTGTATTTTTTCTTTCTTATTTATTTTTTTTCGCTTCTGTAAATTTATAAACATTCCGTAAACTCTGTCAATATAACAAGCAAGTTTTTTTGTAAAAATACTACCCAACGGGTGGAGATTTTTACAAAAACCCGGAGGGCTTGAACTTGATTGTTATATTGACTGAGTTTTCCTTTGTTTATAAATTTTCATTAGCCTCTTATTATGCTACTTGCAAATGTACAGAATTGGGTGTTTTCAATTTTAAACTGCCATGTAATCTAATATTATTATATGTATAGATTGACTCCTTACACGCCTTCTTAGCATGCGATTTATTTTTAAAAGTGCTATCTAAC
>PDWI01010005.1_pt1 | contig 10715 bp, 5 predicted proteins | sample 1430891 | NCBI WGS metagenome assembly PDWI01 (sample SAMN01162508, study PRJNA174530) | Oral metagenome, whole genome shotgun sequencing project. | biome: Marine environment; feature: Marine mammal; material: Swab sample of the gingival sulcus; isolation source: swab sample of gingival sulcus... | reverse complement strand
AAATTCTCCGGTACTGTAAATATCAGGTTTTGTGGGTGAAGGTAAATATTTAGGAATTCTGATATAACCGTGGTAAGTATTTTCGATAACTAATGCTTTCCTTCTGTTAGGGTTACGCTTCTTAGCCGCTTCAAAAGAAGCAACAAAAGCCTTACCCATAAGCAAATCCCTATCTATCATAAGGTTGTCCATACAGCGGTCGAAAAACAGATAGGTTTCGGGGCTTGTTACTTTATTCCAATCGAAAGAAACATCCAAGGGAAAAAGTAATATCTTATCTTCGGGAAGTCTTGTTTTATTAATCTTGTAGATGGTTTTTAAAAGGACATAAAAATTATATTTTTCCCAGACCACATTAAAGTCTAAATCACGATAAATGGATAGCAACTCTTGTTCGCATTCTTCTTCCGACAAATTGCTGTTCAACAACCATTTATTAATAATGCGATAATTATTAAAACAGCCCACTTCGGTATAAATATTTCCCTTAAAGCGGTCATCTTTAAGCACATCAAAAATAACATCGTACTGTGTTAAATCGCGGTGGTCTCTTTCGGAAATAATCACAATATCTTTGCTTTCAAACTTTTGTAAGATATAATCCTTGGCTGTTGAAAAGGTATTCTGTTTCAGGTAATTCACAAAAGGTTTTAATTCCGGCTTTATCTTTTTTTGAGAGTACAAACTCAACGACAAAAGCATCAATAAGCAATATAAAACAATCGTTTTTCTAAATAATAACATTTTGATACAGGTTTAAATGCCACTAAAATAACACCTTTTAAGAAATATAAATCAATAATTCTGTCCATTACACCGAGTTTTATAATTCAAACGCGGGTATTTCTTTTAAGAAAGAAAACGACTGATTTTCAAAATCGATAAGAGCAAAAAAGTGTTGCAGACCATTGCTGACTAACAATTTAGGAGCTTTTATTTTAAAATTATAAGCCGAGATTTGTGTAAAAACCGCTTCGGTAATTTCTACATTTGGAGCTTTAAACTCAATTAACAACTCTACTTCGGACTGCTTGTTGAAAACCAAAGCATCGTAACGTCGTTTAAGTCCGTTAATATTGATTTCTCGCTCTACAACAATCAGGTTTTTGGGGTAATTTTTATACTGAACCAAATATAGTAAGGTGTTCTGACGCACCCATTCTTCGGGGGTCAGAACCACATACTTTTTTCGGAAAACATCAAAAATCAACGTTTTTCCATTTTCTTCTTTGATTCGAAAATCAAATTCCGGAAGATTCAGTTTCATTGCTTATTGAACTTCTAAAAAAGAATAATTCTGAGCATAAAACAACATCTGCTCGGCATAATCCTCGGCATATTTTAAGCGGACATCAGTTATAGCATCCCCCTCAAAAACAGGCTCTAAAACCGGGTTCACAAAACCGCCATATGGTGCTATGTTCAATTTCTCGAATCGCTCCAAGACCTCTTTGTGTAAATCGTAATCAATTTTTACAGCATAGCTTTCTATCAAAGCCTTTCCTGCTTCATAGTCTCCTTCCGATTTAATTCTCTGAATCTCTTTTAGCAAAGCCCCAAAAAGATTTCTGAGTTTTAGGTAATCATTAATTTTGATATAAGTTTTTCCGTCTTGCTTAAACATCTCTATCACCTTGTCGGCCTTACCTTTTTCGTAGCACCAAGCTGCCACCAACTGACGATTACGCATATGAGCTTGCTCTATGGTGTCGCCCAATTTAATGCGAATTAATTGCGACATCAAACCATTTCGGATATAAGCATTGTACTCCGCCTTAGCCACATCTTTAGATTCAAACAAGCCAAGCTCTTGCATTTTATCGTCCATCAAGTAATAAAGTGCGAACAAATCGGCACGAGCCTCTTCCAAAGGCGATGCGTAATTTCTCAAAGCTTCAGGGCTGACTCCCGGCGCAAATTGTCCCGAGCCATGTCCCAAACATTCGTGCAAATCGGTGTGCAAGTTAGACGCTTGACTGCCATACTTTTTCGATAATTCTATTTCTTCTTGGTCTAAGACAAATTCCTCTAAAAATCCGCTCGCTTTAGAAGCTTGGTCGTAAGCATATACAATGTTTTCAATTGTTACCGATTTGGAACCATGCTCTGCACGAATCCAATCCGCATTTGGTAAATTGATGCCGATAGGCGTAGTCGGGTAGCAATCTCCACCTAGTTGAACCATATTAATTGCTTTAGCGGTAACGCCTTTAACCTCGCTCTTCTTAAAAGCCTCATCGATAGGCGAATGGTCTTCGAACCACTGTGCATTTTCGCTGATGATTTGCGTACGCTTGGTGGCTTCCAAATCTTTAAAATTAACAACACTCTCCCAAGTGGCTTTCATACCAAGTGGGTCGCCATAAACTTCGATAAAACCGTTTACAAAATCGGTATGCGAGTTTAAATCCTTAACCCATGCAATGTTATAATCGTCCCAAATTTGTAAATCGCCTGTTTGGTAGAATTTTATCAGTAACTCGATGGCTATTTTTTGCTCTTCGGTTTCTGCAATACGAACTGCTTTTTCCAACCAAAACACAATCTGCTCGATGGCTTTAGAGTAATGCCCCCCAAGTTTATAAACTTGCTCTTTTATTGTTCCGTTTTCTTTGCTTAATCGGGTGTTTAAGCCAAAACTTAACTTTTTATTATTGCTATTTTCTTTTTGCTGGGCATAAAAATCCTCCACCTCTTTTTGATGAATGTTTTCGTAGAAATTGACTGCCGAGCTTGTTATCAAGTCTTGCTGACTTTCCTGACTCACTCGTTTAGGAGCGACATCGGGATTAAACATCAAATCTTCTAAAAAGGACTCTAAACTTGAGTAAGTTTCGGGGAAAGCATAGGCTTCTCCCTTATAAAATTTAAAAAGCTGATGCCAATCTTCTTGGGTAAACTTCGGGAAAAATTTATCCGTTGAGTTGTAATGATGAATCCCGTTAGAAAACCAAATTGTTTTTAAATAATCCTCAAACGACTTAAAGGATTCGGTACTTATTTCTTTAGGATGAGCGTCTTTGATATTGATGTAAATGTTTTCTAAGACCTTTCTAATTAAAAGATTATGCTTAAAATGTTGGTCGAAAGTAATATCTCTACCACATAAAGCGGCTTGCGAAAGGTAGTATAAAAGTTCCTTTTGCTGAAGCGATAAATCTTCAAAGCCGGGAACGGTATATCGCATTATTTTATAATCGCTAAACTGCTCCAATAAATATTTGAAATCGGTATTATTTGTATTCATTATTCCCTGTTTTTGGAGATCAAAAGTAAACAATATCAGCTTGGAATAGTAATATGTTTGAGAAGAAAAAATCGTTAACCTAAAATATTTTGACTTTTATGTCTTGAAATGTTAATTTAGTGTAATATATTTGCTAATATGAGAAGAAGTTTATTTTTGATATTTTTCCTTTTACTGATACACGCTACTTTTCGTGTCTCGGCACAAACCTGTGAGATTACCGGAAAAGCGAATGATATTCTTCCCGATAAGCTTTGTGCTCCCGTAAACTTAACGTGGGAGGTAACCTATCGTGGTGTAAATGATGCCGGTACGCCTGTTCAGATTCAGGTAAACTGGGATGATGGAGCCGCTTTAGAAATACAAAATGCGGTGAATACGAATCCTGCTCTTGCGGAGTGGACTTGCACATTTTCTCATACCTACCCGGTAGGAGGCGATAAGTGTAATTATAGGCCGGAGGCGATGTTGGTTGTAAACGGAACGGTTTGTACAAGTTCGATACAGATTCAGAATGTTACAGTTTGGGATACAGATGATTATAATGGTGGTGAATTAAGAATAGACCCTGATGTTTTTGAGATTTGTGTAGGAAATGATGATGGTACTACATTTGAAGATGTCAGTATCTGGAATTGTACTCCTGCAGGAGGGGAGAATGACAACATCAACAACAAAAAACGTTGGACACAGTGGATTTACGGAACCGATTATACGATTAATGGCGTAACGGTGGGAGGGGTGGCTCATGCCTATCCTTATTCGGGCTCTATAGTTGAAACAACACAACCTATAGAAGCACCTGCACCTCCTAATAATGTTAGTGATTATTGTTGGTCTCCGGCGACGGCACAAGTGGGTCAGTATTTTGAAATAACACTTCGAAATTGGAATACTTGTAACCCTTATGATGACCCAACGATACCCGGACCTCCGGCAGATCCTATTAATGGAGATTTTCCTCCAATAGAAACTACAGCTAGGATTTTAATTGTGGATACTCCTGATGTTAGCATTACGCCTGCTGGGCCTTTTTGCGAGAACGACAATCAAGTTTGGTTGCAGGGAACGCCTTCGGGTGGCGTTTGGAGCGGTTCAGGGGTTAATAACAGTGGGCGTTTTAGACCTTGGGATGCCGGTCCCGGTACTCATACTATATCTTATACCGTTACAGATCCCACATATGGATGTGATGCTACTGCCACAATCCAAATTCAGGTTTATGATGCTCCTGATACCGATATTTTACCGGGGGCAAATGCAGAGGTTTGTCCGGGAGATGTCTTACATATAGACGGAAATGTTACGCCGGGTGGAGCCGCAATCATATCTCATTTATGGACAGGAGATGTATCTTACTTAAGTGCGACGAATATAGAAGCCCCTGATTTTACATCGAATATTCAAGGAACATATCATTTTACATATACGGTAGAAGATGCACAAGGCTGCTCTGCCTCCGATAATATTGCAGTAACAGTAAATCCCGTTTCGGCTAATATTATCCCTGACCCTGCTGAGATTTGTGCGGGTGCAGACTTGGTTTTAGACGGAAACCCCTCGGGAGGAACAGGAAACTACACCACCCATTTATGGACGGGAGATGTGTCTTACCTAAATACAACCAATAGTCAGGCAGTAACATTTAACTCTTCTGTTACGGGAACGTACAATTTGTCTTATTCGGTAACTGATAATAATAATTGTTCAGGCAATGATAATATTCAAGTAACAGTCTTCGAAAACCCGGTGGCAGATGCCGGAAACGATGATAATGTCTGTGGGTTAGAGGTAGAGTTATCGGCAAATCCATCTATAGGAACAGGAACTTGGACTCAACACTCAGGACCGGGAACACTTTCTTTTGATGATATTCATTCTGCGACAACATCTGTAACAGCAGATACTTATGGACTTTACGAATTAGCTTGGACAGAATCTTTTGGAGCAGGTTGCGAGAGTTCCGATATTGTTCAAATTCGTTTTACGGAGCAACCTAATGCTAATGCAGGATTAGATGGAGGTATTTGCGGATACACTTACCAGTTAGAGGCTGTTCCTTCTGTTGGGAGTAGTACTTGGTCTGTTTTGAGTGGAGCCGGGAACTTAACTTTTGATGATATTCTTTCTCCTGTTTCGGAAATTACCTCAGATGTTTATGGCGATTACCAACTTGTTTGGACAGAAGACAATGGTTTTGGATGTTCTGATACCGATACGGTTATCGTTTCTTTTAACTTAGTACCGACACCTGCATTTTTGCCTATTGACACAAGTGGCTGTACGCCTTTTAAGGTCGATTTTGTGAATCAGTCTACCGGAGGAACGATGTATCATTGGGATTTTGGAAACGGAAATACAAGTACCTTGGAAAACCCTCAAGAAACATTCGTTAATACCGGAAATACCGATGTGACTTACGAAATAGAATTGATTGTCAACAATCCGGGATGTGGAGATACTATTAAACATTCTTTAACCGTGTTTCCCTCGCCGGAAGCAGATTTTATACACGATGGAGTTCCAGCTTGTAGTCCTTTAGAAGTGAACTTTACAAGCCAATCGACGGGGGCTATCTCTAATATTTGGAATTTTCAAGACGCTTCGCCTTTAGATACTTCCGATAATATTTCGCATATATTTATTAATGACACTGTTTTTATTGTCAATTTTGAGGTAGAGATGGTTGCCGTTAGTGCTAATGGTTGCCGAGATACAGCTATGGAGTATGTTACGGTATATCCCAATCCTGAATATACAATTACGGCAATGCCGGATAGTTCTTGTCATCCTGTAACGGTATCTTTTCAGACACAAGCCAGTGGTCAGACCTACGCTTGGAACTTTGGTAATGGAACAGCGTTAATAGGTTCTTACGTAGAGCAAAGTCAGTATATAAATTTAGGTACAAGCGACACAACCTACAACATAGACTTGATTGTTACATCTAGTTTTGGGTGTAAAGATACTACCGACACGCAAATTCTCGTTCATCCATCTCCGGAGGCAGATTTTATAACTCCTCAAACAACGGTTTGTGCTCCATCTGAGGCATTCTTTATTAACACCTCTTCGGGACACACCTCCTCTGTTTGGTCTTTTGGCGATGGAGATACATTAGTAACAATGGCAGATTCCGTTTATCACGTTTTTGAAAACAACACCAACCTGCCTGTGACTTATTACATTGATTTGACTGTAACCAATGACGATGGTTGTGAGAGTACCATTCAAAAAACAATTTTGGTTTATCCGAAAGTGTTTGCAGATTTTACAGCGGACACAGTTTCTTGTACACCTCTCGAGAATCAAATGATTAATTTATCGGTAGGTGCAGTTTCATATCATTGGGATTTTGGCGATGGAGTGACATCGACTTTACAAAACCCAATTCATATTTATCAAAATAATAATGTTATAAATGATACTGTTTTTCAGACAGTTCTTACATCTTCTTCTGTATACGGATGTACATCTAAGGATAGTTTAGAGGTGCGTATTTTGCCTAGCCCTTCGGTAAACTTTGCTTTGCTAGGTGAACAAGGCTGTACACCTTATACACAACTGATACAGAACAATTCGCAAGGAGTGGATTCTTGTATTTGGAACTTTGGAGATGGTGTGACCTTGTCCGATACAAGTTTTGAGATACAGCATACTTACGTCAATAATCAATCGAATTCAGTTAATTTTAGCATAGAGTTAACAGCCTTAAATAATTATAATTGTACTTCATCTATTCAAAAAGTAATAGAAGTCTATCCGAAAGTAACTGCAAACTTTAATGCAGATGATGAGTCTTGTCATCCGTTTAGTAATCAGATGGTTAATTTATCGTCAGGGGCAGGTTTTTATCATTGGGATTTTGGAGATGGAGCTACTTCTGTTGCTGAAAACCCAAGTCATATTTACAATAATTCGAGTGTCGATACAGTGGTGTCTTACAGTACTATTTTGACAGCGACATCTTCTTATGGATGTATGTCTAAAGACACTTTAGAGGTTCGCGTTTTACCAAATCCGATGGCGAATTTCACATTGATAGGCGAGCAAGGTTGTACGCCTTATACGCAGATTATACAAAACAACTCACAAGGGATGGACTCTTGTATTTGGAATTTTGGCGATGGTGTGACCTTGTCCGATACCAGCTTCGAGATACAGCATACTTACGTTAATAATCAATCGAGTTCGGTGAATTTTACCATTCATCTTACAGTAGAAAATGATTATTCATGTCAGGATGAGTTACAAAAGATAATAGAGGTTTACCCAAGCGTAAAAGCATTGTTCACCTCCGACACGGCAGGGTGTAGCCCTTTGACCACGGATTTTGTAAATATATCGTCGGGTGCTGATAGTTATAATTGGTTTTTCGAGAATAATGGCGTTAGCACTATAATGGAGCCTTCTGTAAGTTTTGAAAATGTAGGTTCTGTAAACGATACTATTGATGTACGTTTGGTAGCAGAGTCTGTTCATCAATGTAGAGATACTTTAGATAAGCAGATTGTTGTTTATCCGCAACCAAAAGTGATTTTTGATGCTCAACCAACAGAACAAGTTTACCCTAACACCACTGTTATTTTGGTAAATCAATCTACACAAGGCTCTTGGGATTGGGTTTGGGATTTTGGCGATAACGAAACTAGCGATATTTTTGCAACAAGCTCACATAATTATCAGACTTGGGGTCAGTACGACATTTGGTTAAAGGCTTATGGAGAGAATTGTGCCGATAGTGCCAAAAATACCATAGAAATAAAAGCTCCCAGACCAACTGCTGATTTTAGTTTTGAGCCACATTCGGGCTGTGCGCCCTTAAAGGTTATTGTTACAAATTTAAGTTTGAACGGAGAAAATTATTTATGGAATTTTGGTGATGGTTCAACGTCTGAAGCAGAAAACCCGAAGCACACTTATTACGATGCAGGGACCTATTATATTCATTTAACAGTAACAGGCTCGAATGGAACGGACGAAAAATATTTAGGACCTATAGAGGTTTATGCTACGCCGGAGGCTCATATTGAAGTTTCGCCCTACGAAGTATTTATTCCCGACCAACCTATTAAATGTTTTAACCTTTCGATAGGGGAAGATACTGTTATTTGGAATTTTGGCGATGGTCAGACAAGTTCGGCAAATAACCCGATACATTATTATCAATCTGAGGGAGAGTATCAGATTTCGTTGGTGGCTTTGACACAGGATATGTGTTCCGACACAGCATTTGCTGATAGAAATGTAAAAGCAAAGGCTCAGGGTAAGATAGATTTTCCTAATGCGTTTAAACCGAGCAATTCAGGACCGGGAGATGGTAGTTATCCAATTCCCGACACCGAAAATATTGTTTTTCATCCTGTTTTTAAAGGTGTTATAGAGTATGAGTTAAGCATCTACAATCGTTGGGGCGAGTTGATATTTGTTAGTAAAGATATAAACAAAGGATGGGATGGATATTATAAAGGAAAACTTTGTAAACAAGATGTTTATGTCTGGAAGGTAAAGGGGCGTTATATAGGCGGACTGCAATTTGTGTTTGCCGGTGATGTTACACTATTAAGATAATTTTGAGAAAAAAAGGGTTGATATTGTGAATAGCAAAAGTTTAATAGTCATATTATTAATGTTAATATTGGGGAGAGCAGTATTTGCTCAAGATGCTCAGTTTAGCCAGTTTTATGCCAATCCCTTATATCTAAGTCCTTCTTTCTCAGGGTCAACGGATGGTACTCGTGCCGTTCTTAATTTTAGAGATCAATGGCCGGGAATTCCGGGTGCATTTGTTTCTTATTCAGCCTCTGTAGACCATTACTTTGCCCGACAAAACAGCGGAGTTGGTTTAATGGTTTTTAGAGATCAAGCAGGTAGTGGTCAGTTAGCTTTAACTTCTGTAATAGCTAGTTATGCCTATAAAATGAGATTTAACCGAAAGTGGACAGTATTGCCCGGACTAAATTTAAGCTATAATGTTAGAAGTCTGGATTTTTATAAGTTAAGGTTTCCCGATCAAATGCATATAGATGGGAATACTTCTGTTAGCAAGGAAATGCCGAGTTTAGAGAAGGTTAATTATCCCGATGCAACATTCTCGGTCTTAGTTTATAATTATTTTTATTGGGGCGGTATTGCTATTGAACACCTTTTTACACCTAATCAAAGCTTGATAAATGGAGTTAGTAGGGTGCCTATTAAAGTGCGTTTGTATGGAGGACGAAAGTTTGTATATTCGAACGTTAACCGTTGGAATGAGGAGTCTATAAAATTAGCATTTTCTTACAAAGCACAAGGCAAATACGACCAACTGGATTTAGGAGCTTATTGGAGCAAAGGTTCTTTTGTTGTTGGTTTATGGTATAGAGGAATCCCTTTGTTTAAAAGCTATGAGAGAGGTCATTTTAACCACGATGCTTTTGTAATTTTGGCAGGATATAAATACAAGACGCTTTCCTTTGGTTATAGTTACGATATTACTATTTCTCGAATTTTTGCAAATACCAAAGGCTCACACGAGGTTTCTCTTATTTATGAGTTTAATCAAGACCAAAGGATTAGACGCAGACGCAGGTCCAAAATGGTTTCTTGTCCTAAGTTTTAGGCTTTTTAGATTTTGTTACTGAAGGTGTAGGTATTGGGACAGGTTTTTAATTTTATAGGTATGAAAGCATTAATATTAAGTATTCTAATTGTTTTTTCAAGTTTAGGTTTATGGGCTCAAGGTTTCCAAGGAGGCATTACCGGAGGACTTGTCGTGAGTCAAGTGGATGGTGATGGGTACGGTGGGTATCATAAAATAGGAGTTCAAGGAGGGTTTTATAGCCGATACTATTTTAACGATAAACTTACTTTAACGGCGATGCTACGTTACCTTCCTAAAGGGAGTCGTTTTGGGGACGATAAAGTACAACGCTACTTTAAGATTAATCTTAACTACATCGATATTCCAATAACAGTTTCTTACAGACTGCTTGATAAAGTTGATATAAGCGGAGGCGTTTCTGTTGGTGTTCTATTTAAAGCTAAGGTAGAAGACCATACCGGAGTAGTATCTGCCAATAGATTATTTTACAAAAAAACAGACATTAGTGCATTGGCAGGGGTATCTTATCACTTTACAGAAGAAATATCGGTAAGTGTAGAACATACATATTCGATACTCCCTGTTAATACTCGTATGAGTCGACAACATAACAACCTTTTAATTGCAAGCTTAAATTATCAATTCTAAAATATTTGCGAATTTCTGTGAGAAAAACCTTATCTCGAGTTCACGTTACCATATGTTTTAAAAAAAAGATTGAGCAATAAAAAAGACCTCAAAGATTTTAAAGCCTTTGAGGTCTAGTTATTTACCGTTTGTTAGAACTTATTTTCTATATGCGTCTATTGGAGCACAAGAACATTGTAAGTTTCTATCTCCGAACGCCTCGTCTAAGCGAGCCACAGATGGGAAGAATTTATTTTC
>PDWI01012006.1_pt1 | contig 10718 bp, 13 predicted proteins | sample 1430891 | NCBI WGS metagenome assembly PDWI01 (sample SAMN01162508, study PRJNA174530) | Oral metagenome, whole genome shotgun sequencing project. | biome: Marine environment; feature: Marine mammal; material: Swab sample of the gingival sulcus; isolation source: swab sample of gingival sulcus... | reverse complement strand
AGCCAGACTGGAAACTGCCGAAAGGAAAGGATTAAAAAAAGGGATAGAACAAGGAAAAAGCGAAGGGTTGAAAGAAGGAAGGGAACAAGGAAAAAGCGAAGGGTTGAAAGAAGGAAGGGAACAAGGAAAAAGCGAGGGTAGAAAAGAAGAAAGGAAAAACATAGCCAGAAATTTAAAAAACAACAGTATACCAATTGATATAATCGTAAAATCCTCCGGTTTATCGATTGATGAAATTAAAGAGTTGTAATAGAAAAATGATTATGCGAATTCTACCCGAACTCTTAAATATTTCGTTTCTGCACTAAATGTTATACTATTTTATGAGGTATTGGTTTCAGTTCAAAAGGAAGATAAGATATACTTTTTAGTTCTTCACCTCTTTCTTGCATTATTTCGTCTTTCTTATAATATTCCCAAACAACCTTAACTTCTTTGCCAAATTCTTGTACTTTTTCCAACTCAACAATTATTTTTGTTATCATTCTGGCGGTGGAAGAATTGTAATAATCTAAACGGAAATGAAATTCAGTATACGGATTTGCTTCACGTATATATTGTTTAACCCATTTTAAAACAGGAGTAAAAAATTTATGCCCATCTTCCGGCAGAACTCTGCCATATATAACAAACTCATTGTTTGCAGCATCTAAAACTATTCCCGGTAAATCTTCTTCTTGTTGTAAAAAAAACTTTTTCAGCATTGGGTTTTATTATATGAGTTTATTCTCTATACTTTTTCGTGATAAGATTTTACTTCAAAAGGCAATGAAACAAGTTCTTTAAAGTCTTTTCCGCTTTCTTTCATAACGTCGTCACCCTCTTCATAAAGCCATGTAATACTCGCTTCATGTCCTTCTGCCCATATTTGTTCAAAGATTTTAAACAAAGCCATTATTTTACGTACGCTCGAAGAATTGTAGTATTCAAAGGTTACCTCAAGATGACTTTGAGGTTTAGGATTTTTTTTATAATTCACAAGATATTTTAACACAGGGTCGTAAAATACCCTTGCATCTTCAGGCAACGATTTCCCAAAAATTTTAAATTCATTAGAATTGGGTTTAAAGATTATTCCGGGGGTCTCATTTTGAGGTTCTATAACAAGTTCTTCCATAATTCTGGACTTTGAAATTAAAATTTATAATTCAAATTCGTCTGCGGGGTATTCTTCTATGTCAAATTGCAGTTTCGATACAGCAGCTATTTCTTCGCCCCGCTCTCTTGACATATCATCGCCCTCTTCATACAACCATTTGATGTTTACAGAACTACCTTTCTCTTGTAGTTCCTCCAGTAGCATTATCAGCTTCATCACTTGTCGTGCTGATGATGAATTAAAGTATTCCAAATCAAATTTAAAGTCGGTAATTTTACAGGGATTTTTTATATATTCTTCAAGCCAATCATAGACGGGCATGTAAAACTTTCCGGGGTCTTCGACCAATGAACGCCCTGATATCTTAAAGATATTCTCTTTGGGATTGAAAATTATTTCAGGGCTAATTTTTGTTGCTTCTATATGTAAAGTTTCCATTTTTTAAAATTTTACAGTCAAGGTATAGAACGAATATTCGTCGGTTACAGGGAAAAATTCGTATTCAATATCATCTTCGGTTTCTCGCGATAGGTCTATAAGCCCTAAACCGGCACTTCCTTTGCTGTCATTTGGTCCCTCGCGCAAGTAACGTCGGTACATACTGTTCAGTTCTTCATTCGTCATATTGTTTACCATGTCAAGTTGTTGTTTTAGATTGGGTATTTTATCAACGGCTATATAATTACCAGTACCTATCTGAAAACTGTTGTTTTTCAGTCCTATAAGAAATATGCCTTCTCGTTCTCCGTTTCTAACGTATGAATGTTTACTAATGTTTTGTAATATTTCAACTAAAAAATGATACACTTTCTTTTGGGTACGCAATTTCATATTTTGCATGTTGTCTTCTACCATTTTAAGCATTGGTGCAACGGCTTCTTGGGTGTAGTTGCCTTTGTGTATCATTAATATTGATTCGTCGGCTATGGCTCGCCATATTTTTTTTGCATCTGATATTTCTACTTTTGATATTTCTTGCTCATTTTGGGATTTGCTTAGGTGTATCTGCATGAAAAACATTGATTTCTCATCATTTACTTTTTCAAAAATATATGGTAGTTCTTGTTTTGATTTTCGTACCATTTCTATAAATCCTAAGCCGGCTCCGCCTTTTTCGCTTAATTTTCTATTCATAAGTACCTCTCTGTATAGCTTGTTTAATTCCTTTTTATCTAAGGAGTTAACTTTATCGAGACGCTCTTTCACGGAGTCTACTTTTTCGTTGTCTATTAAGTTGGCTGAAATTATATAAAATGAATCGCCAACATTTCGGGTCATAAAATAATCTGAATATTCTTCCGGTTCAGGTATATCTTTATCGCTGTCGGCATATCTTGCTATGTTTTGGAAACTCTCTATCATCAAAAACGACAGCTTGTTCCGAATACTTGAATGCTCTTCTTCCAAATTATTTTTAAAAAGATTGGTAGCCATCGCCAGTACGCTATTAGAAAAACTGCCGCGATAGGAAAAAGATATGTTATCGTCTTTCAGAATATTAAAAAATTCGTGTATTATTTTATTTGTCATTGCGTAACTTTTGATTTCTAATCGGTAAATATATAGGTTTTCCTCTAATTCGGAAAATTTTATTTCTTTATAATCTGTGTTTTTTACACACAATTATTCTGTTTTGCTTTTTTATTGAACTTACTCACTATCGTAAACCTCTCACAATAAATAAGTTATGTATATTATTTTAATAAAATTAATTAAGCAAAATTTTTATTTATATTATAGTTTATTTTCTGCAAAAGTTTTTCAACTATGCTAAGAAAGTCAATATTACTTTAAATAATTCTCTCGGTTTTTCGGCATGCAACATGTGCCCTGCTCCTTTCAATATTTCTATTTTTACGTTTGGATAAAGTCGTTTTATCTCATCAAAATCATTTTCGATTAAATAATCGGAACATTCACCTTTTATAAATAGTGTAGGTTTTTTAAATTTTTTTTTTGAAAAAACAGGTTTTTCTGTAACAGCCTCCAAATTATTAAGTATGTTTTTGGGGTTAAACTTAAATTCAAAATTGCCGTTTTTGAGTTGTCTTATATTCTTTTGTAAAAAAAACTTCATGGGGGCTGCCTGCGGAAATTTCTCAAAATAATCCGTAATTTCTTTTCGCGAATTAAATTGTTGCAAATCCGTTTCGGCAAGCATTCCTAACAACACGGGATGATTTATGCGTCGCCCTGTTTTATATTCATCGGGGGTGTATTTTCGCGGTGCAATATCCAGTACCACAAGCTGTTGCACTTTTGAGGGATAATCATTGGCATACTGCATTGCTATTTTGCCCCCCATTGAATGTCCTATTACAATGGCTTCAGAAATTTTTTGACTTTCGGCAAATTCATACAAATCGCGTGCCGATAAACTATAACTGAAATGTTTACTGTGAGGCGAATTGCCATGATTACGAACATCGGGTAAGAATACACGGTATGACTTTTCGGCAAGTCGTTTGGCAAAATGTACCCAATTATCAGACATTCCCAACATGCCATGCAAAATAATTACCGCTTTACCTGTGTCGCCGTATTTTCTGTAAAATAAATTCATTTTTCTTGCAAATGTATTCTGCTGACTTTATAATTCCAAAATTTTAGCTCATATTTTACGAAATATATTTTTTCAAAAAGAAAAAAAACTACTTTTACGCCATTAAATTTTGAATTATCTAATAAAGTACTCATTTAAACTTTACTTAAGCAAATTAATACTGTTGCTATGCTGAGGTTTTGTAAATTTGAAAAGTATCTTGGTTTAAATCCGAAATATATGTTGTTAAATTTTTAAATTATACAGAAAATGAAACACCTTAATTATTTTATTTTGATTGCAATATTTGCTTTTATTGCATCGTGTAACTCAAGCGAATCGAAAACAGGCGGTAAGATAGTTTTTAAAGAACCTGTTGCTTTTGATTTCGGAAAACTTGAATATGCAGCCCCCGGCATTCATAAATTTGTTTTTCAAAATGCGGGCGAAGAGGCGTTGGTCATTACCAATGTTGTATCGAGTTGTGGCTGTACGGTGCCTGTATATCCCTCCAAACCTTTATCTAAAGGCACTTATGACACCATAAAGGTTCAATATGATACCCGACGAGTGGGTGCTTTTTCAAAATCAATAAAAGTACACTCCACCGCAGCAGATACTCCTGTGGTATTAAGAATTAAAGGCGAAATATTGCCTCCACCTGAAAAAACAAATTAATTCGTGATTTTCAAATTATGACTTAACAGAAATAATGTAAATTCTTGATAATCAAAGGATTATAAAACACTCGCAAATAAAAATATAATTCTTTGATTATTAATCATTTACAAAAAATAACAAATTATTAACATTAGAGATTACATCAATAATTTAAAAAAAATCGTATGCCTAAATTATCAACTCGCGGTACAGAAATGCCCGCATCGCCAATCAGAAAATTAGTACCTTATGCCGAAGAAGCAAAAAAACGCGGTATTCATGTCCACCATTTGAACATAGGACAGCCAGATATAGAAACCCCTAAGGAGGGTTTAGAAGCATTGAAAAAAGTAGATGTTAAAACAATAGAATACACACATTCGGCAGGTTTGGAAGTTTATCGCCGAGAATTAGCCGACCATTACAAAAGCATCGGGATAAATGTAACTCATAAAGATATAGTAATTACAACAGGTGGCTCGGAAGCTATTATATTTGCTTTTCTATCAGCCCTTAATCCGGGTGATGAAATTATAATACCGGAGCCGTTTTATACCAATTACAATGGTTTTGCTATGCAAGCAGGTATAAAAATTGTTCCTGTTACCTCCAAAATTGAAGATGGTTTTGCATTACCGTCTATCCTTGATTTTGAGCAACACATAACCGAACGCACAAAAGCAATTTTAGTATGTAATCCCAACAATCCAACCGGATATTTGTACTCAAAAGAAGAGCTTGAACATTTACGCGACATAGTTTTAAAACACGATTTATACCTATTTGCAGATGAGGTATACCGTGAATTTTGCTATGGCGATGCCAAACATTATTCCGTACTAAGTTTAGAAGGTTTAGAAAAAAATGCCGTGCTATTTGATTCAGTATCAAAAAGATATAGCGAATGTGGTGTAAGAATAGGCGCATTGGTAAGTCGCAACGAAAAATTTATGGAAGCAGCTTTGAAATTTGCACAAGCTCGTTTGAGCCCGCCGATTTTAGGACAAATAGTGGGCGAAGCATCGCTCAAAGCAGGCGAAAGCTATTTCAAAAAAGTATATGATGAGTACTTAAGTCGCCGAGATTTCATAATAAAAGAATTGAACAAAATAGATGGAGTATTTGCCCCAAATCCCAAAGGTGCATTTTATACCATAATGAGACTGCCTGTGGAAGATACCGAAGATTTTTGCATCTGGCTTTTGAAAGATTTTTCATATAAAAACGAAACGGTTATGTTGGCTCCCGCCGCCGGATTTTATGCAACCCCCGGATTGGGTAAAAACGAGGTGCGTTTAGCCTACGTTTTGAAAAAAGAAGATTTAGCCAAAGCTGCCAAAATACTAGAAAAAGCACTTTTGGAATACAACAAAAAAAAATAATATAATTTGCATTTCACAAGGTTTATAGCAAAGCGTATAGGACCTACGCAAAAAAAGAAGAACAACATGTCTGATACTGCGCTGAAAATAGCACTCAGCGCGGTATCGCTTGGTTTGGCTGTTATGCTTATATCGGTGTCGGTGGTAACGGGCTACAAAAAAGAAATATACCGAAAAATAATGGGGTTCGAATCTCATATTACCATTACGAACCGAAGCATGAACACTACTTACGAAACCAAACCTTTCGACCAAAGGTATCGTCGTCATATAAATCGTGAACTCTTCCCCGAGCTGAAACACATACAAGCATACGCCACAAAACCTGCAATAATAAGCAACAACAACGAAATACAAGGCGTAGTAATGAAGGGTGTTGGCGCTGATTACAACAGAGAATTTGTGGAAAAACATCTGGAATGCGGAAAAATGTTGCCCACAGATAGTTCGAAACGCTCGTATCAAATAGTAATATCTCGTAAATTAGCCAATATTTTGAATGTTAAATTGGGTGATAAACTACATTTCTATTTTATACAAGACCCGCCGGCAGTACGCGCATTCTCGGTTTGTGGAATTTATAACACGGGCATTCAAACAATAGACGCATCTTTTGCTCTTTGCGACATACGCCAAATTCAACGTCTGAACAGAACGGATGAAAATATGGTAAGTGGTTTGGAAGTTCAAACATACAACATAAACCAAATAGAAAGCCTTACGGAAAAATTGCGTCGCTCAATAGGTGCAGTCCCCACCGAAGAGGGAAATTTACCTTTAATAAACAGTTTTAAAGATAACAATCCTGCTATTATTCAGTGGTTGCAACTAACGGACGTAAACGTAGAAATAATAATTACTCTAATGATAATAGTTGCCGTTTTCAACATGATTTCGGGCTTGCTGATAATAATTCTGGAACGTACCTCAATGATAGGCATATTGAAAGCTCTGGGAGCAAGCAATTTTCATATAAAAAAGATTTTTATGTACAATGGAATGCAACTTGTTTTCAGAGGTATACTCTGGGGTAATATTCTGGGTATAAGTATTTTAGTTATTCAAAAATACGGAAAATTAATTCCTTTAGACCCAAGTATATATTATGTGGATACGGTTCCCGTGAATTTAAATATTTTAAATATTTTATTGTTAAATGCAGGTACTGCGCTTGCCGGAATATTGGCATTATTACTTCCCACTTTAATCATAAGTACCATAAGTCCTTCTAAAACAATAAAATTCAATTAGATGCCACTTCTTAGCTTAAGAAATATAGAGATATGTTTTGAGGAAATTCATACCAAAGGCTTACCCGGAATAGATGCACAAAAGATAATGGCTCCTCTCAATCGTATTGACGAAAACTATGAGGTTGCGCCCAAACAAGCCAAAAAAAGTGCTGTAATGTTACTTATTTTTGAAGACTGTAATGAACTATACCTCACTTTGATAGAGCGCAGTAAGCAAGGCGGCGTGCATGCCGGACAAATAGCTCTGCCCGGCGGTAAAACGGAAGATATTGACAGCAACCATATTGAAACGGCAATACGTGAAACCTATGAGGAGGTAGGTGTTACGATAAAACATTCGCAAATCATTGGCGAACTTACACCTTTGTATATACCTGTAAGCAATTTCACGGTAAAACCGGTGGTTGCACTTGCCAATTCACGTCCTAATTTCAGTATAAACAGGTCGGAGGTGGAAAAATTACATATACTACCGCTCAAAAAATTGATAAAAAGTCCTATTGTGATAAAAAAACTGAAAATAAACAACAAATTGGAAGATATACCTTTTTTTATACAAGGGGAAACTGAAATATGGGGTGCTACTGCGATGATAATTAGCGAGTTAAGAGAGTTGTTGGGAGACTGCTGTTTTTAAATTGTAAATTACGAGCGGCAAAGACCTCGTGTAAGTAACTATCAGTCTAAAGTACTGATAATCAAGTTGTTATAACGCGCAGTGACTATCAACACAACTCTCTGATTACCAACAACTTACAGGCAATAAGTCATTAATTATAACAACATTTTTTTATAAAACTAAGGATTACGAAGTTTTCGTAAAATAGCATTTGCAGAATCTTTAAACGTACTATCTATAACACGATGGGTACAGAACACAAGACCGTTGCAAGATTGAAAATATTGATTTTTATAGATTTTTCAGCTTATAAAATCCTTCAGGAGTTGCAATATCACGCCCATTAATTAAAATCATATTTTTTGATATTATTTCCCATTGCCCTTTACATACACTTCGGCTTGACGCAACTACCAGTTCATATTCAAAAGTACTATCTTTATTTATGGTTATGTTATGAGAGGAAGGTATTGCTTTCAGATTATAATTGCCATAGTTCACTTTTTTGTATAAATTTGTTCTTACACAAGAACTAATTGTTAGTGATAGTAGTATTATAGTTAAATTTTTCATCGTTCAATGATATTGGGAAATAATTGTTTTAATGTAGCATTTGGGTTATATTCTTTAAAGTTAAAACCTGGATATGCTTTTGTTAATATTTGTACTGTTGAACTGGTATTTACAGGGACTAAACCATAGTAAGGTTTCCGATAGGGATATGTTTTTTTCACAGTATTATATATATTTTTAACCCAGTCGGGAGTAATATTATTTATATTATCTATCTGCCTATTAGAATTTAAACTTGAAACAGACTCTGGTGAATACGCATACTGAATTTTGTATGCAGCTACCTCATCATATAAATCAAGAGCAATCAAATTATCATCTCCGGAAGTAGCATCGGCAAATGCAACTTCATTGCTCTCATATTGTGCAGCATGAGTTGATTCATGAGCAAAATTTGAAGTACTTCCACTAATATAATTTATAATAATAGAGCCATTTCCATTATTGCCATCTGCATTATAAGATAAAAAACCTTCAGAGAAAGTCTCAGGAGACAATTTATTCAATTCATACACAACTGGTGAATTGTCTATAGTGTTAAGGTTTTCTAAAGCCTGTTTCAATTGTTCAAGTCTATCTGAGAGTTTTGATATTTTAGTTGTAGAAGCGCCTTTACTGTAAAGTTTTTGCTTTTTGTTATGTAGTCTCATATATTTTCTTTTAATTCTCTTTTTATGAGTGTTAAATTCATTTTGATTAGCAGGCTTAATTTTCATTCCGTCCTTATCATAATATTTAATGGGATTGTTATCGCAATAATCATATGGACTTAAAAAAATATATTTTTCCGCCAACGGGTCAACCACATGCCACCTAACCAATTCTACATCATAAAACCTCGCTCCGTAATCATACCAATTCAAATCAAAATCAGTTTGCAGCTCTTTGCCGTTGTAGAGGTATAGGTTTTTATGTTCAGTGTCTCTGTTTAGATAGCTCATAGCGGGTTGTTGCATGCCAAAAGGATAATAACTGTCTTCTTGTAAAAGAGTAAGTGTGTTGTTGTCGTTGGCTCTAAAACTTGCGCGTACATTGCCAAGGTGGTCTCTTAAATCATAGTACCGAATAAAAGGATTATTTACTTTACTTTTTAAAACGTGGTCTTCATATACAAAATTGCCTAAGTAATCAAAACGTTTTATGCCTCCGTCTTTGTGTATTTCTTTTGCCCATTTTACACCGGAAGCGTCGTAAGTATAATATATCGCATTGTTTTGTTTGTATAATATGCGCTTGGGCAGGTTCAATAAATTATACTCTATGCCTTCTATGCCTTTGTTGCGGTCTTTTATAAGGTTGCCGTTGGCATCATAATAATATTCTCTGTCATTGGTATAATTACCACCTGTATTTTGCCCTTTTACAGATGAACCATTATTCAAAAATCCATAATTTTCGCATACCTCTGTGAGCTTATCTTGTACCGAAAACAACTGATTACCACTATATTGATATTTCAAATTGTCTATGGTTCGCTTTTTTAATCCGCTGGGGTGCTTTATTGTATGAATCATGGCTTTGCGCTTGAGACGTGTTATGTTTCCATTCAGGTCGTAGCTGTATTCGGTGTTGTAGTTGCCTTTTGGGGTGTATTTTGCTTTTATTAGTCGGTTTAAAGCATCGTATCTGAAGTTATAGCGACTATGATTTTTTCGTTGGGTATTCCAAATTTTCGTTGGGTGTTCCAAGTTATTGAGGATATATTACCATTGTATTGAGGTGTGGCTCCGTTTTCGTAAAAAAGTTTTTGAGCAAACAAATTTTTACCTAGGTTTTGCGGGTCGTTTATTGCTGTGAGCCAACCACGTAGATTGTATTGTTTATCGCTGTGAGCCAACCACGTAGATTGTATTTGTAGGTTTGTTCTTGCAAAAAACTTCCGTCTTCTATTTCATGCAAATATTTTTTTTCTAATTCGCCGCGTTCGTTATATTGGTTTAGTTGGGTGACGGCACTTGATATAATATTGTCACGCAGATAAAGTGTTTCGCGGGTTTGTAAAAGTCTGTCGGCATGGTCGTAGGTAAATTCATTGAGTATTTTTATATTCACCTCGCTATTGGACGATTTATTTTTCTCAGACCTATGGTGTTGCAAGGTTTTGGTAATGGTAGTATAATTGCCCGGGTGTATTTTGTGAATTTGTTGTTTGACTTTGAATTGCTCGATTGTATTCATCGTAGAATATGCTTGTTTTTATATATTGGTTTGTACCGGATATTTGGGTCTGCGTAAAAGTTGTTAAGCCTTTAAATTGGTCTGTACCGGGTATTTGGGTCTGTGTAAAAGTTATTAAGCCTTTAAAACTTTGGGTGGTGTCATGTTTGGCATCTATTTGCGTGTAGGCGATATAGTGCGCATTGTTTGCAGGGTGTGCATAGTCGTCATACCAAATAATACCGGATATGTCAAGTATATTATCCATAGTGATGTCCGGATAGGCTTGATTGGTATAGCCGCTGCTGCATTTTTCTTCCCACAGGGGGCTGTTGTTTTGTTCATAAAAATTGTCAAGTGTTGTTTGCATATCCGACAAGTCGGCATTAGTTTTTATTACACCTTTTATTATAGGTCGTTTAAAAACATCGTA
>PDWI01010003.1_pt1 | contig 10718 bp, 9 predicted proteins | sample 1430891 | NCBI WGS metagenome assembly PDWI01 (sample SAMN01162508, study PRJNA174530) | Oral metagenome, whole genome shotgun sequencing project. | biome: Marine environment; feature: Marine mammal; material: Swab sample of the gingival sulcus; isolation source: swab sample of gingival sulcus... | reverse complement strand
TCGCTAATATGTGCCCTGAATATGGCGCAACAATGGGTTATTTCCCTGTGGATGAAGAATCCTTAAACTATCTAAAATCAACTGGTAGAGAGGATGATTTAATTGCTACAGCAAGAAGCTATTATAAAGAAAACATGCTCTTTAGAGAAAAAGATTCTCAACTTCCAGCATACTCAGAAATCATCGAAATCGACCTTAGCACCATAAAACCTGCTCTGGCAGGTCCAAAACGCCCACAGGATTTGCTCTACTTAAACGAAATAAAAGAAGACTTCCTAAGAAACTTTGGCAAGAAGGAGTCTTCAGAAGGTATAGCAAACACGCCAGCAGAAAATAGTTTAAAAGATGGTGACATTGTACTGGCTGCTATCACTAGCTGTACTAATACATCAAACCCACATGGGATGATGGGCGCAGGATTACTAGCAAAAAAAGCGGTAGAAAAAGGCTTACACATCAATAAGAACATTAAAACATCAATGACCCCAGGTTCTATCACTGTCACAAAATACTTAGAACAGTCAGGACTCTTAGAGTACTTAGAGGCTCTTGGTTTTTATAATGCGGGCTATGGCTGTGCCACCTGTATTGGAAACTCTGGCACCCTAGTGGATGGCATCAATGAAGAGATTCAAAAAAAGAACTTAAGTGTAGCTGGCATTTTAAGCGGCAACAGGAACTTTGAGGGCAGAATCCATGCGGATATTAAGGCAAACTACCTCGCCTCACCCATGCTGGTTATCTCCTATGCTATTAAGGGTAGTATCCTGTCAGATATTGAAACCGAACCCCTTGGAAAGGATAAGAATGGCAAGGATATTTACCTAAAAGACATCTTCCCTACAAATGCTGAGATTGATGACTATGTAAAACAGTATGTGACAAGCGATTTATTTACTGAAAAAGATGAGACCGAACTAAAAAAATGGACAGAAATCAAAGCTGAAAACAGCCCTACTTACCATTGGGATGAGAAATCTACTTATATTAGAGAGGCTGAATTCTTTATGGGATTACATCAAGAAAAAGGCAAAGAACCAAAGGCTAAAAAAGTAAAAGATGCAAGAGTTTTAGCTTATTTGGGCGATTCCATAACAACAGACCACATATCGCCAGCAGGTGCCATTAAAAAAGACAGCCCCGCAGGATTATATCTTAAAGAACAGGGCATCAGCGAAGTCAATTTCAATTCCTATGGCTCTAGACGTGGTAATCATGAGGTGATGATGCGTGGTACCCTTGCCAATACTAGGATAAAAAACAAGTTAGTAGAAGGTATAGAAGGCGGCTACACCAAAGTAATAAGAGACAAAGAGTCAGAAGACAAGATAGTAAGTATCTTTGATGCTGCCATGGCATACAAAGAAGATAAAATTCCTGTCATCATTATTGCCGGTAAGGAATATGGAACTGGTAGTAGTAGGGACTGGGCTGCTAAGGGCGTATTTTTACAAGGTGTAAAATGCGTGATAGCAGAGAGTTATGAAAGAATACACCGCAGTAATCTGATTGGCATGGGTGTTTTGCCACTGCAATTTATAGAAGGGGAAAGCGCTGACAGTTTAGGATTAAACGGCTTAGAGCTTTACAACTTTGAGGGAATAGAAAATATCACAGCGGGACAAATAATAAGAGTCAGTGCCAGTGATGATAAGGGCAACATAAAAAAATTTGACGTCCTAGCTAGGCTGGATAATGAAGTAGAAGTAGATTACTATAATAATGGCGGAATACTACATAAGGTATTGCGTGATTTAATAAAGGAGTAAAGAGATGAATATTACACTGATACAGGGAGATGGGATTGGAAAAGAAATTTCTGATTCTGTTATGAAAATTATAGAAGCTAGCGGTTTACAAATCCACTGGGATATTGTCAATGCGGGAATAAGCACTCTTGAATCCAAGGGAGAATTAATTCCTGATGAGGTATACCAAAGTTTAGAAAAAAATAAGATTGCCTTAAAAGCCCCCATCACAACTCCTATTGGTAAGGGATTTCGAAGTGTCAATGTTCATCTTAGAAAGAAATATGACTTATATGCCAATATCAGACCGATTAAAAACATTGGCAAAGCCCCTGCCCTACACCACAATATGGATATTGTCCTCTTTAGGGAAAATACTGAGGGTTTGTACGCTGGAATAGAGGAACGTATCAGCGATGATGAACGTAAAAGCATCAAAGTAGTTACTAGAAAAAATAGCGAACGAATTATTGAAAAAGCCTTTGACTACGCCAAACAAGATAATAGAAAAAAAGTGACCGTGGTAACAAAGGCAAACATCATGAAAGAAAGTGACGGACTATTCTTAGATATAGGCAGAGAAATCGCTAAAAATTATCCAGAAATTGAATTACAAGAGGTCTTGGTAGATAATATGGCAATGCAACTTGTCATGAATCCTAGCCAATTTGATGTGATTGTCACAGGAAATCTCTATGGGGATATTTTGTCTGATCTAATGGCAGGACTAATTGGCGGCTTAGGTTTGGCAAGTTCGGCAAATATTGGTGAAAACATGGCTATTTTTGAAGCAGTACACGGCTCTGCACCAGATATTGCTGGCAAGAATCTAGCAAACCCAAGTGCCCTCCTCCTCGCTTCATGCATGATGTTACACTATATGGGTGAATATGAGACAGAAGCAAAGATACGAAACGCCCTAGAAACAGTACTGAGTAATCCATCCAATTTTACCTTTGATTTGGGCGGAAAATTGACTACCACTGAGTTTACAAATAAAATTATAAATGCACTATAAACTTGAAAATTTAAGTGAAAAATGCTATTATTAAGTGTGTTTAAGTAAGGAGAAAAAAGTGTTAATTAAACCTGTTTCATATAAGACAAAGGTCTATGACCATTTAAAAAATGGAATTATTTCCGGCAAGTATAAGCTAGGAGAAACATTGAATGAGCGAAAACTCGCCGATGATTTGGGCATAAGTAGAACACCTATTAGAGATGCCTTGCATGAATTACATTCTGAGGGCTGGGTAGTGATGCAAGCTCACAAGAAGACTTATGTAAGAGATTTTGAAATATCTTTTATTGTGGATGCTCAGTTTGTCAGACAAGCTCTTGAAGTTTTTGCTGTAGAAGATGCTTTAAGTAATTTTACGGATAAAAATAGGGAAAATCTTGTGTATTACTATGAAAAACAGAAATCCTTACTAGATAACTATGACGCAACAGAGTTTATGGAGTATGACCACTTATTTCACTCAGAAATTTACAATGCTAGTAAGAATGAAATATTAAAAAAACAGCTTAATAATTTAAATGATATTATTCGATGCTACTGTTATAATATCAACCTTCTTATTGTCCCAGAACGAAGCAAGGACACGGTGAGAGAACATAAGGAAATTATGGATGCAATTTTAGATAACAATGTGGAACGAGCTCAAATGGCAATGAAGAAACATTTGATAAATGCAGGAAAACAAGTGATGCAGCGATACAAGGAAAGTATAAAATAAGAAAGAAGACCATGATATGAATAAAGAACAAATTATGCATAGTGTAAGAGAAACCTACAAAGAGATCGCAAGCGATGATAATAAAATTAAAAATACTGAAAATATAGCATTAAGCTTAGGATATAGCCCAGAAGACTTAGAATCAGCGCCCGAGGATATTAACCTTGGGCTTTCCTGTGGAAATCCATTGGAATACGCGGCATTAAAAGAGGGTGAAACAGTACTGGACTTAGGTTCTGGTGCTGGTTTTGATTGCTACCTGGCAATGAAAGAAGTTGGTCAAAGTGGTAAAGTAATCGGCGTAGATATGCTGGTGGAAATGCTTTCAAGAGCAAGAAAGAGCTTGCACAAGTATAAGAACATTGAGCTAAGACTAGGGGAAATTGAAAATCTACCGCTAGCAGATAACAGTGTCGATTGTATTATCTCAAACTGCGTAGTCAACTTATCAACCAATAAATTTAGAGTTTTTAAAGAGTGTATGAGGGTATTAAAACCAGGTGGCAGAATTTGTTTTTCGGATATTATAAAATATAAGGAGCTACCGAAGTCGATTTTAAATAGCACTGAAGAATACTGTCATTGAGTATCTGGCTCTTCATCAGTTGATGAACTAAAATTTATGTTAAACAGTGCTGGCTTTAAGAATATTGAAATTATAGAAAAAGAGCTTTCTAAAGAATATATTGAAAAGTGGCAACGCGAAGACGATAGCATAAAGTCCTATGTTAAGAGCTCAATTACAAAGGCAATAAAACCATAACAATAAAATTGGTAAAAGTCTTGCGCCTAGAACTTTGCAGATTTATAAGGAGAGAGATTTCTCCACTACAGTCACTACGTTCCTTTTGGTCGAAATGACAAAAGCTTGGCGCTCAAAAAAACAAGTAAAAGTTTACGCAGGTAATTTGCTTTAGAACAAGGCATCGAGAAAATCCTGCGAGTAAGCGTACATAAACGTACGTGAGTTGAGCAGGATTATTCGAAAATAACGAAGTTATTAAGCAAATTAACAAGTAAAGAGGTGAATATGGAATACATATTGGAAACACAGCACCTTAGCGTTAAATACGGTAATAAAATCGCTGTTGATGATTTTAATATTAAATTAGAAAAAGGTAAAATAGTGGGGCTTTTGGGCCCCAATGGAAGTGGGAAAACGACCTTAATAAAGACCATCATGGGCTTATTAAAAGCTAAAAGTGGCGAAGTTTTTATTGACTCTTATCCCCCTTCTCATCACTCTAAGGCAATCACATCCTACCTACCAGATGAATTGTATTTTGATAGAAATTTAAAAATATCAAATACAATTTCTTTATTTAAAGACTTTTATAAGGATTTTGATGAAGAGAAAGCCAAGGATATGATTCATAGACTAGACGTGAAGGAAGATAAAAAACTAAAACAATTATCAAAGGGAATGCTTGAAAAGGTTCAGCTTAGCCTTGTGATGTCTAGAAATGCCAAGCTATATATATTAGATGAACCACTGGGAGCTGTTGACCCTGCCGCTAGACAATTTATACTGGATACCATCTTAAGCAAGTATAACAGGGAAGCAAGCCTCTTAATTTCAACCCACCTGATTCAAGATATAGAAGAAATCCTTGATGAGGCGATATTTATCAAAAATGGACAATTAGTATTGCATGATAGCAAGGAAAATATTTTAAGAGAAAAAGGAATGTCACTAAATGATTACTTTAAGGAGGTCTTCAAATGTTAAGCAAACTAATCAAACATGACCTAATCAGCTTATCAAAGAGAATCACCATTGCGTGGTTAATTTTTGGCGTTTTATTTTTGCTAGATATCATTGTGGGCAAAACCATAACAGATGATTTAGAAATAGGCAAAATTATGTTTGTCACAATGGCTTCAATCACCGTATTTATAGGTTTTTCTTGGTCTGGTTTATTGGCATCCTTTGGCTGGTTCTCTAAAAAGATGTTTAGCAATCAAGGCTATTTAACCCATACCCTACCAGCAAAAACAAGTACTATTGTACTCAGTAAAATTATCTCGACATTTATCCTTAGTGGCATAGGTTTTATCTTAGCACTATTATCTTCTTATATTTTATCCATTGCCCTACTAGGAGATATGTTTCAGCAAATGAATGCTGAATTACCCCTTGCTTTTTCAGGTATCAGTGAGGTGCTAACAGAGGTATTTTCTGACTTAGGTTTAAAAATTGCCATCAGTCAGTTTTTGAAGGTACTTTCGTTCATTTTATTAGTATTCTTTTGTATTTCACTAGCACAGCTGACAAGTTCTAGTGCAAGAGGCTTATTAGCAACCCTTTATTTTATCTTAATATCAATAGCCTTGGCTTTTATAGCCGCTTATGTAATGGAGCCCTTCGCATATACAAGCACCGTGGAGTCGAGCTTATATGAAATCAATCGAGACCTAAATAGGAGTTTTCTCTTGGGCTACATTAGTAATTCTGTTCAAATCGTTCTATTTTGGTTAGGAACTATGGCGATATGCTCAAGAAAATTAAATCTAAAAGGATAATGTAAGAAAAAATTAAGCTATTTATTCACTTATTTGTAATAAAAGTATAATAATATGATTCATAAGGAGCAAGATATGCAAGATAATAATTCTATTAAAATTTTATTGGTAGATGATGATGCAGACATTAGAGGTGCCATATCTAAATTATTAAGCTTAGAGGGCTATGATATTGTTCAGGCAAGTAATGGCTTAGAAGCCTTAGATGCTCTTAATTCACATGATATTAAGCTGATACTACTTGATATTATGATGCCTAAGCTAGATGGCTTATCTGCACTTATGAAAATCAGAGAAAGAAATAATCTTCCCATTATTATGCTTTCAGCAAAAACAGAAGACTCTGATAAAGTCTTAGGACTTTCTATGGGGGCTGATGACTATATCTCAAAGCCATACACTCCACAGGTCTTAGTAGCTAGAGTAAAATCACAATTGAGAAGATACTTAGAACTAAACAATGCAGAAAGTACAAATACAGGAATTATTAAAAATGGCGCTCTATCATTAGATACTGGAGCAAAACAGCTATTCATCAACGGCAATGATGTCAAACTCACTTCTACCGAATATAAAATAATGGAATTTTTAATGCACAACTTGGGACTCGTGTTTTCAGCCGATAAAATCTACGAAAGTGTGTGGAAAGAGGATTCTTTTGGTGCTGAAAACACCGTAATGGTGCACATTAGGAGAATTAGGGAAAAAATTGAAATTGATCCTAAAAATCCAGATTATTTAAAGGTGGTGTGGGGAATTGGCTATAAAATTGAAAAATATACTTAGAAATCCATGGGTAAAAACGCTATTTTATCTGACATTAGGTTTTCTTTGTTTCTTTTATTGTTATTACACAATCAATAATATCACGTGTGATGAAAACGCAAATTACTTTAAAAATTTTGCTTACGAATCCTTTCTAGTAGATAATTTCTACGCTAGCGGCTACGTTGATACAAACATAAATTCTGGGCTTATTGATTTAGGTGTTCTTTCAGAGGAACTCCGAAAAGAAGAACATAGGAATTCCTTAAAGCATGATAGCATAAACTTTATTGACGAACAGTTTGGCTTCAAAGAAAGTTTACCAGCCTTCGCTTACGATAAAAAATATTCCTACTACTTTGAAAATTCAGATGGCTACGCCTTTGCTAGCGAAAATTATAAAGGGCTAAATAAAAAGGACATTAAAAATAAGATTAAAAACAGCCTTCTATACTTTTGGTATGATTATCGAATGGATAAAATGGGCATGGATGGTGAAAGTTCTGCTATCAATATCAAAGCTAAAATCAACAACAGAGACACGGCATATCACACGTTCTACAAAGGATACGAAAACATCAACGTAATTTATTTAGCATATAATGACGATGTTCTTAAGATTGCAATTGATGAGTGGAATCTAGCATATCATCATTATGAAAACATGAAAAAAAATATGTGGGCGTTATTTTTGTCAGCATTATTTGTATTTATCCTCTTAATAGCGGGTGCTGGAAGAAAAGCCAATAGTGATGAAAAAATCGAATTTTTCTTTGACCCCATCTTTGTAGAAGTAAAACTACTCTTACTGCTACCAGCCTACATTTTGACAGGTGAACAAGTATTTCGTTTTCTACAATTTATTCCTTCAGAAATCAAGATTGTATCAATTATTACCGCTTTGTTAATCTGTGCTTTGATGTATGGTAGCTTAATCATCTTTATGTCCATCATTAGAAACTTAAAATCTGAACATGTCAAAAATAGGTTCTTGATTACATGGATTGCTCTTGGCATTGTGGGAATATTTAAATTTATAGCGGAATTTTTTAAAGCAATTTTCGATACTAAAAATTTAAGCGATAAGAATATCAATAAAAAAATTCATCGCTATATTATAAAGTATATTGGCATCAGTGTCCTCCTTATGTTTGCGGCTTTTATCTTCTTGATGAACAGAGAAAACGGATTCTTTTTACTGGGAATTTTCATAGAACTAGTTATTACAGCTATATTTATAGTCAAAATAAAAAAATTATTGCTACTTTCTAATCAGGCTTTTGAACAAAGAGTTCAGGAGGTATCAAAAAGTGAAAAGACAAAAACCGAGCTAATAACCAATGTCTCACATGATTTAAAAACCCCTTTAACATCAATTATAGGCTACATTGACTTACTAAAAAAAGAAGAACTTGGTGATGTTGCAAAGGATTATGTTAAGATTTTGGAGCAAAAGTCCGATAAACTTAAAGACATCATTGAAGACTTATTTATGCTATCAAAGTCTGAGTCGGGTAGTATGGATCTAAATATGGAAATAATAGATCTAAAAAAATTGGTAAATCAGGCCTTAGCAAATTTAGAAGACAAAATTATACAATCTGGAATGCAGATAAAGACTACTTTACCAGATCGTGAGGTTTGTATAAAATCCGATGGTATTAAGCTCTATCGTGTGATGCAAAACCTTATTGATAACGCATTAAAATATTCACTAAAAGGAACTAGAATTTTTATCGATTTAGATATTAGTGTAGATAACAAGGCGAAGTTTAGAATAAAGAACACCTCTTCTTATGAAATGAATTTTACAAAGGAAGAAATCACACAGCGATTTGTTAGAGGGGATAAATCAAGAACTAAGGATGGTAGCGGTTTGGGCTTAGCCATTGCCGAAAGTTTTACATCGATATTAGGTGGGCAGTTCGACCTTATCATTGATGGTGATGTCTTTATAGTCGACTTATTTTTTGATATGATAAACGGCTAAATATTATAGAGGCTTGAACTTTTCATTACTATTATGGGATTAATACAGGCATGGTTTAACAATGAACTTTTAGGAGGTAAGAATGGACGGTAAATATAGACTAATCACTAGAAGTGATTTTGATGGCTTAGCATGTGCGGTGATTCTAAGGGAACTGGACTTGATTGATGATATTAAGTTTGTTCACCCTAAGGATATGCAAGATGGTTTAATAGAGATAACAGATAGGGATATCAGTACGAACCTACCTTATGTAGAGGGTGTACATCTTGCCTTTGACCACCACCTAAGCGAAATGACAAGAAACAAAAAACAACAAGAGAATCACATTATAGACCCAAAAGCGCCATCTGCTGCTAGAGTAGTTTATGATTACTATGGCGGAAAGGAAAAACTACCAAATATATCTGAGGATATGATGATTGCTGTAGATAAGGCAGATAGTGCACAATTTAATATGGAAGATGTATTAAATCCAAAGGGTTGGGAACTATTAAGCTTCTTAATGGATGCTAGAACAGGCTTAGGTAGATTCCGAAACTTCAGAATATCTAATTATAATCTAATGATGGATTTAATTGAATATTGCAAAACCATGAGCATTGATGAAATTCTTGAAACCCCAGATGTAAAACAAAGAGTAGAATTATACCATAGTTATAAAGATGATTTTGAAAAACAAATAAAAGATAACACAACGGTTTATGATAATGTCATTGTGGTAAATTTAAAAGATGAAGAAACCATTTACCCAGGAAATAGGTTCATCAAATACGCTTTATATCCTGAATCAAATATTTCTATACAGGTTATATGGGGATTAAAAAAGCAAAACACTGTGTTTACTGTAGGAAAATCTATCTTTAAAAAAGATAACCCTGTCGATATTGGCAATACCATGCTAGAGTATGGTGGTGGCGGACACTTTAACGCCGGTACTTGCCAAGTTCCGAATGATAAGGCAGAAGAAATTTTACAAGAAATCATCAAAAAGATCAATCACTGCAAATAACAAAACAATAAAAAATCGCTTGGAAAATGAAAACCAAGCGATTTTTTGTTTTATATCCTATATTATTATAGTTCTAATTCTTTTAAAGCAGCCATTGTAATGTAGTTATATGGCTCATTAAAGTGAGGCATAAAGAATAAGTCTAATAGAGCTAATTCATCGATTGTCAACTTTTTGTAAATTGCAAGCGAGAACATGTGAATAGCACCAGACATATCATACTCAGAAATCATCTGGCAACCAACGATTTGTCTATTGTCTTTTCTATATACAATTCTTAAATCTACTTCTGCGTTTGGAACATCTTCCATAAATGCAGGTTTTTGTAAAGCTTTAAAACTAGCAACTTTAGTTTCAATACCATAACCTTTAGCCTTCGCTTCTGTTAAACCTGTACCAACCATTTTTAGTCCGTATAATTGGATTCCTGAAGAACCTTGTACACCAATTGATTTAATATCTTTATTACCAGCAGCGTTATGACCACCAACAATACCGCTTCTTAACGCATTAGATGCTAAAGCAATGTAGTTTACATCATCAATAGTGTTATCGTAAATTGTAGCACAGTCACCAATAGCGTATACATCTTTTACTGATGTTTCTTGGTTCTTGTTAACAACATAAGCACCATTTTTGAATAATTCTAGCTTATCTTTTCCTAGTAGGTTATTAGGTCTGAAACCAACACAAGAAATAACCATATCTACTTCGTGAGTCGCTTTATCCGTCTTAACTGCAACTACCTTACCGTCTTTACCAATGTACTCTTGAACTTTTTCACCCATTGCCATCTTAATGCCATGTGAAGCCATAAGATTTTGCATACGAGTGTTAAATGATGCGTCAAAGTGAGTTCCTAAAATAGTATCAAGCATATCGATAAGAACAACTTCCTTGCCTAATAATTCAAAAGCTTCAGCAAGCTCAACGCCAATATA
>PDWI01010000.1_pt1 | contig 10720 bp, 6 predicted proteins | sample 1430891 | NCBI WGS metagenome assembly PDWI01 (sample SAMN01162508, study PRJNA174530) | Oral metagenome, whole genome shotgun sequencing project. | biome: Marine environment; feature: Marine mammal; material: Swab sample of the gingival sulcus; isolation source: swab sample of gingival sulcus... | reverse complement strand
GGAGTATTGATATAACAAAAAGGTTTGAGGTCGGAAAACGGAAGTGTAGCGGTGATATTGCTTCGGTCTTTCCCTCTTCTTGCTTTACATTAAAAATTTTAACTTTTAAATTCAAAATCAAAATGAATATCTTAATTGTTGATGATGATAAATTTAGCGGTGAAGCTGTTGCCGATTTTGTAGAAGAGCAACTCGAACATAAAACTTTCATCTGCCAAAATGGGAACGATGCTTTAAGCGTATTGCAATCCGAGAACATAGATATGGTAATTTCTGATATGAGAATGCCGGGATTGTCAGGCATAGATTTACTACACAAAATAAAAAAATTGCCCGAAGGCGAAAATATTCAAGTTGTTATAATGACGGGATTTGGCGACTTAGAAAGCTCAATAAAAGCACTCAGAGGAGGCGCATACGATTATCTTTTAAAGCCAGTGAATGTAGAGGAACTTGCATTGATTATTGAACGAATAGCAACAAAAACTCAGGATAAGGAAACGAAAAACGAAAACTTTATACAATCGAAAAAAAACTATTCATCTACGCTGATAGAAGTTCCCGATGTGGGCGAAATAGGTGTTTTTTCTCATGAAATGCGAAATGTTGTGCGCATGGCAGAACAATTTCATCAAGATAGAACAGTGCCTGTGTTAATTGAAGGCGAAACGGGAACAGGCAAGGAAGTAATGGCACGATTGGTGCATCACGGCAAGGAAAAAAAACTATCTATCCCTTTTGTTTCTATCAATTGCGCAGCCATTTCGCCTACGCTTTTCGAAAGCGAACTGTTTGGCTATGAGCCGGGTGCATTTACGGGTGCCGGCAAACAGGGGAAAAAAGGCAAAATAGAATTGGCACAAGGCGGAACGCTTTTTCTTGATGAAATTGGAGAAATGCCAATAGACATGCAGCCCAAATTATTGAGAGTTTTACAGCAAAAAGAAATTTTCAGAGTAGGAGGCGTTTCAGCTATTCCGATTGATGTAAGAATAGTGTGTGCCACAAATAGAAACTTGCGCGAAATGATGGAAGAAAAAAAGTTTCGCAGCGATTTGTATTATCGTTTAAATACCGGTAAGTTATCCATTCCGCCCTTGCGCGAACGCCCCGAGTCTATTTTGTCGTTTGCTCAGATTTTTTTGGAAAAATTTTCAAAACAACGAAATAGAAATTTTCAATTTATTAATGACGAGGCGCAAAAATTGCTTACAAACTACGAATGGTGGGGAAATATTCGTGAATTAAAAAATTGTATCGAACGAGCCACACTGCTCTACAATGATATTGAACTAAAACCTCAACATCTGCGTTTTCTGCAAGCCGAAATTAAATACGATTTCTCTGACCAGCCCATAGAATTGGGTAGAATTATACTGCCGGAAGATAATCTGCACATCGAACAATTGGAAATTGAAATTGTTCGCAAAGCACTAAAAAAATTTAATAACAACAAAACCAAAACAGCCGAATATCTTGGCATCTCGCGCAGTGCTCTCCGAAGTAGAATGAATAAATTATAGATGAGCTGCAACAATACAAAATATCACTTGCCCGTTCACTTCAAATCATTGTAAATAAGCACATTGCAGGCTTTAAATTTTCTGAAACATCAACTTTTAATTTATCAAGGTAAAACTACTTTCCATCGCCTTTCACTATTATTAAAATGGTCATTATCAATATTTTAAAATCCAAATATAAAGACCTATTGTTCATATATAAAACATCAAATTTTAGCCTTTCGAGCATTTCTTCAATATTTTCGGCATATCCAAATTTTACCTGTCCCAGTGATGTAATCCCCGGTTTTGTGGTCAATAATTGGCGATATTCAGGAGCGTGTTTTATGATTTTATCAATGTAGAAGCGGCGTTCAGGACGAGGTCCTACTATCGACATATCGCCCTTCAAAACATTGAAGAATTGCGGAATTTCGTCGAGCCTTATTGAGCGCATAAACCTACCCAGCGGAGTAACTCGACTGTCGTTGCTAGACGAAAGTTTAGGCAAGCCTTTCTCCGCATGCTCTACCATCGAGCGAAATTTGTAAATGTCAAACTCCCGTTCGTTCTTTCCCACTCGTTTTTGCTTATAAATAATGCTGCCCTTCGACGAAAATCGTATAGCGATGGCAGTTGCCAAAAAAACCGGCGAAAATAGAACAATGAACGAAAAAGAAGCAATTTTATCAAAAAGCAATTTTAAATTACGTTGCCAAATCGGAAACTCGTTAGTTTTTAATTGTAAAACAGCTGTTTTTGAGAGCATTACAGACTTAGTCTCGCCAATTAAATTATGGTATAAATTGGGACTAAATTTTATTACAATATTATAATTTTTAAGTTCCGAAATAATTTTACGCAATTCTGAATTTCGTTCACCTTCGATAGCTACCAGCACTTCTTCAATTTTATATCTTTCAATTATGCTTTTTATATTGTCGAAATGACCTAAATATTTATATTTTTCTAAAAAATTAGTATCTAAATCATCAAAAATACTTACAAAACCTGTAAATTTATACTCGCATTCGCCATTTTGAACATTCATATTTCTTGTAAATTTTATGGCTTCGCGAGTACTGCCAATTAGCAGTGTCGGGAATGAAATCTCTGCCCTACGTAGTTTCTTTATTGTTTTGGTTGCCAGAATATTACGCGGAATAAAACTTATAACTATTTGCAAAATTAGCAAAAATAAAAAGGAGTGATAATACACTGTGTTGTCGGCAACAGTATGGTCTAAAATGAGTGCAAAAAATATTACTATAACACCAAAAACCGAAGAAATTATTGTTTTATAAAATTCTATAAGCCTTGATTTTCTGTAAATATCGTGGTAAAACCCTACAAACCAATAGATAAATAGCCAAAATGCACTAACAGATAACAAACTGATAATCAAATCAATACCAACAACAGGGCAAATATTTAGCCCATATAAACTGCCTTCTATAAATCTTGTATGAAACCAATTATTAAAAATAATCCACACCAAACTCGCGCTGAGAAAATCAACAATTACATATTTTAAAATTTGCCGTTTGGTGTTCATTTTATAAAACAGTATCTTAGATTTTAACAACTGTAATACTCATTGATTTATTGTTCAAATTCGGCATCCGAACCTAAATTTTATAAAAAAGTTTAAATGAGTTCATTGTTTTTTTACAAAATGATTATACATTTGCGAGTTCAAGTACATTGGGGAAAACCAAATTATTTCGATTATCACTCATAAATTATAAGCAAATGAAGCTACAAATTCTGATTTTTACACTTGTCGTTGTACTATTTTTGTCGTGCAACGAAAGCAAAGACGTAGCAAGACCTGTTGTTGATGCCTCAAATTTAGCCTCCGCAGAATTATTGCAAATATTTCCTGCCAAACATTCATTGAACAAAAATATTTCGCAAGCTCTGATAGATGCCAATTCCGATGCTATTTTGGAATTTATTGGCTTAAACACGGGGCTAACGGTTAATTTTGGCAGTGGAGAAACCGATGGTGTACCCGTGGGGATACCCTACACTCTGGTGGGCGAAAACGAAGACTCTGTAAATATAAAATATAGCGTTTACGTTAGCCAAAGCGACACAGGAGCACTGCCCATTCCCATAGATGCCCCAATTGAGGGGAATGGCAATTCTCGTGTTATTGTCGTTGATGTGTTTAATTCTATGCTTTACGAATTGGCTGGTGCTAAGGTAGTTAATGGCGAATGGAATGCCTCTGCCGGAGCAAAATTCAACATAGCCACGGGGCGTGCACGTCGCGAAGGCTGGATTTCGGCAGATGCTGCGGGTTTGCCAATTTTTCCTTGCTTGGTTCGCTATCCCGAAGTAGAAACAGGAGTAATCGACCATGCTATTCGTTTCACTTTGCCACAAAAAAACATTTACGCAGGATATGTTTTTCCCGCTCGACATAATTTGCAAGGTACTACAAATAAAAATCAACTACCTTTTGGTGCAAAACTAAAACTGAAAGCCGATTTTGACATTTCGGGATTTTCCAAAACAAACCAAGTCATACTAAAAGCCATGCAAAGCTACGGCTTAATATTGGCAGACGTGGGCAAATCAATGCAAATAAGCGGTGCTCCCAGCGAAAAGTGGAACAACGAAGATTTAAAAGAATTGAATAAAGTAAAAGTTTCTGATTTCGAGGTAATTAAGCTAGGTAAAATAAGGCGTAAAAAACAGTAGAAGCGCCATAATAAGTGCGCTTCTACTTATACCCTATTTATTCAACACTTCGTTAAATTAAAAATGAAGAATCAAAAATGAACACGCTGATAATAAGCGTGTTACAAGCCTACTAATTCACAACATAAAACCTCAATTTTTAACAAATTAGAAAAAACTTAACGGAGTATTGTTGTTATAATTTGGCAACTTGGGTTTAAACCATAGTTATCCAACCAAATTCATCTGGCTCATCGCCCATTTGAATAGCTTGCAGTTTTTTATACAATCTTGTAGAAATCTTACCCGGCTCATCGCCATAGTTATATTCTTTGCCGTTTACATCATCTACAATTTTCTTTATCGGGCTGATAACTGCTGCCGTTCCACATGCGCCCACTTCGTCGAAAGTTTCCAATTCGTCATATTCTACCTGTCGTCGTTCGGCTGTTAATCCCATCGATTCTGCCAATTCCAACAAGCTCATATTGGTAATAGAAGGCAATATTGATTCTGATTTTGGTGTAATGTAGCTGTTGCCTTTTATTGCAAAAAAGTTAGCTGGTCCACACTCGTCGATATATTTTTTCTCGCGTGCATCAAGATACAAAACATTGGCGAAACCCTCGTCGTGTGCTTTTTTTATCGAAGTTAAACTTGCGGCATAATTTCCACCTACCTTGTATTTTCCTGTTCCCAAAGGCGCTGCTCTATCAAATTCGCGAGTTAGCAACATATCCACAGGCTTAAATCCTTCTTTGAAATAAGGACCCACCGGAGTAACAAAAACTATAAAAAGATACTCATCGGCAGGCTTCACTCCCACTTGTGCACCCGAACCTATCAAAAGTGGACGAATATACAAGGACGCACCACTTCCGTATGGTGGAATAAATCTTCTGTTCAACTCTATTGCCTTGAAAATAGCCGATTTAAACAAGTCGGTAGGAACTTCGGCAAGCAATATTCCCCGTGATGAACTTTGCATTCTTTTGGCATTTTCTTCCCATCTAAATAGGCGTACTTTGCCATCTTTGCCCATAAATGCTTTTAGCCCTTCAAAAGCTTGCTGTCCATAGTGCAAACACGACGCACCAATGTGTAAATTCACTTGCTCCGACGATGAAACTTCTAATTCACCCCATTTACCATCTCGGTAGTAACACCTTACGTTATAGTCAGTTTTAACATATCCGAAGGTTAAATTTTTCCAATCTATACTCATAATTTATCAAATATTTTTGTGTTAAAATTGCCCAAATTTACTAATAATTATGAAATAAAAACAGATAAAAATCATGTTTTTTATAATGATTTGTCTTTTCAACCAAGACTTAACCTTACAATAGACTTATAATCAAACTATTAAGCAATAAAAGCCATGCGCAAATTAAGCCAATTTTTATTCAAATTTTAGGTATAATTGAAAGTATTTTTACCGGCTCAAAATATCACAGTTTTTGAAAACATCTACGGTATCTGACTGCTATATTTCAAAACTATAATAAAAAAAGCCCTCAAAGATGCTAATAATCTTTGAGAGCTTTTAATTATTCTAATAATTCGTTTATGCAATGCTGTTATTAAGGTTGTTTTAAAAACATCTTAACATTGTCGTAATTTCCATCAATTTCACCAATTTTTAAATCTAAAATATGCGCAATAAGCGGATAAATATCAATATTTCGTATAGTTTCCGATTTAAACCCAGCCTTAAATGCAGGACCAATGCCATAAAAAATTGCGTGCATTGATTTATTCTTGTTGTCGTATCCGTGAGTACCTCCACGCACCATACTCTTCACTGCACTATACTGCACTGTCCAACCCAAATCTGCAACCACAGTATGTGTACCTGTACGAATATTTTTGCCGTAATGCAATCGTTCCGGTATATTTTTGTTGTTCCAGCAAGTGATATGTTCCACATTTTTTAAGGCATTGCTCACAGAATCAATATATTTCTCTTTTGCCCAAATATTGTAAACCGGATTTGAGCCAACTACTCGCTCCACATATTCCTGCTTTATGTAAGGTCGGAAATTTACCACTCTTTCGTCAGAAATATTTTCCATTCCGTGGTCGGAAGTTATTATTACATTAACTTTGTCTTTGATTGGCAAAGAATTAATTCCATCAAACAAACGCTGTATTATTCCATTCATTATAAGCAACTTAGACTTTACCTCATCGCTATCCGGTCCATATCTATGCCCTTCGCTATCCGGCTGGTGGAAATACAGCAACACAAGATGAGGGCGTTCAGCAGCCGGTAATTTCAACCACGAAATAACGGTATCCACTCTTTGCTCAAAGGGAAAACCGTGATCGTATTTTTTCCAGTAAGAAGGTCGTCTGCCTTGAATATCAGCCTCAGAACCAACCCAATAGAAAGATGCTGACTTAACGTTCTGCTCTTCTGCCAGATTCCAAATAGGAGTGCCCGAGTAATATTTACCATTTTCTACGGCTACGGCTTTGCCAATTTTGTAAATATCTTGCATCTCTGGCGAATAGAACGTATTATTCACAATACCATGATTATCAGGATACAAGCCTGTTGCTATTGAGTAATGATTCGGGAATGTTTTGGTTGGGAAACAGGGTTGCAGCGATTCGGCTTTCACGCCATATTTTGCTATCGAATCCATAATCGGCATCTTTACCTTAGTAGGATAATCCCATCTAAAACCATCAAGCGAAACCATTACAACGTAAGGAGAATTAGCCGGTGCATTGTTGGTTTTAGAATTAGACACATCGCCACCATGTTTGGTGTTACATGCAAAATTAGTTATTAATAAAAATGCAAGCAAAAATGTTGAAAATAATCTCATATCGCTAAAATTTATATTGAACTCATTCAAACTTTTTAAAACTTATAAATACCTTAATAACATTAACTTGAAAGGTTTTAGGTTTTGCGCTTTAGGTTTTAGGAAATATTGAAAAAAAATCCTTATTACCGAAATAGTATAGCTTTTGTTTTTTTAATACAAAAAAACATAAAATTTGCTAACAAAAGCTAAAACCTAATACAAAAAACCCAACACCTATTAAAAAAATATAGTCAAAAAGTTTAAATCACTTCATCGTGAAAAATATATTATTAACAAAATACCCAAAAGCGCAGATATTTCATTTAACAATCTGATTACCAAGTATATCTGACACCCAAAGCAAAACCCCAGCCAAAGCCGGAATCGCCGGTAATATTCCAAATCGGGCGCACGTCAAGGCTTAATGCAATGGGAGCGTCGATTGAGTTAAAGTCATATTCGATACCCACCTGACCACCTATGCCAATATTGGTGCTTGAACCGCCGCCTTCCACACTTGCCAAACCTAATGAAAGACCTGGACCTGCATAAGCATTAAAACCGGTAGCAATATCCCAAACCCACTGATAAACAGTAGTTAAGAAAAAAGCATGATAGTTTCTACCGCTGGAAAAGCCCAAATCAACTTCCATTCTGTTCATTTTGTTGATGCCTCCTTGAAACGATATCTCCACTCTGTTATAATTTCTATCTCCTCCTAATCGCAAACCTAATGCGTGTTTATGTATTTGCGCTTGCAAACCGGAAATAGTGAGTAGAAAAACGCATATTAAAACTATTTTTTTCATTTGTTCGTATTTTAGAAATTATTAAAAATGAGAGATTTGCAGAGTTTAGTAACTATTTTTTTCGGCAGATAGAAACCCATAGGTCTGCCACTATTCCTGTCTTAATTTGTAAATTGACAAAGTAGAGCAACAGGCAAAACCCCATATCTTTTTTCAATATATGAGGTTTGCCATATCTAATTACCCTAAGTGTTCAATATCAATATATTATATTTTAAAATATAATAATAAATATATTCTCTATTCTTCCTCTTGCTCTTTCTCGTATGCTTTAAGCAATTCCATTTGAACATCTCCGGGCACTGCTCCGTATTCGGCAAATGTCATATTGAAAGTTGCTCTTCCGCTTGTTAATGAGCTAAGTGCAGTTGAGTATTTTCCCATTTCTGCCAACGGCACTTTTGCATTCAATTTTTCAAAACCTTTAACACTTGCCATGCCTTCAATAACGGCTCTACGTCCTTGTAAGTCGCTCATTACATCGCCCATAGCATCGCTTGGCACTAATACCTCCACATTGTAAAGTGGCTCCATAATTTTAGGTCCTGCATTTTTAAATGCGTCTGAAAATGCCTTTGCTCCCGCAAGTTTGAAAGAAATTTCGTTAGAATCAACCGGGTGCATCTTTCCGTCGTACACGTACACTCTAATTCCGCGTGCATAAGAACCGGTAAGTGGTCCGTTTTCCATTTTTTCCATCACACCTTTTAGTATAGCAGGCATAAATCGAGCGTCTATAACTCCACCAACAATACAGTTGTAGAATACCAATTTTCCACCCCATTTAAGCTCAACCTCTTCTTTACCTCTTATTTGAACTGCAATTTCGCCGCCATTGAGTTTAAATTTGGTTGTGTCCGGCTTATCGTCATCGTGAGGTTCTATAACGAGGTGAACCTCGCCAAATTGACCCGCACCACCTGATTGTTTTTTGTGTCGATAATCGGCTTGCGCTGCCTTAGTAATTGTTTCGCGATAAGGAATTTTAGGTGCAATAAACGTTGTTTCCAACTTGTGAATGTTCTCCAAATGCCATTTTACGGTATTTAGATGGAATTCTCCTTGTCCGTGTAAAATCAACTGTTTCAGCTCCTTAGAGTATTCCATAATAACGGTTGGGTCTTCTTCGCACATGCGGTTTAGCAATTCGCCCAATTTTTCGTCGTCCGATTCGTTCACGGCTTTTATAGCAGTTCTGAACTTAGGATTTGGGAACTCCATTTTTGGGAATGTCCAATCCGTACCTTTTTCATTTACGGTATGATTTGTTTTTGTTTCTTTTAGTTTAACAGTTGCTCCAATATCTCCGGCTACAAATTTGCTTACTTTTTCGCGGTTTTTACCGGCTACGGCATAAAGCTGCGAAAGTCGCTCTTTGGCTTGCTTTGTAGTGTTGATGAGGTCTTCGCCTTCGTTTACTGCTCCTGACATTACTTTGAAGAATAAAACTTCGCCCAAGTGTTGTTCAACAGAGTTTTTAAATATAAATAGAGAAGTTGGTCCGTTTGCATCGCATTTTACCTCATTTCCTTCGCTGTTTACAGGTGCCGGCATCATATCGGGCGATGGCGCTACATTACCCAAAAATTCCATTAAACGACGAACTCCCATGTTCTTTTTGGCAGAAATGCAAAATACAGGGAACAATCCTCTTTCAACAACACCTTTGCGTATGCCTTCGCGCATTTCTTCCTCTGTCAGGCTTTCTTTCTCGAAGTATATTTCCATTAAATTTTCATCGTTCTCGGCTGCCGATTCTACCAATTCTTGGTGCATTTCTGTGGCTTTATCCATTTCGCTTTCGGGAATGTCAAGAACTTCGGGTTCTCCACCGTCTTTTTTCCACTTAAACATTTTCATTAGCAAAACATCAATCACAGCATTAAACTCAACACCCTGATTAACAGGATACTGAATTACAGTAACCTTGCTTCCGAATGAAGTTTTTGCATCTTCCATACACTTGTCGAAATTTGCATTATCGGTGTCAAGCATATTTACGGCAAACACTATCGGTTTGTTTAGTCTTTCGGCATGTCGCCAGATGATTTCTGTGCCGGTTTCTACACTATTTTGTGCGTTTATCATTAACAAGCCGGTGTCGGTTACATTCAAAGATGAAATAACTCCACCAACGAAATCATCGGCTCCGGGGGTGTCAATAATATTTAATTTTTTACCTAACCATTCGGTGTATAAAACTGTTGAGAATACAGAGCTCTCTCGTTCGTGCTCTATTTCATGATAATCTGACACTGTGTTTTTGTGCCCCACATCTCCACGACGGTTTATTACGCCGCCTTCAAACAACATAGCTTCGGCAAGCGTGGTTTTGCCAAGGTTAGGACTGCCTAATAACGAAATATTTCTAATATCCTTAGTTTCGTATATTTTCATAAATTCTTATTTTAAGTTGTTAATACAATAATCTATCAAGAAGAGTAAGCGTAGTTGCTCACAAAAATCGCCCAAAATTAATAATTTTTTAAATTATAACAAGTTTTACCGCGTAAGATTTTGCAAAAAACGTAGTTTATACAAATCAAGCAGAAAGATAAATTCCTGTAAATAAACTGATTACAATTATTATTAATCAAGGTTAAATATTTCATCTGGCTGTTGATTATTTAACAGACTGAATACCAAAACATCAGTAAATTATATTCAAATTATGCCTAAATATATAAAAATATATGTAATCTGTTTGTCTTTTGGGGTATGCTGCTCCTATTCGGTTATTGTCTTCACATAAGGCGTTTTTCCGGCAAAAACTATCGGAACTTTTACGATATTTTCTTCTCTCATGCCCAAATCGAGTAAATCTTGATAGTATTTGTTTTTATCGATTTGAGTTTTAGCTTCTGCAATTTTTGAGTTTATGCGTTTTTGGAATTTGTCGTCA
>PDWI01021717.1_pt1 | contig 10721 bp, 10 predicted proteins | sample 1430891 | NCBI WGS metagenome assembly PDWI01 (sample SAMN01162508, study PRJNA174530) | Oral metagenome, whole genome shotgun sequencing project. | biome: Marine environment; feature: Marine mammal; material: Swab sample of the gingival sulcus; isolation source: swab sample of gingival sulcus... | reverse complement strand
TATTATTGTAGTTTGTTGATAAACAAAGATTTATTTATTATAGGAATATAATGAGAGTTAATAATTAAAAGGTAAAAGTTAAAAATTAGAAAATTGTTTCGACTATCGTAATTCGTAATTCATCATTCGTAATTGTATTCACTCCCATTTACCTAAATCAATTTTTGTTTTAGTAGTATCTTTTACATTTCTTAAAGAATCTCGCGGAATATATTTTTCATCAACTCCGTATTTCTTCATTGCTTTAATGAGGCTTTTAGAATTTTTAGGTTTACAATCGGCGGGAATTTTAAATAATTCTGGATTTATTTTTTTAGATTTAATCGAAACTGCCTCTTCTATTATTACTCTACTACGTGTTTCAAAAATACTTCTAAGAATAATACCTCTATCCTTAACAAAATACCCAAAACCATTTATTTTAGGAAGAATTGAATCTGTTATCCAAAAGTCATAACGACTATTAGATTTTTTATAATAATAATGTTTACAATTATATCCAAGTATTTTCTGATTTTTTCTTTTTTTGTTCTTATATTTTGCAGTTTTGCCGAGACTATACGTATCATAATCTTCGTCCTTTACCTTAATTAATACTATTTTATATATTTTTTTTATAGTATCTATTTCATTAACTGATATATCTCCCGACTCAGTATTGCTATTTATAAGATAATAATCAAAAAATTGTCCATCATACTCCGATCTTATTTTATCATCTTTAATTGTATATGTCCAAGTTGTGTCAAAAAACATTTCTGTAAACTTATCTGAAGGTATTTCTGTTGTTTTATAAGTTATTGTCCCTTCAAAATATTGTGCACTAGAACCTATAGATAAGAATATGGATAAAAATAATAAGGGTATATACTTCATAGTTTTTTCTTATATTTTAAAATAACACCATTCTATGAAAAAATATCGTAGCACGGTGTATAATACCTTTAATTAGCAATTGTGGTCAACTTCTAATTCTCCACTAATTACCATCTCCCGTATTTTTTCTGCTTGCTCTTTTGCACCAGACCACCTGTTAAACTCTTCATCTGATTACGGTCTAATACCGTTGCTTTCTGTTTTAAACTTCTTATGTTCATTTTAAAAAAAAATTAAATTGTTAATAAAATATGTAAAACTTACACAATATATAATTATTTTGTTGGCGTAAATTTCACACGATAACTATGGCACAATGTTAAAATTGATAAACAAAGATTTATTTATTATAGGAATATAATGAGAGTTAATAATTAAAAGGTAAAAGTTAAAAATTAGAAAATTGTTTAGATTGTCGTAATTCGTAATTCATAATTTGTAATTGTATTTACTCCCATTTACCTAAATCAATTTTTGTGGTTGTATCTTTTACATGTTGTAAAGAATCTCGCGGAATCTCCTTTTTATCAATTCCTAATTTTTTTTCCATATATTGTGGAATTTTTGATTTTCGTGGTTTACAATCGGAAGGAATTTTAAATAATTCTGGATTTATTGGTTTGTGTGAAATTTCTATTGCTTCGACTGTGGTTTCTCTTATTGCAGATTTATAATGCCTTTTAAGAACAACTCCCTTATCTTTAAAAAATAATCCAAAACTATTTATTTGTGGAATTATTGAATCTGTTATCCAATAATCATAATGACCAATGGGCAAAGGAGGTTTATTAAATACATAGTGATAACATTTACAGTTGTAGCCTAATATATTTTCATCTTTCCTTTTTCTTCTTTTATATTTTTTATTTGTCTCAAAACCATATTTATCATAATCGAAGATAAGTATTTCATAATATTTTTGAACAGTATCAATTTCATAAGATATTCCATCTCCTGATTTTGTATTACTATATATAAAGTATCTATCAAAAAACTGTGCTAATGATTCTAATCTTATTTTATCACCTTTAACAGTATATATTTCCGGTTTATCATAGAACATTAATGAGAACTTCGTTTCAGGATTATCTGTTATTTTATATGTAATAGTGCCTTCAAAATATTGCGCAACAGTTTGTGTTGAAACTAACAAAAATATCACACAAATCAAATTTATAGATTTAATTCTCATAGACATTTAAACATTGTTTAATTTATTTAATAACAACCCCTTACCCAAATTACTTTGAGTAAGGGGAATAAAACATTTAACAATCCATATCAGGCTGAAGTGTTCCATCGTTCAACATACCTTCAATAGCATCTGCTTGTGCACTATCATTTGAATTTCCTGTATGTCGTAAATTATACATTACTTTACTAACAGTTGATGCACAAATAGCACCATCTTTACCCCAATCACCACCTGTTAAACTCTTCATCTGATTACGGTCTAATACCGTTGCGTTCTGTTTTAAACTTCTTATGTTCATTTTAAAAAAAAATTAAATTGTTAATAAAATATGCAAAACTTACACAATATATAATTGTTTTGTTGGCGTAAATTTTACACGATAACTATGGCGCAATGTTAAAAAATATATTTTAAACTTCCAAATATTTATAAAAGTTTTTTTTAATTATTTTATTCTAAAATTTAGAATTAAATTATATATAACAAATTATCAATAAGTTATATTATTATAAAAAAATAAATATATTTTTAATTTATAAAATAAATTAAATCTTTAATATCATATTCTATTGGTAGTAAATGCCCGTTAAAAATTAATATTGGAGTATAATCAACCCTATTATTTAAGCACCATTCTATATGTTTATCTAAGAGCAATTTTGCAGTTTCTTTATTTTTAACAGGATATTCTCGTTCTAAGTTTCCGATATTCTTTTTTGTTGTTTCGTACCATAATCTATTAATTTCGTTTGCTTTTTGCAAGTCATATTCTTGAAAAGTTGATAATAAATATAAGGCAGCTTTATATCTAAGGTCTTTATCATTATTGGGTACTGCATAAATTATTGAAATATCTAATTTTTGTATAAAATATTTTTGTAATTTGTGTATTCTTCCATAAATTTCAGAACAAGGAGTGCAATATGGATTTGATACCATAACTAATTTATTTTCTGAATTTTCAGTTTTAAAAATATTTTGAGATATATTTTCGCAGTCATCATATTTTGCTTGTCTTGAAAGTTTAAAAGTAAAAATATCTTTATCGCGCTTAAACATCATAAGTTGATTGCGCAATGATTTATTAACTGCTATTTCCATTATAAATGGTCTTACTATGAGCCACAAAAATAAAGGTATAGAAAAATAAAAAATTGTTTCTGTAATTGATGGTAATAAAAATTCACTGCTTATTTTATTTATAAAGGGAAATAAAATAATTGCCTCAATAATAAAAACTAATTGAACAATTAAACATAATGTGCACCATTTTTTTACTACAAAAAACTGATAATAAATTGAATATATAACATAAAATGCAGATAATACAGCTAATATTTATAAAATTGGCATATTGTTTATGTTGATTATAGAATTTAATGTTAATAATAGTCCTCCTGCAAAATATAAAAATCCTAATTCTGCCCAACTTAACCACCCAAATAGTTTTGCTCCTTTTGAGTGTAACACACTTGAACATTTTATTTTTTTGCCAATAGAACATATTTTATCTAATATTTTATTGCCTTTCGGTAAATAAGTCTCATACAAAAGCAATAATGAACTTATCAGTCCTATTGTTTTTGTAAATAATATAGCAATAAAAGTATAATTATATGCTGCCTCATTAGTACAAAAATTAACGGCATAAAATATAAACCACAAAAAAATAATTATAAATATTGAAGCAAATCTAAGATTTTTTAGTAGATATTGTTTTTTATTATGTTTGTAGTTAAATTCTTGTGAGTTTTCAGTTGCTTCGGCTAATAGCACAATTTTATTCCAATCTTTATCAAATTCTGTTGTGGGTTTTGTATGTTCTTTATTATTTATCGAATATTTCACAAAGTCGCTATTTACTTCTGTTATAATGCCATAAGAATTATCGTTTTTGTTTGGCTGAACTAATTGAGGTTTGGGATAATCTATTAAATCCTTAACCGTTTCTATTTGCAAAACTACATTTTCAATATTTAATTCGGTAAGAAAATCTGAAATAGAATTATACCCGGGAAATTCGGGGTGTTGTAGCAACAATTTGTTAAAAGTTCCTTTGTTTACTTTTACACCTAATATTTCTATAAATTTTAAAAAAGTTTGTTTATCGTGTTTCATATCTTTTATAATTTGTTAATTTTTTTCAATATATTAACTCGAAATTTGAATACAAAATTAAAAATTATTTGTTAAAATCACAATAATATAATTATATAATAAGTGATAATTTTTTCTATTAAATTTTATATTTTTTCGGACAGTGCGTGCCATTAGCTAACAGGGCGTTCCCTGTCCCTATGGTTTGCTGTGTTGCAATCCTTAATTGGCTTCGCCGTTCGTAATTTTCATTTTTACATTTTAACTTTTATTGATACATTTCCTTCACTAATTCTTTTACTGTTAAATTTTCTTTTTCGGCGAGTTTTTTTATTAATTTTCCGCTTGCGGGTCGCACTCCGCTTTCCACAAAACTAATAACTGTTTGACTAACACCCAAATATTTTGCAAATTCAATTTGAGATAATTTTTTTTTATGTCTAAAATATTTGAATAAACGTCTTGCTATTTTACCTTCTCTCATGATTTTTTTAGATTAAATTAAAAATTAAAAGTTAAAAATTAAGAATGATTTTTATTCGGTCTTTTTATAATTTTAATAATCTAATTTAACTTTTAATTAATGTAATATGTTAAAATTAAAAATTAAAAATTAAAAATTAAAAGTTAAAAATTAAAAGTTAAAAATTAAAAGTTAAAAATTAAGAATGATTTTTATTCTTAATTTTTATAATTTTAATAATCTAATTTAACTTTTAATTAATGTAATATTTATTTTTATAACAAAAAAATATAATATTTTATTTTATAAAAATGTAATAATTTTTTTCAAAATCAAAAATGTAATAATTTTTCTCAAATGAAAATATGTAATAATTTTTCTCAAATGAAAATATGTAATAATTTTTTCAAAATCAAAATATGTAATATTTTTTTTCAAAATTAAAAATGTAATAATAGTTTCAATTAAAACATGTAATAATTTTTTCAAAATTAAAATATGTAATAATTTTTCTCAAAATGAAATATGTAATATTTTTTTTCAAATAAAAAAATGTAATATTTTTTTCAAAATAAAAATATGTAATATTTTTTTCAAAATTAAAAATGTAATAATAGTTTCAATTAAAACATGTAATAATTTTTTCAAAATTAAAATATGTAATATTTTTTTTCAAAGTAAAAAATGTAATAACATTTTCAAACAAAAAAATAGAAAAAAATTAACCGCAAAAAAAACGCAAAAGATTTCGCAAAAAAAATAGCGTTTTTTGCGAATTAACTTTTGCACTCTTTGCGGTTAATTTTTATAGACCCCAAAGATTTTTGAAACCTTTGGGGTCTTTTTACATAATTTTTAATAAAAAATATTAGTAAATAACATTTTTTTTAATTTTCCTAAACATTCCTAATAAGGAATTAGCAATGAACAATGAGGGCTGTTCAAAGAAATATTTTACAAAACAAATCTCTTGTCGCGCAATACCTTTATTATTACCTATATAATTGTTAATTGCTCATTACTAATTGCTAATTGCAACGTTTTCATTATTGCATGTTCCTTTGGTTTTGTTGTCTTTTAGCTCAACATTTTCAAAAGTTATTGATTTGCAATCTTTGCTTGCATCTATAATATATGTTTCTTCGATGTAACCGGTCTCATTATTTTTTATTGCAATATTTTTAAATGTAAGGTTCTGCGAATTAGTCATTTTTATTAATGCGCCTGATAATTCATTATTTTTAAAATTACAATTTTCAAATACTGAATTTTTACACCCATTTAGCAGTAAAGCATTAATTGCACAATCTTCAATTATTGTATTCTTGCAATTTAATTGTTCCATGCTACAAGTGGTTATTCCTTGTGTGCCGCATCCATAAAGCAGCAAATTATCAAGATTAACTTTCCTACAATTGACAAAAGCCAACACAGCTCCGTTGCAATCAGAAGAGGTATGATGCCCCATTCGTAAGTTTTCTAATTTAATATTTTCAGAATCAAAAAAAGTTAATACCGTATATGTTGAGTTGTTTACGAATAATTCTGTTCTTTTATCTAAACCTCCCGTAATTGTCAAGTTTTTTATTCCGGGAAAAACAAGTCCTAATATTTCATGTTGGCAAAGATTATCAGCGGTTTTTAAAGAGAATAGTTTCGATTCTTCTAAATTTATTGTGTCAGCCATTATTTTTATGGTTCTGTCCGAAGCTATACATCTTAATAGTTCATCGGCGGTTTTAACTTCGTATATGCCTTCTGCATTGGGTTTTATCAATTCTCTTTTGTTGATTATCTTTCCGTCTTGTATTATATAATACTCGTTTGTACTCTCTGACTCATTTTCCCATATTGTTTCCACAATGGTAGATTCATTTTCAAAGCTAAAATCAGTATCTAACGCCATGTCAGCTTCTCCAATCATTTTATATTTGTTATTACCAATATGTTTAAAATACATTAATTTTGAATGCCCAAACATGTCTTCCCTTTCGGCATAAGGTATATCGGGGTCAATAAATATTAATTGGTCTTTGTTTGCATCTGATTTATCACTATTGTAATTTGATGCTATTTGTGCAATATGATAACCTTTTGGTATCAAATTTTGTTGGTTGAAAATTTTTGCAAGTTTTTTAATTTCCGGTGTGAAATTGAAAACTTTTGATTTCATCTTTCTCGGAAGTGTCAAACTATTTAATTTTGGGTTGTTTGAAATATCTAAGTCGGTTAATTCGTTATTTGTACAAAACAATAGTTCCAAATTTTTATTTTTAGATATATCAAGACTTGTTAGATTATTACTGTGGCAAACCAATGTTTTTAGTTTGGGATTGTTAGAAACATCAATTTGGCTAAGCTCTGATTCGGAACAAAACAAATATGTAACAGCTCCGTAAATAGTAAATTTAGATTTTTTTAATGTCAAATTTCCTATTACATCATAATAATCACCGGGAGCAGAAAATCCATCAGGTATGCTTTTTTCATATTCTACCGAGTTTAACTGTTCGCCTTCGTCTAACTGTTTATTGTCATTCCAATCTATCCACACATTTTCGCCCTTCGGGTATTTTACTTCTATGCAAATTTTGTCGCCAACTTTTGCATCAGAAACAAATGTCATATAACTGTCGCCGGTAATCGGAACTGATGATTGCTTGTTTTTGGTTTTCGTTTCCATTTCCGCCTACGCATGAGCTAAGTAGCGCGGCAATAAAAATTGATAAAATTAAGGATAATCTTTTCATTTGTTTTTTTTATTAGTTAATAAACTCATTTAAACTTTTGTCTAACTTCTATTATATTTTTTAAATTTTTCACATGCTTTTGGCTGTTAGCTTTTGTTTTTTTTGCCTTTGGCAAGATAATTTAATTGTAAAAAGCCAACAGCTAAAGGCTAAAGGCTTAAAAATTTTAGCATCAAAGCAATAATGTTTTTTAATCATTCAAAAAAAGTTTAAATCACTTCAGTATGATGATTAATCAGAATATTATAAAATCGAAAGAAGATACTGTCAAAAAATTTCTTTATCGAAATAGCTGGTAATATATTTATAGGTCATTTCTATTTTTGCAGTATCATTTTCTTCAATAATGCTAAATTGCACAACTAATCTATAATTAATGCGTTCGTAATACAAAAAATAATCACTTTTATAAACCTTTTCACCGGTAAAAATATTCGACTCTATGGAAAACTCATCACCTTCCCAGCTTTTTAGTTTTCCTAATTTTTTATTTCTATCTTCAAATGTTTTTTTATACTTATCAAAAGGCATGTCTTTTTTAGCAGCTTCTAACCAATATTTATTATAAGCCTCTTCATATTGCTCGTTTTTTATGAGAGTTAAATATTCATTTATAAACTCTTTTGTTACCTTTTGACCACTTTCATTATTTGCTTGTATTTTTATTACACCATAAATTACTCCTACTACGAGCGAAGCAAAAATTACAATACCAACTATTTTTTTCATGATTTTATATTTTGAAGTGATTTAAACTTTTTTTTGAATGATTAACAGACCTTATTGCTTTGAATTTGAAATTTTTAAGCCTTTGGACTTTAGCTATTAGCTTTTGTACAAAGACTTAGTCTTTTTATAGTTAAATTATCTTGCCGAAGGCAAAAAAAAGCTAAAAACCAAAGGCTAACAGCCAAAAGCACTTATAAAATGTAAAAAAACATAACAAAAGTTAGAAAAAAGTTTAAATGAGTTCTTTGTTAATTTGTTAATTTGCACTTTGAACGGTTAAGTTTTCACTAAAAACCTTTTTACTATTTTGGGCAAAACATCTATCGGAAATGCTTTTTCGGGATTTCGCACATCATACATTATCAGTTCTTGTTCATCATCTTGCAGGCTGTATGTGCGATGAGTTTTTACGTTTATTTTATATTCTTTGCCGTTTGCCGTAAATTTGAAAAACATTCTGTAAACTGTATTTTCATTTACCGAGACATCGGTGGCTTCTTTCCCTACAAATGTTCCGGGCACTATTTGTCCGTTTTTCATTATTGCCACCTTTTTTCTAATTTTCACTATCTGAATTATTACGAATATTAAACCTATTATCAAAAATATCAGCTCTACACCAAGTGCCCAGTCATAATCCATTTTCTCAACATCTGCAAAGCGCGATTCTTTCGGATTATCAGGATTATATTGTATTGCCACCTCATCGCCTTTTTCTGCTATGTCTTCAATATTTTCTGACGAAGTTTTTATTATTTCGCCCTCAGAAGTTTTAAATTCATAGAAATATTTACAAATAGCACTTTCATTAACTGACATAGTTGTGGGCAATACTCTTGTAACAACTCCCTGTGCGATAGGGTCGTTGTCGTCAATATTTGTCATGTTTGGAGCAACAAGTTGAGTATAAACAAAATAAGAAGAAACAATTCCCAGAAGCATAAATATAACACCCATCTGTGCCGTTGAGTTAGAAAGGAACATCATCACTCCTACCCAAGGCGGTATGTCTTTTGGTTTTCTCGACAGTGATTGTAGAAATTTGTTACGTGTTTCCATTTTTTTATATTTTGGTGGTTATGCAGTTTCCTAATCAGATAATTAACTGATAATAAGCAAATTGAGTTCACATTTTATGCGGGGCAAATATTTAGGCATGCCAGCCCTTTACATCTTCACATAAAATACAAACTCTTGTGTGTGCAAATATAGCACAAAAAATATTTTTAGGCAAATTATGCAACTAATTTATTTACAAAAACATACAAAATGTTTTTTCTTGCAAATTTGCTGATTTAACGGTTAAAGATATTATTGAAAATCGGTGTATTTCTACACAATAATTACTAAAATTACACACTGCAAAATTACACAAATAAGCAATGCCTATCAATCCGTAAAAATACGTATTTTTATTAAGTGGTTTTACGTATATCAACACCGAGTTCAATGAGCAATTAACAATGAGGAATTAACAATGAGGAATGAGGAATTAACAATTATATTACTGATAATAAATATATTGTATGACAAAAAAATCTATTTTGCAAAATATTAATTGAACGAAATGGGGTAAAATAAATTAACCGCAGATAACACAAGTTAGATATTTGCGTCATCTGCGGTTAAAAAATATTAGAAAAGTAAAACTATAAAAAAAGCACTGCTGATTATAAATCTCACAATTGCTAATTCCTCATTGTTCATTGCTAATTGAACAAAGTGTAGAATTAACCAAAAATTTTAAAATTGTATTCCGCCGCCGGTATTTTCGCGCTCCTCGTCTTCCGATTTGAACACACGACTTCGAGTTTTTCCTTTGTTAAATCTAAATGAAATTCTGCAAAACAACATGTTTTTTATCATGCTAATATCCTTTTTGCTTATTTCAGTATAAATTTTTGTCTCTTTATAACTGTCTTGATAATATTTTGCACCCCAATCAATTGGTAAAACATAGCCCAACACCACATTCAAACGCTTCTTGAAAAATGGTTTTTGCACAAAAACTCCCCACATGTCGTTATTCCAGCTGCTGTAACCGTCCACCTGAATACGCTTTACATTACTTTTCTGAAAAGTTAAGCCGGCTGTAGTTGCATATTTTCTGTTCATATAAACAAGCTGACTGTTAAATTTCCAATCATTCACCTTATTATCAATGTCTTGATATTTTATTTGCGACTGGTAAATATCGGCATTGTTTTGCCAAACAACCGACTTGCCAAACGGAATGCTTATGTTCAATTTCACACCTTTTGTGTTGTAATTACCAACATTATCGTAACTGTATTCTATAATTCCATCGTTGCGCAATCGTGCAATTTCGGCAATTCTATTGTTTGAGAAATTATAATACGGCTCTACCGAAGCAAACCCTTTCATAATGTTGAACCTAATAGAAGTGCGATGATTTACCGACGGATTTAGGTTCGGATTTCCAACTTTAACACTTTGATTGTCAATAATGTGTTCCGCAGGGTCGGTTTGCGAAACTCGCGGAAATCTGCTTGATGCGCGATATTTTACCCGAATATTCAAAAATGAAAAAGGCACATATTTCATGTTCAAATAAGGTTGATAGCCCGTGAAATTATCAGAATATTTATCG
>PDWI01015341.1_pt1 | contig 10723 bp, 5 predicted proteins | sample 1430891 | NCBI WGS metagenome assembly PDWI01 (sample SAMN01162508, study PRJNA174530) | Oral metagenome, whole genome shotgun sequencing project. | biome: Marine environment; feature: Marine mammal; material: Swab sample of the gingival sulcus; isolation source: swab sample of gingival sulcus... | reverse complement strand
TTTACCGCGCTGGATGCAGATTGATTTTTCCCGTATTGTGCAAAAATTATCCGAAGATACCGCCCGCGAATTATCTATTGAAGAAATCTGGACATTGTTTCAGCAAGCTTACATGCACCATAATAAGCCGTTGGGGCTAAAAGCCTTTAACTTTACCCGCCGTGATGAAAAAGATGATATTACTGCTACCCTGATTACTGAAAGTGATGAACAGGCTATCAACGGCAGCGGCAATGGCACATTAGCCGCTTTTATTCAAGCGATGGAAAATCATACCCAAAAAAAATTACGCGTACTGAATTATGCCGAACATGCCCTGTCAGCAGGCACCCGGGCCGAAGCCATGGCCTATGTGCAAATGGATATTGATGGTATGGTTCATGCCGGCGTAGCCCAAAGCCATGATACCGTTACGGCAATGCTAAAAGCGGCATTATCAGCTATTAATAGTGCGATAGAATAAAAAAATTTAAATCAGAAAATTAACTCCAGTTATCGTCATGCCGTGCCGGTACTCTCTTTAAAAACAGGTATCGGCACGGTGGTTAATAAGCGCAGTTTTATTATTTGGTTGTTTAATCTTGGTGGCTGGTTGGCTTTAATCTGCTTTGCTATATGGTAGAATTGCTTGCTAGGCAGATGTTTTTTAGATTTTCTTCGCTATTTTTGGCTGTTTTTTATAGTGCTTTACGGTATAATGCCTGCTTTTCACAGGCACCCGTAGCTCATTTGGATAGAGCGCAGCCCTCCGGAGGCTGAGGTAGTGGGTTCGACTCCCGCCGGGTGCGCATCTATAAAAATAAATCCTGTTATCTAACAATAGATTGCAGGTTTTACTATTTTAATTGGGACAAAATTAGGACGTTTACACCGGAATATCACTAAAAACCATGCCGGGTGCGCATCTTAGTATTTTACAAGTTTGGTATTAATTAAATAATTAATCAGTTTTTTTACTTCCCTAAAGAGAAAAGTAATCTGATAAGAAAAGTAAGCTAATAAAAAAGCAAGCCAATAACCCTGCTTTATTGAATAAAGCAGGGTTATCATTAAATAACAGCAATGCTATAAAAGCAAACGATTTTCTAATTATCTATTAAATTATCCATTAGCATTGGATGCGTCTTCTTTCTCTTGCATACGCTGCGCTTTGGTTGGACGCTCAATTAATATATAAAGAATAACGCCGATGACAATGGCATAGATAATGGATTTGGCATCTGGCATCGCCAGGGTAACAGCCACAATGCCTGCCACACCTCGTTCGGCAGAACTTTTTAACTCTTCAATGCCAACCATAATACAGATGTAGGCAGTCAGCACCAGCGTTAGCGACAAAGCGATAGGTAACACAGGTTTAAACATCGTCACCAGCGGCAAGATAAAAATGGCAATTAAACCGACAATCCAAAAGGTACCCCCGCCACTGTAGATAGAATCCATGGCCTTACGACCCAAGGCATAGCGTTCAGCTACCGTTGCATGTGCAGCAGTCCAAAGCGGACCGGCCAGACCGGGCCACGGCGCTAACAGGGCGTGTAAGCCATTGCGAATGGCAGTCACCAAATGTACACGCGTAACATTTGATTCAATCTCTTCGTCCGGGCGCATTTCACTGACGCGGTCACATAGTGTAAACCCGACAATAATATCACCAAAAGCAATTACATAAGCAACAAGTGCCGTAGGTATAGCCAGTAAAGTCGTCTGTAAATCGGGGAAGCCGACATTAAAGACCAAATAATCCGCCATTAAAGTAAAATTAGGACTGGTAATTCCCCACTCAATGTTGGGTAGCGGATATTCACCGATAGACCAGCCCACAATGATGGCCACAAACAGACCGGGAATCATACCAAAGTTGGCGAGCGTTTTAGCTATCTTATTGTTTTCAATAATGCCCTTAAAATGGACAGAAAAGAGGATATAAAAAGAAACCAAGGCGCCGATGATGATGGAAAGCGGCGTGCTATCAATACGGCCCCCCGTTTTGAGCTCGCCCATTAAAGCGGCAATACCAGCACCGATGATAATACCGGATTTCAGTGAATTAGGTATCAATTTAACCATTCGGTTACCGGCACCTGTTAAGCCCAGCACCAAAAAAATAATAAAAACCCACATCTGCAGAGCAAACATGGCTTTTATCGCTTCCGGCCCTGGTTCAAACGCTTGTAGATAAAGCAGTACCACTGGGATCGCCGGCGTAATCCAGCCGGGTACTAAAGGAACCCCGAGCAATGCCGGCAGTAAATAACCGACACCGGCAATCACACAAAATGCCAAAGCCGCCTCGTAAGGCATACCCAAATATTTTTCCAATAGTGGAATCATCGCCAAACTGACCACAAACATAAATAAGCCCTGAATCATCTCGGCAAATTCCCAGCGATAGTGGATAAAGGGTAGACGAATTTTGAATGGACCGGCAGGCCAATAGGGCTGCTCTTTGCCGTGTTCACGTGTTATAGACATTAAGTTCTCCTTATGTTTATTATGAGTAGGATTGTTCTTAATTTGTTGTAATGCATTTAAAAATTGTTTATTTTAAATGTTGTAAGAACATTCGTTGTTATTGTAAAAATAGATTAATAAATACCTAAAAGTTTCCTTAATCTTTTAAAAAGATAACACAAAAATATAAAATATAAAAATAGAAAACAACCATATTTTTTGCCATAAAAATATACCATAAACCATGTAAGGTATAAGTTTAAGAAATTAAAAAGTTTGTTTAATATAAATAAAAACAATTAAAATATTATTGTTTGCAACCATATGACCGGTAGCACAGGTTTCCCCGCCGGCAATTAACGATAAATCAAGTATTACTTTACGTTTTGCCACCTCTATCGCTTTTCCTCGAATCTCAAGCAGACCGTCAATAGGTGTTGGTTTTAAGAAATCCACTTTTAGCGATGCAGTTACAAACCTCATAAAGGGTTCGGCATCTAATTCACAGCCTTTATCCTGACAAGCAGCGGCAAAAGCAGAAGCAGTACCATGGCAATCAAGTAATGAAGCGATTAAGCCGCCATAAGCTTTTCCCGGCATACCACCGGTATGGTAGGATTGCGGCTGAAAGTGGGCAATGGTTGTGTCGCCATCCCAATAGCTTTTAAGTTGATATCCCTGTTTATTGTCTTTGCCACAACCGTAGCAATGGCTAAAGTCATCCGGGTAATAATCTTGAAATGCTTTATTTGTCATCAGAAAAACCTCCTAAGTATGTTTATGTACGATTTTCTCTTTTTTTACAAAATATTTTATATATCTATATGGTAAAAGTTATACCTGTTAATGTAATATTTTGAGTATTTGATTTTCTGCGAGCGTGTATATTTCACTGTTTCAGAATATCCGTATTTCTGAATATCTTATTAGACCGGCAAAACAGCTTATCTTTGTTAAACGTGCTTGCATAACGCTTATATTGGCAAGCTGTTGGGTTTACCCGGTGCTTGCGTTAGAAAATTACTCAGCTCACCCGGCACTTGCATTGGCAAGTTGCCAAGCTTGCTGAGATTATAGAAACTTTCTGCAAAATACCTATTTCGGCAAATAACCGGCCAACTACTCAAGAGTGGTGGGGTTCCTCGCAATTGGTATTACTTTTTGACTACTTTCGGTGTTTCGTGAATTAACGCTTTAACCGCTGTACGCAACTCGAATTTCTGCACCTTGCCCGTAGAGGTTTTTGGAATTTCTGCAAACAAAACATATTTAGGTACTTTAAAGCCTGCCAAATGTGCTTTACAGTGTTCTATTACATGTTGTTTATCCAGATGGCAGTCTGGTTTGATTTCCACAAAAGCAACGGGTACTTCACCCCATTTTTCATCCGGTGCGGCGACGATGGCACAACTAAGCACTTCGTCCATCTGGTAGATAATGTTTTCCACTTCTATACTGGAAATATTTTCCCCGCCGGAAATAATAATGTCTTTCAGTCGGTCTTTAATTTTAATATAACCGTCCGGGTATTTGACGCCTAAATCTCCTGTTCTAAAACAACCGCCGGCAAAGGCTTCCTCGGTGGCTTTTCTGTTTTTTAGATAGCCTTTCATAACAATATTGCCGGTAAAGACAAGCTCCCCGATTTCGTTGCCGTCATCAGCAACAGGTTCATTTGTGCCGGTTTTAAATACATCAAATTTTAATTGCAAAGCAGAAGTTACGCCTTGTCGAGAATTTTTCTGAGCACGCTCGGCAATGGTCATTGCATCCCATTCAGGCCTGTTAACACAGACAGAAGCAGGACCGTACACTTCTGTCAAACCGTAAACATGCGTAATCTTAAAATTCATCTTTTCCATGGTTGCGAGCATAGATTCTGGTGGCGGTGCACCTGCGACCGTTCCTTTTACGATATGTTTTATTTCCTTTTTTAAATTTTTATCTCCGGCGGCAATCATATTGTGGACAACGGGAGCGGCAGAGTAGTGTGTGACACCATGTTTTGCAATTAATTTTAAACAATTATTGCCGTCCACTTGACGCATACACACATTGACTCCCGCACGCTCTGCCACGGTCCAGGGGAAACACCAGCCATTACAGTGAAACATCGGTAGTGTCCATAAATACACCGGATGTTTTTCCATATCCCAATCCAATATATTTGACAATGAGTTAAGTGCGGCTCCGCGATGATGGTATACTGCACCTTTGGGTTTGCCTGTGGTTCCGGAAGTGTAGTTTAGCGATATGGCATCCCACTCATCTTCCGGCATTTCCCAATTATCTAGATCATCACTGGTTTCCAGTAATTCTTCATAGGTCATATCACCAAAAGCCTCATTAGCGGGACAATATTGGTCATCTGATTGAATAATATGTAGATTAGGGAAGGTTTCACGGATAAGCTCGATATGTTCTTCAAACGCATTGTCTATAATCAGGGCTTTAGCTTCGCTGTGTTGTAAGCAAAAAGTAAGCACGTGTATGTCCGCGCGAGTATTTAAAGTTGTTAACACAGCACCGGCCATCGGTATGCCGAAATGGGCTTCCACCATAGGCGGTGTGTTGGGCAACATAACTGCAACAGTATCATTTTTACTGATACCCAATTTTTGTAACCCATCTGCCAATTGGCGGCAACGCCTGAAAGTTTGTGCCCAAGTCTGCCTAATATCTTCATAAACAATCGACAGTTGATTTGGATACACACTGGCAGTACGCTGTAAAAACTCTATTGGTGTAAGCGGTGTGTGGTTAGCAGGATTGCGTTTCAGCCCTGTTGAAAAATCAGTCATATTTTTCTCCTTAATAATTTTTTGTTAGTTTAAAACGGGTTTTGCAAGTAAGCATTGCTACAATAAAAATAACAAAATTATTTTTTAATTTTAATAAAATCAGGATAATTTTATTAATTTTACTTACCAAAAAACAGCCGTAATCAGTATATGGCTTAATGCGTCGCATTTGCTTTAAATAAAAAGGCGTTTATCTATATTAAACATAATAATAATTTTTTTCAACTGCTGTGATAAGTTTATATATAGAATATTTTATTATTCGCAGTTGCTAAACAGACTGAAAAGGTAGCTGTGCTATAGCTTCAAGAAAATCTGGGGGCATGATAAATTTTCTCAAAATATTTATCAGAAACCTTTGCAAACCGCCTGTACGCGATAATTTCCCAGTAATACAGCGATTCACTGGACAAGCTTAGTTAGTGCGGTGCTCAAAGTCCTCATACCTCACCTAGTTACTAGGTGCAGGGATGAGGGTTTCTGCACGCTGTGCGCCCCAGCAAATTATAAAACAAAGTGCTGAATAAACTCGAAATTGACCCGTTCGACAGTTCGTGCAAAGGTTTCTATTAAATAAAATTATTGTTATAAGAAATGCCGTAGCAATTCTCATTTTGGTTTTTTTATCTGTTTATTATCAATAAAATATGCAAATTTCCAGGTTAAGGGAGCTTTTATATCTTATTGATTATTAAATAATATTTTTCAAAAATGAGAATTGCTGGAATTACCGCAGTAACCTTGTTTTAATTGCTGGCTTGATGTAAACTTATTAATCAGGCATATTTTATAACGCTTTATTGAGGATTAAATGAAAACTATATACCATAGTAATATAAATTTTATTTATTGGTATACCTTAATAAATTCTTGTTGGTGCAAATATGGCGGGCTCATCAAAAAAGTGCTTTCAATTAAAATTATCAAAAAACAAACAAGACTCGACTGTTTGAGGGATGCAGTTTATCCTGAATACTACTTTGCACATTTGATGAAAAGGTTTTAATGAAAAGGTTTTGTCAAAAAACTTTGAATGACTTTAAATGACTTTGAATTTGGCGAAGGTTATGAAAAATTGCCGAAAGGGGCATTTTGCCGAAATATCTGTGGTATGGTGGGAACACCGTCACAATTAATGAAAAACACTTTTTAAAATATGAAGGAATAATACTATGTTACTATTGTTGTTAGTTGTTTGGCTTATTGGTATTGGCATATTGGCATATTTTTCAGTACCGATCTGGGGTTGGGCACTTGGCTTGATTGTGTTGTTACAGGTGAGTGGTGCGCATTGGCTACTATTTATACTGACCTTGCTAATTTGTGGGGCACTGACTTATGCGCCCCTGCGCCAAAAAATCGCCATTGCACCCATTTTTAAGGCCTTTAAAAAAGTTATACCGACACTTTCTAAGACTGAACGTGAAGCCATTGACGCGGGCACCGTTTGGTGGGATGCGGAAGTTTTCTCGGGTAAACCGAATTGGGAAACCTTAGATAATTACAGGGATCTCAAATTGACCGATGAAGAACAGGCATTTCTCGATGGTCCTGTAGAAGAACTGTGTAAAATGATTAACGACTGGGAAGTTGTCCATAAAACTCATAATTTATCGCCGCAAACCTGGGCGTATTTAAAAGAACAGCGTTTCTTCGCCATGATTATTAAGAAAGAATATGGCGGATTAGAATTTTCAAATTACGCGCATGCCAAAGTGGTGGGAAAAATTGCCAGCCGCAGTTTATCGGCGGCCATCACGGTTATGGTACCCAATTCCTTGGGTCCGGGTGAGCTGTTACAGCATTACGGCACCAAAGAACAGCGCGATTACTACTTGCCGCGTTTAGCAAACGGGACGGATATTCCGTGTTTTGCCCTGACCAGTCCGTATGCCGGTTCAGATGCCGGTGCCATTCCTGATTACGGCGTGGTTGAACACGGCGATTACACCGACCCGCGCACCGGCGAACACCATGAAAATGTGCTTGGTATCCGTGTCTCGTTTGAAAAACGCTGGATGACACTTGGCCCGATTGCTACTGTTTTTGGCTTGGCGTTTAATCTGAAAGACCCCGATCATTTGCTGGGCGATAAGGAAAATATCGGTATTACCTGTGCGCTGTTACCCAAAGGCACCAAAGGCTTAATGCATGAGCGCCGCCATTATCCCAACAATTCACCCTTCCAAAACGGACCGGTGTGGGGTAAAGATGTGTTTATTCCCATTGACTGGATTATCGGCGGCGTCGATTACGCCGGTCAGGGCTGGCGCATGCTGATGGAATGTTTGTCCATTGGCCGCTGTATTTCCTTACCGGCGCTGGCCGTTGCCTCCGGTAAGCTGGCCAGTTATACCACTGCCGCCTACGTTGGTATACGCCATCAGTTTGGGTTGCCGCTTGGGCGCTTTGAAGGCATTGATGAAGCGGTGGCGCGTATCGGTGGACGTACTTATCAAATGGAGGCTGCCCAAAACCTGGCCTTGATCGGCTTGGACAGCGGCGAAAAACCTTCGGTAATTTCAGCGATTATTAAGTACCACAACACCGAGCGCATGCGACAATGCCTTGATGATGCAATGGATGCCGTCGGTGGCCGTGCGGTAGTTACCGGGCCGCGTAATTTCCTCGCCTCAAGCTACAACGCCGTTCCGGTGGCCATCACTGTTGAAGGTGCGAATATACTTACGCGTTCATTGATGATTTTTGGCCAAGGGGCATTTCGTTGTCACCGTTATATACTCGAGGAAATTTATGCTTTTGCCGACAATGATGTGGCGAAATTTGACAAAGCTTTCTGCGGTCATATCAAGCAGTCACTGCGCAACACTGCTCGCAGTGTTGCATTGGGTGTCAGTAACGGATTGGGTACGGATGCTCCCGCGCATGCCAGAGAATTAAAACGCTACTACCAACAAATTAACAGACTTTCGTCTGCATTTGCCATCAGTGCCGATATAGCGATGGCCAGTTTGGGCGCCAGCCTGAAGTTTAAAGAGAAATTGTCGGCGCGCTTGGGTGATGCCTTTGCCAACTTATATATTGCCAGCGCCGTGTTAAAACACTATCAATCACAAGGAGCAAATACCGATGATTTGCCGTTTGCCAAGTGGGCGGTCGAGAAAGCACTGTTTGATACCGAAGCGGCCTTGGACGGTTTCCTGGAAAACCTGCCTAATCGGCCTGTTGCCTGGTTGTTGCGCCGCATTGTTTTCCCTATCGGGCGCCGTTGTCAAGCGCCATCGGATGATTTAGGTACAGAAGTTACCCGGACTATGATGGATTTCTCCGCTCCGTTGGAGCGTTTAAGCCATTATATGTATATTCCCGATGGCGATCCGTACGATATCAACGAACCGATTGCGGCACTTAAACCAGCACTGCAAGCTGTTCGCGGTACTTATGAATTGGAGCGAAAAGTCCGCAAAGCCGTACGTGCCGGCACACTGAAAGCTTACGACCCGCTTGAGCGTTTAGCCGAAGCCGTTGAGGCAAAACTTATCACTGAGGCAGAGCGTGAGCAAATGATTGCAGCGCGCCGTCTGATGCGTGTGGTAATTACGGTTGATGATTTTGATATGGAATTAAAAGAACACAATCCTGATTTATTCGAACGAGTTATATTTTTAGCTTCCTAGCGTGCTTATGCTTTATGACCTGTCGATAATAATATTATTAGCTGGAGAATTGTTATGAAACCATTAAAACAAGTTGCTGTACTGGGTGCGGGTGTGATGGGCGCGCAGATTGCCGCCCATCTGGCAAATGCCCATATTGCCGTTAAACTTTTTGATTTGGCGGCCAAAGAGGGCGACGATAAAAACGCCATTGCCAAACAAGCGGTGCAGAGATTACATAAACTGAGGCCGGCACCATTAGCAGAAGCGGGCATAGCACAGCTGATTGCGCCGCGCAATTATGATCAACACCTTAGCGAATTAGCCGAATGTGACCTGATTATCGAAGCGATTGCGGAAAAACTGGAATGGAAACGCGATTTATATGAGCGTATTGCCGCTCATGTGCGCCAAGATGCCATGCTTGCCACCAATACTTCGGGCTTATCCATTGAAGCACTTGCCGAGGCCGTTCCGGAAAGTGTCCGCCCGCGTTTTTGCGGCGTGCACTTTTTCAATCCGCCGCGCTATATGCACCTGGTTGAAATTATCCCTTGTGCGACCAGCGAAGCGCAGATGCTCGACCATCTCGAAACCTTTTTGGTGTCGCGTTTGGGCAAGGGGGTTGTGCGTGCGAAAAACACGCCGAATTTTGTCGCCAATCGCGTCGGTATATTTGCCATGCTGGCTGCACTGCACCACGCCGAGCGCTTAAATATCCCCTTTAACGTCGTTGATCAACTGACCGGCCGTTTGCTGGGACGTCCGAAATCCGCGACTTTTCGCACTGCTGATGTTATCGGCTTAGATACCTTTGCCCATGTTGTTGCGACAATGGACGAGCGCCTGCCAGATGACCCCTGGCACGCCAGTTATCAGCTCCCCGGTTATGTTAATGCGATGATTAAACAGGGGCTTTTGGGGCAAAAAAGCGGTGCGGGTTTTTATAAAAAACAGGGCAAAGCCATTTTGCAATTTGATACGCAAAGCGGTGAATACATCGAGCCAAGCAGCAGTGCCGACGCCCAAGTTGTGGCGCTGCTAAAAGAGCGCGATACCCAAAAACGCTATAGTGCTTTACGGCAAAGTGAGCATCCGCAAGCCCAATTTATCTGGTCGGTGATGCGCGATATCTTTCACTACGTTGCCGTACATCTGGGTGCTGTTGCCAACAGTGCCCGCGATATTGATTTTGCTCTGCGCTGGGGATTTGCCTGGGATGAAGGCGCCTTTGAGACCTGGCAAAAAGCAGGCTGGAAAACCATTGCCGAAGCGATAAAAGCCGATATTGATGCCGGTAAAACCACTGCTGAAGTGAGTCTCCCTGACTGGGTCTTTGACGGTCGCGATGGCGTACACTGTGACCAAGGTTCATACGATGCCAACAGTAACCGTTTGGTTGCCCGCAGTCAATTGCCGGTGTATCAGCGCCAGCTGGTGCCGGCAACACTTTACGGCGAGTCACAAATGCCTTTGGGTAAAACGGTCAATGAGACCGACAGCATTCGTGCTTTTACCCTAGACGATGAGATTTTAATTGTATCGTTTAAAACCAAAATGCATACAGCCAATCATGCCTTGCTTAAAGACTTGCAAAGTGTCATCGCACTGGCTGAGTCGCAGTACCGTGCCCTGGTCATTTGGCATCCTCAGGGGCCATTTTCCGCCGGAGCCAATTTGGCCGACGTCAACGATGAAATAAACGCCGGGCATTTTGATCAAATTGAGGCCTTTATCGAAGATTTTCAGCGTACTTCGCTGGCCATGCGCTACAGTTGTATTCCTGTGGTGTGTGCCGCACAAGGCTTGGCATTAGGCGGCGGTTGTGAATTTTTAATGCATGCCGATCGC
>PDWI01009999.1_pt1 | contig 10723 bp, 9 predicted proteins | sample 1430891 | NCBI WGS metagenome assembly PDWI01 (sample SAMN01162508, study PRJNA174530) | Oral metagenome, whole genome shotgun sequencing project. | biome: Marine environment; feature: Marine mammal; material: Swab sample of the gingival sulcus; isolation source: swab sample of gingival sulcus... | reverse complement strand
TTTTGTTCTTGGATACTTTTATTTTTCTCTTCGATGACCGAACGACTTTCATTAAGTTCTTTGTTTGTTTTATCTAGTAAATGTTTAAAATTTTGAATTTCTTTTTTAGACTGTAAATTATTATGTTCTATAGCCTTAATAGTATCTTCATGCTCTTTGGTTTTTGATTGCAATAAAATTCTTGTATCTTGCAAATTTCGATGAACTTCCAAAATCTCATCATGGTAAAAAAGTTGCAAATGATTTAAAAAATTTTTTCTTAGAATACTAAATTTTTTTCTTGAACTTTTGGAGTTAAACTTTTTACTCAATTTTGCCAAGTCTAAAACAACACCGGGAACATTAAGGGAAAGATTATTAATATTAAGATTAAAATGTTTTAAATCGTCCTCCAAAAAATTTACAACATCTTTCTTGCCTTGTTTATATTTTGACTTAAATTTCAAATTGAGTCTATCAAACATTTTTAAAATAGTCTGATCGGTATTTTTTATTAAATTGTCAAAGTTTATGAAGCATCTAGAATAGTTTACAGAATTTTTTTCGGCTAAGAAAATATGATATGCCCATAAAATCATACCCTTTTCCAAACTCATACCATTTCTTTTTTTAAGGGAATTTGCAACCTCTATTGGATTTCTGTACAAAATTACCACTTTTATATCTATGTCCAATTCCTTTAGTGCTTTGGTATAGTAAGGTAGCAAGTAACATAATCTTGGATCTTTTATTGCAAAAACTTGACTATACTTAAAATCTTCTTCAATAATTTTTTTTATATTGTCAATAAAAACCCTTTTCTGACTTTTTTGCATTTTTCTAATATTTGTTTTCTCCAAAAAAACATCATTCCAAGAACTATTGGCATCACTTAAAACTTTATGATTAAGCTGGTAAAAGTTATTATTTTCAAAATAACCTTTTGCATTATATTCATTGGCAGCCATTAAGTCTTTTCCAACATAAATACCAGAACGTGCCAACACGCCCGTAAAAGCAGAAGTTCCACTTCTATGCATACCAGTTACTAAAATACAAGTTTGCTTCATACAAAAACCCTTAAATACATTTTCACTATATTATCCTTACGCTTATATCTTTTATAAAATTTATCTTAGAAGTTACACGTAAATCAGCTTCAACAACCTTAAACACATAAACATCCAAAATCCTATGAATATAATCTATTTTATCACCAATCTGACCCATAAGCCCAGCATTGCAAAAATACACTCCATTATTAAGACTGCATATAAAATCTATTTTTACAACAACATCGCGATCTAAAACATCCACATATTTATCTTTACTAGGATAAGCTCCTCCTCCCAAATCAATACCATTTTGTGTTTTAAATAGAAAACCATATTGTACATTCCTTAGCGATCTAAAAGTATTTATCTTATATTGGTATATATACTTTCTTCCACTGATCAGAACATTTACTTTTTGCCCGTCCATTGTAGTTATGCAAACATCACTTATCCTAGCACCTTTTTCCTTATAATATATTGTGGTTTTTGGTTTTAAATTTGGATTATAAAATTCTTTTATTACTTTTTGTGGTTTTTCTTTAGCAAAAGCTTTTACGTTACCTCTTTTTTCTAAATTTTTTAATTCATTATTTATCTTACTTTTGTCAACAATTTTACTGCTAATATGTTTCATGTAAAGACCAGTTACAAATTTTGGAGCCCCATCTATTATGTATTCACCCCTATGTATCCAAATGGCACGACTACATAAGGATACTATGCTATTTTCGCTGTGCGAACAAAAAAGTATTGTGGAGCCTTTCTTTCTTATTTCCTCTATCTTGGCAAAGCATTTTCTTTGAAATGCCGCATCTCCAACACTAAGTGCTTCATCTACTATCAATATATCAGGTTCAACATTAATTGCTACTCCAAAAGCAAGTCTAGCTTTCATGCCACTGCTGTATGTTTTGATGGGTTGGTCTATAAAATCGCCAAGTTCTGAAAAATCAACTATACTTTTAACTTTTTCTTCAATTGCATTTTTTGTAACTCCATTTATAGTGTTGCTTAAATATATATTTTCAAGTCCCGTTAGTTCACCATTAAATCCTGCACCAAGCTCTAGTATAGCAGATATTTTTCCATTAACATGTACATCTCCTGAAGTTGAACTTAAAACTCCCGCTATAATTTTAAGTAAAGTTGATTTTCCACTACCATTTCGTCCTACAATCCCAACAGTTTCACCTCGATTAACTTTAAAATTTATATCTTTTAGGGCATAAAAATCTTTGTGATATTTGATTCCAAATGGATTTAAAGATTCTTTTAGTCTGTCTATAGGCTGAGAATATAATTTATACTGCTTGGTTAAATTATTTATTTTTATAGCTATATTATCCATTAAAGCACATCCGCAAAATGTGGTCTTAGTTTTTTAAATACCACCGCACCTATAATAAATAGTATGGTAGTTGTTGCTAAAAAATAAGGGGTAATCTTGTATTGCTCCCAAAACCAAACATGATTTATAAAAGTATCCCTATATCCATCCACTATGTAAAACATGGGATTTAATTTTATAATATATTTATACTTTCCTGGAACTATTTCCATAGACCAAAAAATTGGGGTAAACCAAAATCCTAATTGCAAAATAATACTTATAACATGACCCACATCTTTTATAAAAACTCTCAGCGCAGAAGTAAGCCACGAAATACCCAACATTAAAACAAGTACACACAATACAAAATATGGTAACTGTAGCCAATAGATAGATGGCTTATACCCATACAAAAAAAATGAACAAGTCAACATGCCAAGAAGCATCAAATGAACCAAAAATGCCGAGCCTATTTGCACAATTGGCAACATGCTGACTCTAAAAGCTACTTTTTTTACAAGATAACTATTGCTTACAATAGAATTGGTCCCCGAACTAATGGCATTTGAAAAGAAAAACCAAGGAACCATACCGCATATAAGCCATAAAAAAAATGGAACATCATTTGTTAGCGGTTTAACTTTAAATCCCACCTCAAAAACAAACCAAATTACTGCTATAAAAGAAAGAGGTTGAAGTATAGCCCATACCAGCCCTAAATACGAGCCCAGATACTGTTTTTTAAAATCATTCTTTATCAAAACAAAAAGCATACGCTTACTTTCGTATATATGCGATAAAAATTTGAAAAACTCTTTTAAAATTTGCATCTTACCTCACTATAAACCAGGGATTTACCAAATCTTTTTTATTGTACAATATTGGCTCTTTTTTGTCAAACTGCCAACTCATTTTACCACTTTCTCTCACAATAGCATCTGCTGCTGCGGTATCCCATTCCATCGTTGGTGCAAGTCTTGGATAAATATCAGCTACGCCTTCAGCAATCATACATAATTTCAGTGAACTTCCTATGGAAACCTGCTCTATTTGTTTAGCCTGTAAAGTTTCCACAAACCCCTTAGTTTGTTCTGAAATATGAGATCTTGACATTACTACAGTTAAAATTTCTTTTGGATCATTATTTATATGTAATGGCAATTTTTCATTGTTCTTATATGCCCCATTTCCCTGTTTTGCATAATACATTTGCCCTAAAGCTGGCGCATAAACCACTCCCAACACAGGGATATTCTTGCTTATTAATGCGATATTAATTGTAAACTCATCATTTTTCTTTATAAACTCCTTTGTTCCATCAATTGGATCAATACACCAGTAAAAATCCCAATTCTTCCTTATGTTATAAGGTACATATTTATTTTCTTCAGAAATAACAGGTACATTTGGATGCATTTTTTTTAGATTACTGCAAATAATTTCATTTGAAATCTTATCTGCCTGTGTCAGTGGAGAATTATCATCCTTATATTCCACAGAAAAATCTTTCTTGTATATATTCATAACCTCATCGCCTGCTAACTTTGCTATTTGCTTAATGTCTTCTATAGAAAAATCTTTCAAATGCAATCTACATCCCTTAGTTCACCACTTATATATTTATATTTTATAAGATATTGGATTATTTTCTCAGTACAGCTTTCTACAGAATTAGTATCAGTAATAAGTTCAATTTCGGGATTATTTGGCTCTTCATAGGGTGAATCAATGCCTGTAAAATCTTTTATTATACCTTTTCTTGCTTTTTTGTACAATCCTTTTGGATCCCTAGATTCACAAATCTCAATGGGCGTATTTACAAAAACTTCTATAAATTCATCATATTCTAGCAAACTCCTTACTATTTGCCTATCGCTTCTAAAAGGTGATATAAAAGCACTCAAAACTATAATTCCAGAATCTACAAAAAGTTTTACTACCTCTCCTATTCGTCTTATATTTTCTACTCTATCAGCATCACTAAAGCCCAAATCCTTATTTAATCCATGTCTTATATTATCTCCATCGAGTAAGTATGTTTTATAGCCGTAGTGAAAAAGCTTTTTTTCCAATGCATTTGCTATGGTTGATTTTCCACTTGCACTAAGTCCCGTAAACCATAGAACGCATGGTTTTTGCTTATTTTTAATTATTCGTTGCTGTTTTGTTATACTACGTTCATGCCAAGTAATATTTTTGCTGTCCATTTTTATCTCCTTAAAGTGGAAAAACAATAGGTATAACGCTCATAGCAATAAGCGTATGTGCCAAAAAAACCCTAAAGCCAATGGATACAAAATGTTTCAAACTATATCCACCAGCACCACATACCATTAAATTGGTCTGATACCCATAGGGGCTCATAAAACTAGCACTTGCCCCGTAAGCCACTGCCATAATAAATGGCATTGCATTAGCATCAACACTTTGTGCCGTTGCTAATGCAATAGGAAAAGATAAGGCAGCAGCGGCATTATTTGTCATAATCTCAGTCAGCAATGTTGTAAGTAAAAATATCCCCACAAATGAACCATAGGTTCCAAATAAAGAACTAACCTTCAAAATAGCATCTGCTAAATCATTTGCCAAGCCACTTGAATAGAGCACGTGAGATATTCCTAAAGCAGAGCCTATAATAAGAACTAAATCAAAAGGAAAAAGCCTTTTTAGTTGTTCATAATTAATAAAATTAAAAATTAAAAAAGCCCCCAAAAGAATCAAAAGTCCATTCAGTAGTGACAATATCCCAAAAGATGACAACAGCACAACTAATCCAAATCCAACAAGTGCCAATTTGCTTTGCATAGGACTAAGCTGATCTGTTGTTTGAAAGCTATTTACAACATAAAAGTTTTTCTTTATATTTGTTCTTGACTTAAAATCGTCTCCGATTGCCAAGATTAGATTATCTCCAGCCTGTAAGATTTGTTTTCCTATTTGACCAGATAGTTTTTTATCTCCTCTTTTTATTCCTATTATTGCCGCATCAAATTTTGCCCTAAAATCAGCTTGTTTAACACTTTTGTTTATGAGGGTTGAATTGTGGGATAATATAACTTCTATGGTATTTGTATAGGCTACATTCTTTGCATCTTCATAAAGTTCTAAACCATCAAAATATTTTAATGTTTCAATATCCGAAACATCCCCCGTAAAAAATAAAATATCATCCTCTTCTATAATAAAATTTGGCGATACTAGTGAAATTAAGGTATTTTTTCGTAAAATTTCCACTAAAAATAGATTATCTAGGTTTCTTAAATTATTTTCTTTGATGCTTTTTCCAATTAGTTTTGATTTTTTTTGTACTTTTGCTTCTAAGAAATAACTTTCTTCTTCTTTGTCGGCAGCATTAGTAATAACTGGTAAAATCTTAGGAGCATAGTACATTATAGATATAGTTCCACCTATGGCTACAATCATCCCAACTATAAAAAAATCAAACATTTTAAGAGGTTCTAGTCCAGCCTCTTCAACAAAACTATTTACAATTAAATTTGTAGAAGTACCTATTAAAGTAATAGTACCTCCTAAAATAGAAAAATAAGAAAGCGGAATCAGTAACTTTGAAGCAGGTATTTGTTTTTGACTTTTAAGTGGGCCTATGAGCATAGCAACAATGGCGGTATTGTTTATAAAAGCTGATGCGGAAACAACCAAAGCTGACATTTTTAGAAGTATAAGTCTATATGAGCCTCCTTGTAGAATTTTAGAAGGCAAATTGGCTATAAAATGAACTTTTTCCAAAGCTATGGATACTAAAAGAAGTACAATCAGGGTTACCAATGAAGTATTTACAAAATTTCCCAAGAATACTTTTGTCTCTATGAGTCCAAGAAGATAAAATTCACACACTAGAGCAAAAAAAACCAATGCGGGATTAATCTTGGTTCTTATTAGAAAAAATAGAAATATTATTAGACTAACTCCTATTATAATCTTTTCCACTCACACTTCCTTGTAAATTTCATCAATGCTTAAACACTGCCACTCTGGAAATTTCTTTCTTACATATTCGTTCAACTCAATATCTTCTTTTATGTATTCCCTTTTGTGCTTTTTTGCCATTGTATTAATTTTTGTAATCATACCAGCAGCTACAGTCTCATTTGTTATTCTATCTATCACGATAAAACTTCCCGTTTTTTTATGCTGATTATATACATCCCCTGGAATTTTTTTACTCAAAGATAAAGAACATTGTGCTATATCATTTAATCCTAATGAATTTGTTTTTATTTTTTCTAAGGTATTTATCTCTTTTTTGTATAAAATTTTTTCAAATGTGCCGTGGACTAAAGCTGTTGAACATTTAATCAAATAGCTTTTATCTAATTGCATAGGAAATTCACTCATCCAAATTAGCATAACATCAAAATTGTCTGACATTTGAACATCATCACTCTTTTTAACTATCATATCCCCCCTACTCACATCTATTTCATCGCTTAATGTAAGGGTTATTGACATGGGAGCAATTGCTTTTTTAATTTGGGCTTCCTCTATGCTTGAGCTATTGGGATTTATAAAATGGGGAGAAATTATATTTTTTACTTTGCTTATTTGATTCGAAGGTAAAATTTTTATACTATCCCCTTCTCTTATTTCTCCACTTACAATCGTCCCACAAAAACCTCTAAAATTTAAATTAGGCCTATTTACATATTGGACTGGAAAGCGAAAATTTTTATCCTGCTCCTCTGTAATTTTTATATCATCTAAAAATTCAAACAATGGCTTCCCCTTCCACCAACTCATATTTGACGAAGGAGCTACAACATTATCACCCTCTAAGGCAGAAATAGGAATAAAGTATATATTTAGCTTCTCATGGTTTGGGAGTTTAGAACGCATATCTTGATATTTTTGCTTAATCGATTCAAATTTTTCTTGCGAATACTCCACCAGATCCATTTTATTTATAGCTATAATGAGGTGCTTTATTCCAATAAGTGTAACAATGTAAGAATGTCTTTTTGTCTGAGCCAATACCCCTCGTGTTGCATCTATTAGTATGATAGCTAAATCTGCAGTGGATGCTCCCGTTGCCATATTTCTAGTATATTGCTCGTGTCCTGGAGTATCTGCTATTACATACTTTTTTTTATCGGTATAGAAAAATCTATACGCCACATCAATAGTAATACCTTGCTCCCTTTCGCTTTGTAAGCCATCGACCAAAAGGGCTAAATCAAGTTTTCCATTTTGCGTTCCAACCCTTTTGCTGTCTTGCTTTAAGGAGGTCATTTGGTCTTTTAAAATTTTTTTTGAATCGTACAATAATCGTCCAATTAGAGTACTTTTTCCATCATCAACACTGCCACAAGTAATAAATCTCAACAAATCTTTTTCTTCTTGCAACTCTAAATATTCTTTGATACTTCCATTTTCATTAATCATATCCATTAAAAATAGCCTTCTATCTTTTTTTTCTCCATGGAGCAAGCATTATCATTATCTATAAGTCTTCCATCTCTTTCACTGGTTTTTGTCAACAACATCTCTTTTATAATTTCTGGCAAATTATTTGCATTAGAAAGAATTGCTCCCGTCAAGGGATAACAACCCAAAGTTCTAAATCTAACCATTTGTTTTCTTGCTTTTTTTCTCAACTCTTCTGGCATTCTATGGTCATCCACCAAAATTAAAGCTCCCTCATATTCTACAACCTCTCTCATTTTTGAAAAATAAAGCGGAACTATAGGAATATTCTCAAAATAAATATATTGCCATATATCAAGTTCTGTCCAATTTGATAGCGGAAAAACTCTTATACTTTCATTTTTATGGTGTTTGCCATTATATAAATTCCAAAGCTCTGGTCTTTGACTCTTTGGATTCCATTTGTGATGTTGATCTCGAAAAGAATATATTCTTTCTTTCGCTCTACTTTTTTCCTCATCTCTTCTAGCTCCACCAAATATAGCATCAAATCTATATTTATCTAGCATTTGTTTTAGTGCCTCTGTTTTCATGATATCTGTGTGTAAAGATGAGCCATGTATAAAAGGAGAGATATTCATCTCTTCCCCTTTTGGATTTGAATAAACAATAAGCTCCATTCCCACTTCTTTTGCACGTTTATCTCTAAAGTTTATCATTTCTTTAAATTTCCATAAAGTATCCACATGAACCAAAGGAAAAGGTGGAGTTGCAGGATAAAATGCTTTTTGGGCTAGGTGCAACATGACTGAGGAATCTTTTCCAACACTATATAACATCGCAGGATTTTCAAATTCTGCTATGACTTCTCTAATAATATGAATCGATTCTGCTTCTAACTTTTTGAGGTATGTTATTCTTTTTTTCATTTCCATTTCTTTAAATACCAGTGTACTGTTTTTTTAATTCCACTTTCAAAATTCTCTTCTGCACGCCATCCTAGTTCTTGCTCTATCTTAGATGCATCTATGGCATACCTTCTATCATGGCCTGCCCTATCTTCAACATACTTAATAAGATTTTTATAGCTTTCTTCTCCAGGAAGCTTCTCATCAAGTATTTCGCAAATTACATTTGCTATATAGTTATTATCTCTCTCATTTTTGCCACCTATGTTGTAGGTATCACCACTTTTTCCCTCGTGGAAAACCAAATCAATTCCTTTGCAATGATCAAGCACATATAGCCAATCTCTTATATTTTTACCATCTCCGTAGATTGGAATTGGATTTCCCTGCAAAGCATTTCTTATAATAGTTGGTATTAGCTTCTCATCATGTTGTTTTGGACCATAATTATTTGAGCAATTTGTTACCACAGTATTTAATCCATAGGTATGATGATAACTTCTTACTAACATATCAGAAGATGCCTTACTTGCACTATATGGTGAATTTGGTGCATAGGGCGTTTTTTCGGTAAAAAACCCTGTTTTTCCCAAAGTTCCATAAACCTCATCGGTTGATATATGATGAAATCTTGAATTTTGACAATCCTCCTTGCACACAAATGGTCGCTCCATCCAATACTTATAGGCAACATCCAAAAGAGTAAATGTACCATTTACGTTTGTATTTATAAAAACTTCAGGATTTTTTATTGAATTATCCACATGAGATTCAGCTGCAAAGTGGATTATTCCTTTGATATCATAGGCTTCAAATATATGCTCTACCAACCCTCTGTTGGTTATGTTTCCACGAATAAACTTATATCTTTTGTTTCTTTCGACCTCTTTTAGGTTTCTCAAATCCCCCGCATATGTTAGAGAATCTAAATTAACCAAAGTGTAGTCTTCATATTTTTTTAGAAAATATGGAATAAAATTACTTCCTATAAACCCCGCACCACCTGTTATTAATATATTTTGCTTCATTTATCTCTTTTCTCCTAATCTTTCTAAGCAATCACGTAGTCCATCTTTCCAATAGGGAATTTCAATGCCGAACTTACCTTTAATCTTTGTCTTATTTAACAAACTAATATGGGGCCTAGGTGCTGGTGCTGGATAATCTTTGGTCTCTATTGGATTAACCTTACAAGCAAGTTCAGCCATCTCCATAATCTCTTTTGCAAAATCGTACCAAGACAAAACACCCTCATTGGAGTAGTTATATATTTCCACACTTTCATTTCTTATGTTAGGAATTATATCTAAAATGCACTTTGCCAAATCTTTAGCATACGTGGGAGTTCCTATTTGATCAAATATCACCCCTATTTCATCTCTTTTTTTACCCAAACTTAACATTGTTTTTACAAAATTATTTCCATAATAGCTATACACCCAAGATGTTCTTATTATTATGGATTTTTTTGGACATATACGAAACAGTTTTTTTTCACCATCAAGTTTGGTTCTTCCGTATGTACTTTTTGGATTTACCTCATCATCTTCCATATAAGGTCTATTCTTTGTTCCATCAAACACATAATCAGTTGAAATATGCACAAATGAAATACCCATCTTCTTCGAAACCTTAGCAAGATTTTCCACTGCAAGATGATTGATATCATTTGCTAATTCTTTTTCCTCTTCAGCTTTATCCACAGCAGTATACGCTGCACAATTTATAATATGGGTTATATTTTCACTTTTGCAAATGCTTTCTACCTCTTTTTTATCTGCTATATCTAACTCATCTTTATCGGTAAATAAAAAAGAGTACGGGTACAGCTTGTGCAAGTTTTCTAATTCGCTTCCTAACTGACCCTTTGAGCCTGTAACCAAAATCTTATTCATATTGATTTACACCATATTCAAATAATTGTGCATTTTTTAATAAAGGCTGGTTTTTATCCTTTTGGGATAGTTTTATTTTATCCATATCAAAACCCCAATCTATGCCTATATCTTTATCATCATAAGCTATTCCCCTATCAGATTTTGCATCATAGTAGTTATCCACTTTATATG
>PDWI01018577.1_pt1 | contig 10724 bp, 11 predicted proteins | sample 1430891 | NCBI WGS metagenome assembly PDWI01 (sample SAMN01162508, study PRJNA174530) | Oral metagenome, whole genome shotgun sequencing project. | biome: Marine environment; feature: Marine mammal; material: Swab sample of the gingival sulcus; isolation source: swab sample of gingival sulcus... | reverse complement strand
GCAGTTAATGCAGGTTGCAGGTGATGAGATTATTAAGGCATTTGATTTCCCTGAAGCTGAAAAGATTGCGGAACGCTTAAAGTTGATGTTACCGCCACAATTGCAAAAAGGTGAAGATGGAGAGCAACCACAGTTACCGCCAGAGGCTCAACAACAAGTACAGCAAATGCAACAACAAATGCAACAGCTTAATCAAGCATTGCAACAGGCTCAAGCTGAGTTATCAAGCAAAGAAAAAGATAGACAGCTTGAGATGATGAAAGCTCAGTTAAAACTTGATACTGATGTTGAGATTGCAAAAATTCGTGAGAGTGGTCGCAATGACCAAGAGGAGTTAAAACAATATGGCGATATTTTAAAGGCTATTTTGGATAAAACTTCGGATATTCAGCAAGCTATGCAAGAGGGCGAAAATTTGCCTGATGATTGGTTGCAACAAAGTGAAGATTTACAAAACCCTGTTTCTAATGAGCAGGGCTTTTTTATGAGTGAGGATTTAAACAATGGTTGATACGACTAAGGTTGATTTAACAGAGAATTGGGTAAAGATTGCTGACGGTAGTTGTGCAATCCAAGTGCATACTAATCCAATGTCAATTTGTGTTTATGTGTCAGATAGTGAGCCTAGCGATACTAGCCCTTATATTTGTATGGCTTTAAATGAGCCTGTAACGGTGGATTTTAAAACACCTGTTTATGCAAGATTGCCACAAGCAGGCAATGGGGAAATTATTGTAATTGGTTAATTTTTTATAAGGAAAAAATATGTCTATTGAAGATATGACAGATGATGAGTTGTTTAATCCAAGTGATGATAATTCTGAAGCTGGACAAACAGAACAAGGCGAGCAAAACAAGCCAAGTGAGCAAGCAACAGAAAATGAGCAAGGTGTAAGCGATAACGAGCAAGCACAAGCTAATACTGTTACTGATGATGTTGGGTCTGATAATGCCAATATTGGAGAGCCTAAGCAAGCTGAAACTGAACCGTCAGTAAATGAGCAAGATATTAGTAAACAGCTAGAGGCGGAGTTCGCACAGTTAAAAGCGGATTTGGGCTTGACTGATGATGATTTTAATAATAGTGATGATGACGGTTCGCCTGTTGCCCCTATTCTTGATGATTTTGATATTGAGACAGAAGAAGGGCTTAATGCTTATTTTCAGGCACAGGCTGAATATGAGCAGGAATATAGTGTTTGGCAAACTGAACAACAGTATCAGCAGTTTGCACAGCGTTTTGCAGAGGAGCAAGAGGCAAAACAACGTGAGCAACAAATTAGCCAACAGTTTGAACAGGCTTTTAAAGCCAATCCTAAGTTTAAAGAAGATTTTACTAATTTGCAGAAGTGGGCAACAGAAAAGCCTGTAAAGGCTGACCCATCAAGTTTATATCAAGGTCAAGATTTAATGGATATTTTGGCAGAGGTGGCAAGCAGTGCAGATACTTATTATCAGTTGGCAGGTATGAGCGAGCAACAACAGTATGCAAAGTTTGGGGAAATTCATGCAAGGGTACAAGCTCGCAAACAACAGACAAACAATCAAGGGCAAGGTTTTACTAAAGCACCTAAGCCCCCTACTCATGGCGGTTCTACTGCTCCAACAAAACGCAGTGAATATGATATGAGTGATGATGAGTTTTTAGAGGCTAGAGGTTTAGCTTAATTTTAATTTAACAGTTTTTAGAAACAATTTTTTAACAAGTTTTTAATCGGTAAAACGGAGAAAGTGTAATGAGTAATTACAGCAAAAATGATAGTAACAATGTGCTTACGCATGATATGGTTGCTAAAGAGGCGGCGGCGATGTTGGTTGAGGAAAGCCAATTTATCAAGTCAATTAATCGTGAGCGTGAAAAAGAGTTTAAGAAAGATACGCAAGGTTATAAAAAGGGGGAAAGTGTTCGTATTAAAATTCCACCTGTACCTATTGTCACTAAAGGTCATGTATTTAATGAAGATGACGCTAACGAAAACGCTAAAGAACGTCATGTTACCCTTAAAATGGATACGCAAATGTTTGTCGCTTTGCAGTTTGGCATGGCTGAACAGGCGTTAACTATGACCAAGTTTAAGGAGCGTTTTTTACGTCCTGCGGTTAATTCATTGGCTACTGATATTGATGCAGATTTATTAAAACGTGCAATCACTACCGTAAATAATACTACGGTTATGCAGGCAAATGAAATTCACCCATTAGGGGCTTGGGGACGTGCAAGGGCTATGTTACAGCGGAATCTTGCTCCAAGTAGTAAGCGTATGACTTTGTTGTCATCTGAAATCACTAATCGCATTGTAGACCCAAGCGGTAATTTATTTAATCCTACGGCTGAAATTGCCAAACAGTACAAAGAGGGTTATATAGGTCGTGCAAGAGGTTTTGAGTTTGTGGAAAGTGAGCATATTTTCCGTCAGCAAACAGGTAGCCACGCTAAAAATATTAAAGTTAAGGGGGCTAATCAAACAGGCAATACTTTAACTTTAAGCGGTTTATCCAATGGCGATACCATTAAGGCAGGTGAAGTATTTACGATTGCAGGGGTTGAGCATATTCACCCTATTACTCGCCAAAGTTATCAAGTGCCGTTGCAGTTTGTGGTGCTTGAAGATGTTGATGTGGGTGGTACAACAGCGACAGTGAAAATCTTCCCTGAAATCACTCCTGCGAGCATTGGTAATCAGTTAAAAGGTAATGCTACTGTGCTTGCAAGCCCTGCGAATGAGGCAAAAGTTACTTTCTTAATGGATAGTGACAGTTTGATTGAGCAAGCCTTGTGTTATGGTCGTGATACGTTTGCAAGTGCCTTTGTACCTTTAAAGGTGGTTGAGGGTTGTGCAGGACATACGGTAAATGCTAGTTCTATGGCATTACGTGTGCAGACAGGCGGTGATTGGAAAAATGATTTTGAGGGAACTCGTATTGATGTGTTGTATGGGTTCGCTACTATTCGTAATAATCATGGTGCAAGAATTTTGGCAAGTTAAAAGATAAGGGGCGGTGATTGCCCCTTATTTATTGGTTATCAATTAAAGAGGTATTTTCAAATGACACCTAAAGAGTTATGCACTTTATCGGCTAAGCGTGTAAATATCATTGCTCATAATGAGGAGTTAAGCGAAAGCGAGCTTGCGGACGTATTACATAATCTAAATGGGTTATTGTCGATGTTTTCAATGGAACGCTTACTTAATGCGAATGGTATGGCTTTCCCTTTGGGTGCTGATGATGTGGCAACAGGTATGGACGAGCAAGTGGAATATGCTCTGATTGATATTTTGGCGGTGCGGTTGGCAGGTGTGTATCAGTTGCCTATCGCTCCACAAATTCAGACGAGTGCAAACCGTGCTGAATTAAATTTAAAGCGTTGGAATGCTAAACCACTTTATCATAAAAGGGATTTAGTATTGCTAGGATTAACAAGATAGAGAGAAATTATTATGAAACAGTACACAGGTACAAAAACCCTAAACGCTAAACCAATGACCAAGCAAGAATATAATGTTTTGCGTGGTTGGAAAATGCCAAGTGATGAGAACCCTAAAGATGAGGGCTACTTGGTTGAATACTTAGACGGTGGCAAACCTAATCACCCTGACTATGAGGGTTATATTTCTTGGTCGCCTAAAGAGGTGTTTGAAAAAACATACAGACAAACTGACGGCTTAACTTTTGGTCAAGCAATCGAATTAATGAAACAAGGTAAAAAATTAACTCGTAAGGGTTGGAATGGTAAGGGTATGTTTTTACTTCTTATAACAGGTAAAACTGTTAGTGCTGTTATATGGGACGCTTATGGCGGAAAAGATAATGGTGAAAGTATTCCTGTATTAGATAGTATTTACATGAAAACAGCTGATGACAATTTAGTGACTTGGCTAGCTAGTCAAACGGATATGTTAGCAGAAGATTGGCAAGTGGTCGATTAATATGCAGTTAAATATTATTGGCGGTGCTTACAAGTTAGATAATATTGAGATTGATGCCCAAACTTGCATTAATTGGTTTGCTCAATCGGCAGAAAAAGGCGGTGGGCGGAATGCTCTAATCCCTACGCTTGGGCTTGTGGTAAAACATGAGTTAGGCGGTGCGATTAAGGGTATGGCGGTATTGTCTAATAATTGGCTGTTGGTGGTTGCAGGTAATACGCTTTATCGTTTTAAAGATGATAAAAAATTCACAATCGGTAATGTTGCCGATTGTGAGTTGGTAACAATCGCTGATAATGGTCAAGTGGCTGTGATTGCGACAGGTAAAAATCTATATCAAGTTGATTTGTCAAGTTGGATGTTATCAGAGGTGACGGCTGACGGTTTTAATGGTTGTCAATTTGTCGATTTTTTGGACGGCTATTTTGTGTTTGCAACTCCAAAAACAGGTCGCTTTGCTTGGTTTAATTTATATGGTACTAAGTTTGACGCTTTAAGTTATGCTACGGCTGAGGGTGACCCTGATAATTTGGTTCGTTTGATTGTGGTGGGTCGTGAGATGTGGGCTTTAGGTGAGCATAGTATGGAGGTTTATTATAATACAGGCGATAAGGATTTACCTTTTAGACGTGTTGGTGGGGCTTTTTTAACGGTTGGTTGTGAAGCACCGAAAACGGTGGCAAAACTTGGCGGTTCTTTAGCTTTTGTTGCCAAAACTGAGGCAGGTGGTCGGCAGGTGTGCATGACACAGGGTTATCAGGCAAGCCGTATTAGTACCCATGCGATTGAGCAAGTTTTGCAAAATGCGGATATTAAACAGGCAAGTGCGTTTAGTTATCAGCAGTTGGGGCATGGTTTTTATGTGTTAAATTTGCCTAATGTGGATAGGACGTTTGTGTTTGATGTTTTAACAGGGCTTTGGCATGAGAGGGCTTGGCGAGATGATAAGGGTAAGTTACATCGTTATCGTGGGGAACATCATGCTTATAATGGGGTAGATAATTTGCTAGGTGATTGGGAAAATGGCAAGTTATATGCGTTAAAAGATGATGTATTCACTGATGACGGTAAGCCTGTGTATCGTGAGCGTGTGTTGCCTTTTATGCCTAGTGAGAAGAAACATGTTAGTTATGCTCGGCTTGAGTTGGAAACGGCTGTTAATGATGTGATTGATGTTGATAGTGAGCAAGTTATTAATATGAGTTGGTCAGATGATTATGCTAAGTCATGGCATAAGGATATGGAGCAATCACTCGGCATTAGAAATGATGATGTTAAGCGTGTGGTTTGGCGGAGGCTTGGGATTGGTCGGCAAAGGACATTTAGGTTTAGTACGTTGGCAGATTGTCGTTGTGCTTTGATTGATTGTTTTATTCAGGTTGCGAGCAGTGATAGATGAGTGATGTTAAAACTCCGTTAAATGTGATAAAAATTCCACATACCCCATTATTTGACCCTAGAACTTTGCAGGTGTCTAGGGAGTGGTTATATTTTTTTGATAATGTGGGTAAGGTGGTTGATGAAACTATTCAAGCTAATTTATCAGATATGACTAAAAAAATCTTGGACGGTGCAGGTAATATTGCAAGTTTGCAGGGCGATACGCAGGCTATTCAAGATGAGATTGTGGATATCAAACAAGAAAATATTACTGTAAATATTCGTATTGATTTGTTAGGTGCTAGGGTTGCGAGTAATGAGAGTGCAATTGGCAAGTTACAAAATACTTTGTCTAGTGTGCAATCGTCATTACAGGATTTACAAGCACAGGTTACAGGTGTTAATGATAGGTTGGTGGTTGTTGAGGGTAAGTTACCTTAAAATTGTTCTATATAAATAGAAAAATAAACCTAACATTGCAAATGTAAGCAGTATTATTCCTATTATTAATAATAATCTTACATCAGAAGATGTTTTTATTTTATATAAACAATGCTGAGTGAAATCATTAAAAGATTTAATTTTATTTTCTTCAATATAGTTAAGAAAAAGGCTGATTATCATAAAAAATATCCCAATCATACCTATATATAGAAATGTTGGATTATTAGTCATAAGTTTACCAAAAATAAAGCCTACTCCTGCTAATAAGAATGAAATAGTAAAAGAAATCATTACTAATGTTTCAAGTAAATTTCTTTTTTGAAGTTCACCGTTTGGCATTTCTTCATAAAATATTGAGGTAAAAAAGTAAGCAATTAAACTATAAACAATGAGTAAGGCAATTAAGCCTAAGAGGATAGCAAATAACAAACCTAGATTACTGACGGCAAAAATTATGAGGGCGATACTACCGCCTATAATGATAAGTAGTAATACTAAGCCAATTAATCCACCGAGTAAATCTTTCATTTGTTTTTGCTCCTAGTGATTTTTTGCTTATGTTATATTATTTGGTTGAAAAAATAAAGATTTTATGTACAGCCGTTCAATAGAGATATTGAGCGGTTTTTTATTGTAATTTGAAAAAGGTGAAAATATGAGTTTTTTAGGTGATTTATGGGGCGGTATTACAGGTAAAACACAGGCTAAGTCAGCGGAACGTGCGGGCGAGTTACAGGCGGAGGCTAGTAAGTATTCTGCGGATTTGGCTCAAAAGCAATTTGAGCAGACACGGCAAGACCAAATGCCTTGGCTAAATGCAGGTAAAAAGGCATTGGGTGGGTTAAATGATTTGATGTATGGTGATGTTGATACGATTAATCAAACTTTGATGAATGACCCTAGTTATCAGTGGCGAAAACAGCAAGGGCTTGATACGTTACAGGCACAGGCTAGTGCAGGTGGTGGTTTGTTAAGTGGGGCTACGCTGAAAGCATTGGATAATTACAATAGCAATTTGGCAAGCCAAGAGTATCAGTTTGGGGCAAATAATACTCAAGCGATTGGTAATGCTTTGACTAATGGGGCGAATGCTCAAGCGAATGCGATTATGGGTTCGGCAAACGCTCGTACACATGGTATGCGTAATTTGATTGGTTTGGGTGCAACGGCATTAGGTTTGATTTAAGGGGAGTTTGTTATGGTAATGGCGGTTAATAATGCTCCACTTTTGGGGCAGTTGGCAGATTTTAGCAATTTAAAAAGTGATTTTGATAAAGGGCAACAGATACGTAATGCTTGGGATAATCGACAGGCTAGTAAGGCAATGAATGGCTTGCTTGCGATTGATGATTATAATGAACGCTTAAATCAAGCAAGAAAGCATAGGTTAGCAGGGCTGTTAGTGCCAAAGGTGCAAGAGTATGAGGAGGCACGGCAAAAGGCTAGTTTAAGCAACCTAAAGACAAGTAGTGATATTCAAAAAACTTATGCGGATATTGGCAAGACAGGTGCAGAAACTACGGAAATTAATGCTAAGAGTGCGGATAAGGTACAAAGTTTATTAGCAAAGGCAGGTTTAACAGGTAATAAAAAGATTTTTAATAATATGCTTTATGATTTTTATAATCGTGGGCTTATGGATAAGGAGCAAGTAGGTTCATGGCTAAGATTAGGGGAGACAGGTGATAGGGCAACCTTTCAGCAGTTGGCTATGGGTGATACAGATATTGCTAAAACATTTAAGCCTAGCCTTGAAACGACTGATTTGGGTAATCGTGTTGCTATCAATGAATACAATCCGTTAAGTGGTGATTTTAATTCGCTTGGTGAGTATAACAAAGGGCAGTCACCTGATAATTATGCCAATAATCAAGCAAAAATGTACGGTTATGATATGGGCTATAAAGGCAAGGTTTATAGTGCAGATAGAAGTTTAGAGGGTAAAAAATTTGATGCTGAGTATGATTATCAAAAAGCACAGTTACAGGCTAATAAATTACAAACTAAGTCAATTAATGGCATGATGTGGCTGTTTAATCCTGCGACAGGTAAGTACCAACGTATGGTTGATGAAAATGGAAAGCAGTTGATTGATACAAAAGGGCGAAGCGGTAATAAGCCAAAACCTGCACAAATCTTAAAAATGGAAAATGAGTTTATTTCTACAATCAATGATACTCAAAATACAGCTAGTCAGTTGCAACAATGGATAAATAATTTAGATTTGGCTAATGTTGATGATAATAACAAAGCTGATAAGTTAGAGTTAGGACTTATTGATAATACTCTAAATAGTGCAGGTAATTGGCTAGGTATTACGAGCGATAGCGGTAAAAAGTTTGCTGAATTTAACTCATTCATTAAGGATTTAGCTAGTAAAGCATTGCGTTTAAATGCAGGGGTACAGACAGATAGTGATTATAAACGTCAGCTAGAGGCTCTAATTTCAGGGGAATATATTCCTCGTGATAATGCAACTGCTACAACTTTACTTAAAAAAATGCAGAATGACTTTGCAGTGGTTGAAAATTCGGCAAAAAGTGGGCTTGCTAATATTCGTTCTGAATGGGGTGGTGCTATGCCTAATAATTATCAAGGTGGTTCTAATACGCAAGCACAACAACCAACACAGCCAACAACAAGCAAGAAACAACAGCAATTTGGCAATATTGCACTTAATCGTTTAGGTAGTGGTTATTAAGGAAGGGGGTTAATTATGGCTAGTAAAAAAACATTAATTAGGGCATTAAGTAATCCTAATGTAAGAAAATTCCTTGATTTGCTTGCTTATACAGAGGGTACACAAGGCAATGGCTATTATACGGCTTTTGGTGGTGGGCGTTTGCATTCATTGGCTGACCACCCTAGATATTTAAAATCTTTTCGGCAAACTAACGGTAAAAGCAATAAAACTTCGGCGGCGGGACGTTATCAGTTTGTACGGAAAACTTGGGATAGTTTGGCTAAACAATACGGCTTTAAAAATTTTGGTGCGAGAAATCAAGATTTGGGAGCGGTCGCATTGTTAGCACAAAATGGGGCTTTGCCTTATATTTTAAAAGGTGATTTTAACCGTGCTGTTGCTAAAAGTGGTAAGACATGGGCAAGTTTGCCAAGTTCACATTATAAGCAGGGTAAAAAGTCATGGCGAAAGGTGCAAGCGTTTTTAGGTGGTCAGCAGATGAGTAACCAACCAATGCGAGCAAGTTATAATAATAATTGGTTGGTATATCAGAATAAGGGCAAGATACGCAATAAGCCGTTATCAAGAAAGTTAGTGCGTTCGCTTAGTTTTCTTGGTGATATGGGTATTACTATGAAAGTTGCTAGCGGTGGACAAAGTGCTACAGGTAAACGTAGAACAGGTTCACACCGTCACGATTATGGCAATGCAGGTGATGTTGATTTTTATAAAAATGGTCGTAAGTTGTCATTTAATAATAGAAATGATAGGGCTATTTTGCAGGAAATTGTGCAACGTGCTAAGACTAATGGGGTGACAGGTTTTGGAGCAGGTCATGGCTATATGGGTGACGGTAGAATGCACATCGGTTTTGGTAAACCTGCTGTATGGGGTGAAGGTGGTAAAGGAGCAAATGCCCCAAGTTGGTTACGGCAAGCGTTTAATAGTAAGCAGAGATTACAACCGTTAGACAATAAGTTTCAAACCCCACGAGTTGAGGAATTTACATTAGAGCAGATTAAGGCGATGGGTAAGCCACAACAACAACCTAAAGAATTTAGCTTAGAAGAAATTCAAAATATGGGGAAATCTCAAGAACCACAGGTAAAAGAATATTCTTTAGAAGAAATTCAGGCGATGGGAAATCCACAGCAACAACAATCCCCTATTATCACAGAGCAACCAATACAGCAAACAAGCGAGTTTAATACTTTTGGGGCGATTAGTAATGAGTTACCAAAGCTAAAAGAGCAAGGTTTAAATCCTTATCAAGCATTGTATTCATTAGCACAACGAGATGATGAGATAGGTCAGTCAATTAAAATGGCTTATCAAAAGGGTATGAATAGCGAACAATTAACAAATATTTTAGGAGTAAATCAGATATGGCAAACTCAACAAAACTCATTGAACAAGCAATCAAACAAAGAATTGCCGATGGGCGTAAAAATGGAAAATCCGATAATGCAATCTTTATCAGTTTAGCTAAAGATAAGGGAGCGGTAGGAAAGGCAATCAATGCAACGATAGAGGACGCTCGAAAACTAGGCTTAATTCCTAGCCGTACTGTTATGGGCTATCTTGGGCTTAAAGCAGAGGCGGTTGATACAAGAAAAGCCCATGAGAGAAAAATCAGTAAAACTAGAAGTCATTTTGAAAGTGCATTAGCTGGCTGGGCTGATGCAGGGTATGGTATTGTGCAAGGTGGACGATATTTATTCGATAAGGCATTTGGTACTGATTACTATAAAAAAGGCAATGAAGAATATCGGCAAATGAACGCTTATATTAATGACGGCAGACGTGGTAGTGGACGTGGTGAGGGTACTGATGTTACTCGTTTTGTTGGGGAAACTGTGGCTACTGCTCCACTTGCTCCTGCTAAAGGTTTACAAGGGGCTAAGTTATTAAGTGGAACTGGTGCTAAGTTTCTTGGTAAAAATGCGATGGCAGGTGCAGGGGTTGGTTTGGCTCGTCATGCTGATAATGCTGATGAACGTATGGGTAATGCTTTAGGCGGTTTGATTGGTGGTGGTATTGGGGCAGGTGTGGGTGAAAAATTTATTAGCCCTGCTATTAATAAAGTAGGCAAAGGTATTGGTAAAAAAGTTGCAAAACATACAGGTAGAAGTAGGGTTCACGCTGAACAGTTAGTCGATAACCAAATCCGCAAAGCACAAGCAGAGGGATTAAATATTTCCCAAGCTACTCGTCAAGCATTGATTGATGAAGTGGAAAAGAAAGGGGGTAAATTAACTGACCCTGTAGCAATGGCTCGTAAAGAGTTG
>PDWI01009998.1_pt1 | contig 10724 bp, 8 predicted proteins | sample 1430891 | NCBI WGS metagenome assembly PDWI01 (sample SAMN01162508, study PRJNA174530) | Oral metagenome, whole genome shotgun sequencing project. | biome: Marine environment; feature: Marine mammal; material: Swab sample of the gingival sulcus; isolation source: swab sample of gingival sulcus... | reverse complement strand
AGAAGCACAAGTAAGCTTTGATAAAAAGTACAATATCTCATACGATGGTAAAAAGGATAAGTATCCGCTCAGCAACCATGTGCGAAAAGAAATGGAAGTCTTGGTAGCAATGGAATATTATGAGGGTGCTTCAAAACTTTTAGAATTGGCAAAAAAGTTAGATCTGGGTTCAGCAAGTATTGATGAATCTTGTACAGAAAAAATAAACTAACTTGAGATAGACTCGGTAACTTTGCATACTACAAATAGATGCAAATTCTTGCTAATGCAAGCGGAAAGCAGATAAGCGGGGTCAAGCTCTCAATAAGATAATTCAACTATTCAAGCCTTAGATTGCGAGTAAAGCCCGGAATGAAGATATTTTTTTTAGTAGTTTCTAATTTTTTCAGCCTGGAAGGAAATAATAATCCTCACTTCTAAATCTTAGCCATATATTTGATATACATAAACCCATGAAATATTTCTTCATGGGTTTTTTATGTATATCAAATATTATTACTTAATATTTTTTTTCCTCTTTAGAAAAATCCACCACTAGTTGGATATCCATAAGCATAAGTAATTACATTGGAATAAGGTGATTGAAGATCCTCTATATAGGCAGTAACTTTAAAAGATGCCATTCCTTCATAAGTAAAGTTTACAGAAATTGAAGCAAAATATGGAGTAGCTGAATAAGTGCTAGTAGTTGTTGTGAGTAATTGCCATGAACCATTATTGAGAGATTTGTAAACTTTATAGCCATCAATATTTTCAGGGTGACCATTAGTTATATCATTCCACGATAAGGTAACTATACCATCTGTATAGTCAATACTATGAGTTAAAGTTGGAGCTACCGTTGGTTGTTGGATTGGTGGTTTTCTGGTAATTGTGTAGGTTTTTTCTTTTTCACCCGTAAGATAAGTTGACCCACCATCATAATATTCATTTATAGCTTTAACTTTAATAGTATTACTTCCCATATTGAGATTATGTACTTTTTCATAAGTAATACTAGATTTATAACCCATTCCAGTTTTGTGAAATACTCTTTGTCCATTTAAAAAAATGTCAACACTCCAAGACCCAAAATCTTCACTATCTAACTTACTGACTTTAACTTTAATATTAGCGGTTTCTTCTCTTACGGAACTTGGGCTATAATTAGTAATTTCTGGGGTAATGACAAAATATATTGAGCCATCTTCACTTCCTATTGCTTTGGAAAGTTTCTTTTCACTACTTAAATTATCAGGATTTGTAATACTATCTCCTTCATTACAAGCAAAAAAAAGTGAAAAAATGGGAATAAGAACTAAAAAATACAAAAAATTTTTGTGTTTCATTTTACACCTCAATATTATTTGTTAGTAATTATTAATTAAGTGGCAATAAAAAATAAGAACGAGAGAGGTAAATAAAGATTTTTTTTTACTGTTTTTTTTATATAAACTAACATATTTGTCCAAAATAAAATATTGAATGACTTATAAAAGCTTTTGGGGTGAGTAAGCTATACGAAGATAACGGTACGGTATAGAATGAGGAAGAGGCTTCATTGCGGATTCTGTTCCAAAATCTATAAAGCAGATTAGCGAGGTAAGGTACCTAATAAATATTTCACATATTCAGAGCTTTAGATTGCGAGTCAAGCCCTCAATGGAGTGTTTTTAGCAATTTCTAAATCTCTCAGCCTAGAAAGGCTGAGTTACTCAAAAAATTTTCTTTTGAAAGCCTTTACGCTTTTTTTACGTCTTTCCTTTTCACATTTCCACGTTTCTCGTTTTTCCCTTTATATTTTTTGATAGGGATTTTTTTTATTCCAAACTTTATAAAAATATTAATTGTATGTTCAGTATTACTTTTGTCTAATATTTTTACAAATAGGGATAATATTATTTACTACAATTGAATAGGCAAAACTTTTGATATTCTTATAATTGGATCAAAAATTTTGTTCCTATTCGCTTATGCAATATGCTTCATTAATGAAAAGATATTTGGGATTAAAATTTTTAATATTGCTAACAAATTCTTGATTATTTAATTTTTAGATGCTGAGTAAAGTTATTTAATTTTAGTATCAGATATATTTTATAGAACTTTTGGGGTTTGAAAGTAGTCTAAAGAACTGTTAATATAAACAACAATTTGTAGATTTTTATTAAAGTATCAACTTGCTCTTGCATAAAAGAAAACAGCGGAGAAATTACTATTGTCTTCATTTAAGTCGATATCTGGTAACAAATCTGGAGCAGAAGTTAGTGAAGCAAAGGAATTTATATAAGACTTGTTTGGAATCTAACAAATTATAATCACTAAATAAAAATTTCAAAAAAAAATACAAATAAATTATATGAGAATTTTAGAAGTTAAGGATGTTCGGAAAAATTTTAATGATATTACAGCTCTTAACAATGTAAATCTTATTATTAATAAAGGAGAATTTTTTGGATTATTGGGTCCAAATGGAGCTGGGAAATCGACTTTAATGAATTGTATTATTGGATATTTGAACTTAGATAAAGGCGAAATATTATTAAATAATAAAGATATTTCTCAGATGAATAATTCTTACAGATTACAAATTGGATATGTACCTCAAGAAATTGCTCTTTATCTTGAACTTTCGGCAGTACAGAATCTAAAGATATTTGGAAGTTTTTATAATCTTTCGAAAAAAGATTTGGCTGAGAGAATTGATTCTGTTTTGAAATTAGTTAAGCTGGAAAATAGAAAAAATGATATTGTAAAAAACTATTCCGGCGGAATGAAAAGAAGATTAAACTTGGCTGTTAGTATTCTTCATAATCCGGAAATAATTTTATGTGATGAACCTACAGTTGGTGTTGATCCGCAAAGCCGAAATGCAATTTTTGAGATGTTAAATGATCTCAATAAGCAAGGCAAAACCATTGTTTACACAACTCATTATATGGAAGAAGCTGAAAGATTATGTAACAGACTTGCAATAATTGATTATGGAAAAATTATTGCAAACGGAACTTTAACTGAATTGATAGAACTATTGGAAAAAAAGGAAACAATAAAAATTAGAAAAGCACCTGAATCTGATATCATAATAACAAAGTTAAAAGAACTGGGTGAAATTACGGAATCAGATTTTTATTATGAATTAGTTCCGCACAATTCAACAAAGACAAATTCTCAATTATTTAGTGAATTAGAAAAACATAAGATGCCTTCGCATCTTATTGAATTGAGCAGAGCTTCGCTTGAAGATGTCTTTTTAAATCTTACCGGAAGGAGGTTAAGAGATTGAAAAATATTATTTTACTTATTAAAAAAGATATTCTTAGGTTTTTTAAAGATAAATCTGCAGTTCTTTTAACTTTTCTGGTTCCGGCGGTTCTTATTGTAATTTTTGGAAGTATTTGGGGCGGTGGCTCTAAAAATAGGGGTAAAATTCCAATTATTTTGGTTAATGAAAGTGGAATTGAACTTGCTAATTTTATTGAATCGGAAATTGATTCAAGCAGTTCTTTAAGAAGTGTAAAATATATTTATGATGAAGAAGGAAATAAGAAAAGTATCACTGAAGAAAAAGCTAAAGAGTTAGTAAAAACCGGTAAATATCCGGCTGCTTTGGTTATGCCAGCAGATTTTTTTTCTGATACTTCTTCTGTACTACGTTTTAAGTATTATTACGATCCCAGAAATGAAATTGAATCACAATTAATTCAAGGTACAATTCAGAAAACGGTTTTTACAAAAATTCCCAAGATATTTCCTTTCTTATTACAAAAGCAAGCTAACTCATTTTTGGGTGATGTTAAAGCCGATTCTTTCAAAACCGATATAGCTAAAACAATTAGCGGCTACTTTGGAGTTAATGGAGATGAAGTTGTGGAGTCTATGTCAAATTTTGATGTTAATGAGCTTGTAACTACAGATTCTGGAGAAGCATCGGCTGGTGATTTTGATATTATTAATAATTTGGTGAAATTTGATTCTGAACAGCTTGTAGGTAAAGATGTGAAAAATCCTGGCGTTACAAGAATGGTAGGCGGTTGGGCGATTATGTTTTTACTGTTTACATTATCTGCAATTTCAACAACAATATTTGAAGAAAAACAAGAGGGTACTCTAAAGAGATTATTCTGTATGCCCATATCTAGAAACGAATATTTGTGGGCAAAATATATTTATTCAATTCTAATTGGAGTAATTCAATTATTTGTATTATTTCTTTTCGCTTACTTTTTGTACGATGTTGATATCTTTTCGAATATTACAAATTTAATTATTGTAATGTTAATTTCAGCTTCTTCAGCAGTTGCTTTTGGTATGATAATTATTTCTTTAACAAATAGTTTAGCTCAAGCAAATGGAATTGCGACTTTATTTATTTTAGTTATGTCAGCTCTTGGAGGCTCTTGGTTTCCGGTAACTTTATTTCCAAATTGGATGCAGGTAATTTCGAAACTTACTATAACATATTGGTCCGTGGAAGCATTTTTACAAGTCCTATGGCGAAATGCTACTTTAAGCAAAATAGTTTTTCCTCATTTAATAATACTAATTGGAATTGCTATTGTTGTAAATATTTTAGCTCTTCACTTTTTTAAAAAAAATCAGGTTATATAAATTATGGATTTTGCAATTTCACTTGATAATCTAACTAAGATTTTTTCTTCAGGTAAATTTAGTAAAAATGAAATTACTGCATTAGATAATGTTTCACTTAATATTGAGAAGGGAATTATTTTCGGACTTCTTGGACCGAACGGTGCAGGTAAAACAACACTAATTAAAATTCTATTGGGAATTGTTTTTCGAACAAGTGGTTCTGTAAAAATCTTTGATGAAGATATTTCAAAATATGAAATCAAAAAAAAAATAGGTTACTTGCCTGAAAATCATAAATTCCCAAATTATCTTACAGGCGAAGAAGTTATTGTTTATAATGCCAAATTAAGCGGATTTAAAATTGATAAAAATTCACAGAAAATTACGGAAGTCTTAAATTTGGTTAAAATGGAAAAATGGAGAAAAACAAAAATTAAAAAATATTCTAAAGGAATGATGCAAAGACTCGGACTCGCCCAAGCAATTATTCATGATCCTGAATTAATATTTTTAGATGAACCAACAGATGGAGTTGATCCTATTGGGCGAAAAGAAATTAGAGATATTTTAATTGAGTTAAAAAATAAAAATAAAACAATCTTCATTAATAGCCATTTACTTTCTGAAGTAGAATTGGTTTCTGATAAAGTTGCAATTCTTAATGAAGGAAAATTACTTAAACATGGTACAGTAGATGAATTAACTATCGATAAGGAAGTTTATGAAATTAAAACCGAATTGCCGATTACCGAAGAAATATTTAATAAATTGAAATTAATTTATAAAATTAAAAAAAATAATAATTTAATTACTTTAGAAAATGAAGATAACAGTATCCTAAATAATTTTATGGATGAGTTGAGAAAAGCCGGAGTGAACATAACAAACGTAAATCAGAAAAAAAGTTCGCTGGAAGATATGTTTATAAAATCATTAACAGAAAAAAAGAATTGAAATGGAAAATATATTAACAATCTCTAATTTTACAATTAGGGAAGCACTTTCAAAAAAAATAATTATTACTTTTTTTGCAATATCTACATTTGTTATTTTAATGTTTGCTATTCTTTTTGCAGTAATTCCGTATGATAATTTAAGTGGCATGGTAAATGCGCAAGGGAATGATTCAATCAGCATTGCTAAAGAAATTGTAAAAAGTTTGAAACTATTTATTGTAGTTCCATTTTTTGGTGGGGGATTGTTTCTTTCAATATTTTCAGCTTCTAGTTTTATTCCTAATATGTTAGAAAAGGGTTCTATTGATCTTTTAATCTCTAAACCCATTTCTCGTTCTCAAATTATTTTAGGCAAATTTTTGGGTGGTGTTATAATAGTTTTAATAAATATTGCTTATTTAATAATCTCAATTTGGTTTTTAATAGGAATAAAATTTAATATTTGGAATCCCGAAATACTCTACAGCATTTTAACAATAACCTTTACTTTTGCTTCATTATATTCTTTAATTATTTTAGTGGGATTATTAACCCAAAGTTCGGTATTGGCGATGATGCTTTCTTACATTATCTTTTTTGTACTTTCACCAGTTTTAGCAGCAAGAGATACACTTTCTATTTTTATTGATAATAAAGTTATGGAATGGTTAATGAGTGTTTTATATTACATCATTCCCAAAACATCTGAATTAGGAGATTTGACCAAAGACATGGCAATTGGCTATGGAATTACTGAATGGCAGCCTATTTTAACTACGCTAGCTTTTATGATTATAGTTCTTTACGGAAGCATTATTATTTTTAGTAAAAAAGACTACTAAAATTTCGACATTAAGGAATAAATAACTATTTTTAATAATAAATTTATAATATTTAAAAGATAATAAATTATGGAAGAGAAAAACCTAAAGTTAGAAGATTTGCTTAAAGATGCTTCCCAACCCGAAAATAATTCTCAATTTGAATATGTTGCCATAATTGGTGCAGGAATAATGGGACAGGGAATTGTTCAAACAGTAGCAGCAGCAGGTATTGAAGCTGTTATAGTTGAAAAAGATATTACCCAACTTGAAAAAGCTAAAAAGCAATTACATAATAGTATGAAGCACGAAATTGATCGTTGGGCAATGACTGAAAGTGAAATGAAAGCTATTTCTAGTAGAATTAGCTGGAAACTTGATCTTGAAGAAGTAGATAATTGTGATTTAGTGATTGAATCGATTGTTGAAAACTTTGAGTTAAAGAAAGATCTATTTAAAAAACTTGATAAAATCGCAGATCCTAAAACAATTTTTGTATCCAATACTTCAACTTTTAGTTTAACAGAAATTGCTCAAGTTACAAATAGAGCCGATAAAATTATTGGAATGCACTTCTTGAATCCGGTTCCTAAAGTACCATTAGTGGAACTTGTAAAGGGTATGGATACTTCGGATGAAACTGTTGCCCGCACAAAAGAATTTGCAACAAAAATTGGTAAAACTGCTATTGAAGTGTATGAATATCCGGGCTTTGTTACAACTAGAGCTATTATTCCGTTATTAAATGAAGCGATACATATTTTGCAAGAAGATATTGCCTCTGCAAAAGATATTGATACAGCGATGAAATTAGGTTATAATTTTAGAGTGGGACCTTTAGAATTAGCAGATTCAATGGGTTTAGAAGAAGTTTTAACATCGATGGAACAATTATATAGAACCCTTGGAGAAGCAAGATATAGACCATGTCCTTTATTAAGGAAATTGGTTAGAGAAAGAAAACTTGGTAAGAAAAGTGGACAAGGATTCTTTAAATACGATAGTGAAGGTCAAATAATTTATTAAGCGTAAGGAAAAAACTAAGTGAAAGTATTAGTATTGAACTGTGGAAGTTCTTCAATTAAATATCAATTGATAGAAACAGATACTGAAAATGTATTGGCAAAAGGGTTAATTGAAAGAATAGGAATGAGTAGTGCTGTTTTAACTCATAAGCCTGCCGGAAAAGAAAAAATTAGAATTGTTGGGGAAATATTAGATCATTCAATTGCAATGGAATATGTTATTGCAGTATTGTTAAGTCCAAATCATGGAGTACTAACTGATAGAAGTGAGATAGATGCGGTAGGCCATAGAGTTGTGCACGGAGGTGAAGATTTCTCCGGCTCAGTTTTAATTACCAACGAGGTTCTGCAAGCACTAAAAGATAATATTGAATTGGCTCCATTACACAATCCTCCAAACCTTAAAGGAATTTCTGCTGCTAAAGAACATTTGCCAAATATACCTATGTGTGGTGTTTTTGATACAGCTTTTCATGCAACTATGCCGCCAGAAGCATTTTTGTATGGAATTCCATTTAAATTGTATAAAAGATATAAAATTAGAAGATATGGTTTTCATGGTACCTCACACAGATTTGTATCAGAGAGAGCTGCTAAATTGTTAAACAAACCTATTGAAGAATTAAAAATTATTACTGCACATCTTGGTAATGGCGGAAGTATGGCAGCGGTTAAAGATGGAAAATCGATAGACACAACAATGGGGTTTACTCCGCTTGAAGGATTATTGATGGGAACAAGATGTGGTGATATAGATCCTTCAATTATTACCTACCTTATGGGTAAGGAAGAGCTTTCTATTTCTGAAGTTAATACCTTATTAAATAAGCATAGCGGACTTGCAGGAATTAGTGGTGAAAGCAGCGATATGCGAGAAATTGAACAAGCAGTAAGCGAAGGCGATAAAAAAGCAACTTATGCATTTGATGTATTTAATTATAGAATTAAAAAATATATTGGTGCTTATTCTGCTGCAATGGGTGGATTAGATGTTTTAGTCTTTACAGGTGGAATAGGTGAAAATTCTACCCTGGTTAGAAAAACAGTTTGTAAAGATTTAGGATTTTTAGGTATTAAGTTAGATGAAGAATTAAATGAAAATGTTGAAGGGGAAATGGTTATTACATCTAATGATTCTAAAACAAAGGTTCTTGTAATTCCTACAAATGAAGAACTTGTAATTGCAATGGATACTGAAAGAATTGTTAAAGAAAATCAGTAATGGATTTAATTAATTTTTAATAAATCCAAGATTTTTTAGAGAACTATTTTTTCTCAATAGCTTTTACGAAAAGCCTATCTAATTACTTTTTGTAATTTAACATTTATAAATAATATAGCTTCATGTTTAACATGAAGCTATTATTTTAAATGACTAAACTGAATTAACAGTAAAAGATTTATATATTTTTAAAGTGAAATTATCTAATTGCTTTTTCTCTTAAGTAGAGGACACAAAAATGATTAAAGAGTTAGAATTATCTGTTACCCCAAATTTTATTCGTAATTATGATTTTCTTAGAGAGAAAACAGCAAAAATACTAAAGGTAGATTTATCCGAGATTAAGTCTGTTAAAATTATCAAACGTTCAATTGATGCAAGAAAAAGACCCATATTCAGAGTTAGAATTGCTGCTTACATAAATGAATTACCTCAAAATGAAACTGACAAATTTGAATTTAGTCCGGTTTCAGGAAATAAAAGAATTATTATTATTGGAAGTGGCCCAGCAGGATTATTTGCCGCATTAAAAGCAATTGAGCTGGGAATAAAGCCAATTGTACTTGAGCAAGGTAATGACGTAAAAAAGCGGAGAGTTGATTTAAGAAAAATAATGCGAGAAGGAAGTGTAAATGAGCATTCAAATTATTGTTTTGGTGAAGGTGGTGCCGGAACTTATAGTGATGGTAAGCTTTATACACGTTCTAACAAAAGGGGAAATGTAAAAAGGATTATAGATCTACTAATTTATCATGGTGCAAATGAAGAAATTGCCATAGATGCACATCCGCATATTGGTTCAAATAAATTACCAAGAATAATTGAAAGAATAAGAGAAAATATTAAAAACTGTAATGGTGAAGTTCGTTTTAATAATAAGGTTACAGATTTTATAATTAACAAAAATAAAATTGATGGTGTAATTGTAAATGATTCAGAAGAAATTATTGCTGATGCAGTAATTCTTGCAACCGGACATTCGGCAAGAGATATCTATGAAATATTTAGAACAAAAGAAATTGCAATTGAAGCAAAACCTTTTGCAATGGGTGTAAGAATTGAGCATCCTCAACAATTGATTGATACAATTCAGTATAAATCTAAAATTCGTCATAAAAATTTACCTGCTTCAAGTTACAATTTAGCTTGCCAGATTGATAACAAAGGTGTGTACTCATTCTGTATGTGTCCGGGGGGAATGATAATTCCGTCAGCAACAAAGTCAGATGAACTTGTGCTAAATGGAATGTCAGTCTCAAAGAGAAATTCTCCTTATGCAAATTCGGGATTAGTAGTTGAAGTAAATGAAAAAGATTGGAAACATCTAAAACAACATGGAACTTTTGCCGGACTTGAATTTCAAAAAGAAATTGAAAAAATAGCTTTTAATGCCGGAGGCGGAAAGCAAGTAGCTCCGGCTCAAAGAATAACAGATTTTGTAAATAAGAGAGTTTCTTCAACATTACCAAATAGTTCATATCTTCCAGGAAGTCTTTCTTCTCCTTTACATGAAATTTTACCTAAAAATATTTCTTTTAGATTAAGGAAATCTCTACAGATTTTTAATAAACGAATGAAAGGATATCTCACCAATGAAGCTCAAATTTTAGCAGTTGAATCAAGAACAAGCTCTCCTTTAAGAATTCCGCGTGATAGAGAAACTTTAATGCATAATCAGATAAATAGATTATTTCCTTGTGGAGAGGGTGCAGGCTATGCCGGCGGAATTGTTTCTGCAGCAATTGATGGGGAAAGATGTATGGAAAAAGCTTTTGAGCTTTTTCTGAAATAGCAGATAATAGATTCAATTAATGGTTTAAACATCCTTATTTAATTTACTTTTTCAATTAAATTCTATTTGAAAATAGTCCATATTTAGACTAAGTTTAGATAAGCATTAATTATTAACAATGTTAATTTGAAGGTCATAATTATGTTTAGAAAAATTATTTTCTTTTTTATATATCTTTTAGTTTTTTCGCTTTCCGTAACGTTTGCACAAAATAAATATTCAATTGAAGGTGTTGTTCTTAGTGAAAAAGACAATTCCCCAATTAGTGGAGCTAATGTTTTTTTACTTAATACAACCTTGGGTAATGTTTCCGATGAATTTGGAAAATTTTCATTTAAGAATTTAGAAAAGGGAAGT
>PDWI01009996.1_pt1 | contig 10726 bp, 7 predicted proteins | sample 1430891 | NCBI WGS metagenome assembly PDWI01 (sample SAMN01162508, study PRJNA174530) | Oral metagenome, whole genome shotgun sequencing project. | biome: Marine environment; feature: Marine mammal; material: Swab sample of the gingival sulcus; isolation source: swab sample of gingival sulcus... | reverse complement strand
TTATTCCCGTTTTGAAGACATTCAGCAACATTTCGAGAACCTCCTTCATAATCTGTTGTTTCATAAGCTTTGTAAACAGAGATATTGATAATATCATTAGGATTCTTTCCTTTGAAACTTCCGTATTCGGATTTTACTTTGTTAATGAATTTATCTCGGTAATTAATTGAGACATTTTTAGGATCATATTTTTCTGTTTTGGTAAGCTCTTGTCTCTTCTTTTCAGCTTCGATTTTTTGTTTATTATGCTCTTCGTCAATGAGTCGTTTAGAATTTTCGCCTGCAATTAAAACTCTTTCTGCTTGCTCAATTATTAATTTTCCCATTGGATCTTTTTGTCCTCCAAAAAAGGGAGCAACCTGCTTTTGGTATCTTTTTAATTTTGTTTCAAATTCCGGGCTTAGTTTTTTGAGATATTTACCTGCCGCAGTTTTAACAAGTACTGTAGAACCATCATCATAAGTTACGATGTAAGTATTGCTAACAGGGATCTGAAAATCCGAAACCATATACTCATTGATTTGTTTTCTGGCTTCGTTAAAATTTAAAACTTCTCTCTCAAAATCTGCAAAATTTTGATGCTTTTTGAGGTTTGGATCTTTTTTAGCTTCTTTCCAAATCGCTAAATCTTCATAAAAATCATTTCCAAGTGAAATGACAAAGTTGAGATTTTTTTCTGATAGCTCTGTAGTTGTTGCATCTTTCATATATGCCTGTGAGATTTCATTATCATTTACACCAAATGGCCAATTTGGTCTTGCTTGCCAGTTGTCTAGCCTTTCCTTAGCATCCGCAAATAAAGAACTGATCAAAGCCGTAGTAAGTATTAAGTAAATTAAGATATTTTTCATAATATTTCCTTCTATTTAGTTGAAATTTACTGCTTTCCTTTTTATGCTTTAGTCCTTTTTTTTCCTTAAAATTTTTGGAAAAATGGACAATTAAAACGATTAAGTCTGACCTTCCTACTTTCTGTACTGCTTTGCTACATTTTCAGGCAGGATTTCGCATTTTAAATACATTTCTGTAAAAAAATCAGTGCTAATGCTGCCTTCTTTATAGCCGGCATAGCCATTGATGGTGGAAATAGGTGCTAGGCGGTGGCGATTATTTCTAGTAGAAGTAAAAGTATATTTTTGGTACTTTTCATTTTCTTTTGCCAGTAATACTCCTTTAATAATGTACTTTTCATTATAATTATTTCCGTTTTTAAGACATTCAGCAACATTTCGAGAACCGCCTTCATAATCGGTTGTTTCGTAAGCTTTGTAAACAGAGATATTGATAATATCATTAGGATTTTTTCCCTTGAAACTTCCGTATTTGGATTTTACTTTGTTAATGAATTTATCTCTGTAATTGATTGAGACATTTTTAGGATCGTATTTTTCTGTTTTGGTAAGTTCTTGTCTCTTTTTTTCAGCTTCGATTTTTTGTTTCTCTTGCTGTTGTTTAAGTTCCTCAGGAGTCGGTTCGTTTGTTTTTTTTACTATTGTATCGGTTGCTGCTAGAGCAATATTAGCTGCTTTGTTACAGGAAACTAGCGAAAGCTGAATTAAACAAACTAAACTTAAGCTAACTAATATTTTTTTCATAAAATTATCTCCTTAATTATTTCTTGATAAAAGTTTTGAAGTGTAAGATTAAAGATAAATTTTACCATGTCACAGTATTACACTAAGATAATGTAGGGATCACTGGCAAAAAAAACAAACAAAATAATTTATAAAATATTCGGATAGTCTAGGATAAGAGAAAATAATACTGGTACAAGGTAAATTGTAAGGAGTTGATTGAAAAAATAATGAAAGTAAGAGGTAAAAGCAGACTCTCGGATTTGCTTCCTATCTGCTTTTACCTTTATAATTGTAATTATTTAACCCTATACTTCATTGCTAGATCAGTAACTTTAAGAACTCTTCTATTAGTTACAGAAGCCCAAATTTCATCATAGGAATTTGTCCGGCTGCTTCCGGGACTATCATGAAAAGCTTTTTTAATTGCCCAAAAATTATAAGCAACATATTGATCCTTTTCTTTAGCTAGGAGTACCCCTTTTACATCGTATTCATCATAATAAGATGCTTTTTTAGCGATAGCTTCTTTTTTGTTTTTGATCCCATTTTTAAATTTAATATCCTCTTTAGCTCTTAAAGGAGAAATATCAATAATACTATTAGGGTCGTTTTTAGTAATAGCTACATACTTCTCAGTAATTGCTTCATTAATTTGTTTATAATCTTTAATTGTTATTTTTTTAGGGTTATATTCTTTGGTAGGATTAATTCCCATATTTTTGTGCTGTTTTTGCAATTTTCTCTTAAGAGCAAGTCGTTTTAGAGCCTCTTTTCTTTGTTCAACAAGTTTTTTTTGTTGCTTGAAGTCTTGGGTCTCTACTGCGAATTGAGCATCTGATTGATTTAAAGTTTTAGAGTTAAGCTCGTTTTTTCTTGCACTAGCCATAGCTAAAGAAGCTAGAAGAAAGAAAGAAATTGTCAAAATAGTTATTTTTTTGATCATTGTTATTTCCTTTAATTTTTATTTTTTAGTTTGACCTTTGGTTCTCTTGCAATAGCAAATCCCGGAATAAATTTATCAAGTCCAAACAGGGTAAATACAAGGATTGTTATCACTGCTACATAGGCCATAAAATTATATTTGATTATCTCTACCTGACTAAAGAGATGGAGAGGGTAGACTGTGGAAGCAATCCCTACAAAGAAACTCAAATAAACATGCCAAGGAATTAATTGTGAACCAAAAATTCCAAGAGCTGAAGAAAAAGAAGCATTTCTTAATTTCAGGCTATACATATCTTCGCTGCTTCCCTCCACATTTTCTTCGGTAATATCTTTGATAATTGGACCAACAGTTACAATTTGAGCCATTTCATCTGCTAAGGCTGCATTTCCAAGTAGAGAAATGATTCCATTCCAAAACATGAGCTGGCGAACATTACGAGAAAGTTTAACAGCTAAGTTGGAAAGAGGTCTAAAAGCATCCATTTTTGCCATAATTCCACCAAAAGCGGCAACCCACATCATCATAATAATAACCCAAGATCCCGCACCAATAAATCCTTTAGAGATAATATCAAGAAAAGGCACAATTCCCTTTACAGTTCCGGCAAAAGATCCTAAGATATAACAAGAAACTATCCCTGCACCTAGGCAAAGCAAAGTTGAAAAACCTTTTAAAGCTATTGCAATTACTAGGATCAGAGGAATTATCATGTAAATAGGGACACCATGTTGTACCTGTTTTAGAAGATCAACAGCTACCGGCTTTTTGGTCGCCAGTGTTTTCCAAACTTCCTCAGGAATAGCTTCAATAGCCTTGGAAGGAACTACAGAATCTCCGGGAAGTTCTACTCCTGCAAAATAAAATAGAGTTCCTGCAAGTATTAAACAAAATAAAGACCAAAGTCCTTGATTTCTCATTCTGTGGGTAACTTCTACATTGTGAATACCGGAACTAACAACTGTCGTATCTGAAATTAGTCCTAGATTATCTCCAAAACAAGAGCCTCCTGCAATGGCGGCTAAACTTAAAACAATATTTCCTCCCAAAATGTGAGTCATCCATAAAAATATAGGTGCACAAGCTGCAAAAGTACCCCAAGAGGTGCCCGTTGCTACAGATAAAACTGAGGCGACGAGAAAAGCAACTAAGGCTACTGTTTGAGCTGAAATTCCCACTTTGAGACTGAGAGTAATAATCGAAGCTCCAACTCCTGTTGCCATAAAAACATCCGCCATGGCATAGGCAAACATTAGAATGAAAAAAACTAATTGCATTTCTTTAACATTGTCAACAGCAGAGTTTAAAAGATCGTTAAATTTAAATTTTTCAGTAATCATAGCTATAACCATGGCATAAATAACTGCTATTGGTGCTATAATTAAAATATCAAAACTAAACCCGAAAAAGCTCGAAAGTGATTTTATATTAGAAATCATCATTAGTCCTGCTAAAATTAGTACCGGGGAAAGTTTCCAAAAGGATTTCATAAAGTCTCCGTATCTTTTATTATTCAATTGCCCCTTAGTGGGTTCATCGCTAAAGGTAATAAATATCTCTTAGAAAATCAATAAATATAGAGATTATGAAATAATTTAAGGCAAAGGAGAGTAATTTTATAGTTTTTGGGAGCTTGAGACCTCCTCATTAATATCTAAAATAATTGGGTTATCCTGAAAGAGTCATTTAAAAGAAAATCTCTTGGTTAGATAAAAATACTTTTTGAGGTTAGGTTAATAATTATTGCATTCTCATTACAATTTTTAGTATCTTGTATAGCATCTCCTGAGGGAGCAGGGTTTAAAATTTATACGAGTTTAAAAAATCAAGGAAGACAAAATGACCAAGGCTCTATATTATGAAAAGAAATTTATTTTAGATTCAAAATTACTAGAAGTTCGTAAAATTGATACTAGTTATGTTTTAATTTTAGAGGAATCTATTTTTTATCCAAATAGCGGTGGGCAATTAGCAGATAGAGGTTTTATTGATGGTAGAGAAATTGTGAATGTTGAAGTTGAAAATGGCATTATTTACCATTTTATTTTGGAAAAAGATTATCAGTATTTCAAAGGAAAAGAAGAGCAATTAGTAAGGCTAGAAGTAGATCAAGAGGCACGGATCTCACATTCTATTTATCATACTGCCCAGCATCTAATCAGCTCCTTAGTTTACGAAGACTATGAGGCAAATACTTTGAGTTTTCACATGGGAGAAGAATATGCTACCATCGATTTTGATCATGGAGATATTTTAGTCGAGTCTTTGAGACTAATTGAAAAGAAACTTTGGGATTTAATTGGAACAGGAGCCCCAATTACTACTAAAACTTATAAAACTCTTCAAGATCTAGCAGGAGTTGACTTAAGAAAGCAACCAAAATTCGATAAAAATATCAGACTTGTAACAATTGAGGGGTATGCTGCTTCACCTTGTTGTGGAACTCATCTAGCTGATATTAGAGACATTCGTTTAATTAAAATATTCAAAACAGAAAAAATAAAGAAAAAGTTGAGGGTGTATTATCTCGCAGGAGATGATGCTTTCAAAGATTATCAAAAAAAGGCAGAAGTTACTAATAAAATTGCTAATTTTTATACGACAGATCCTGAAGTTCTTTATGATAAAATTATTTTAGAAAATCAAAAATTCAAGGATTTAGTCAAGAAGAACAATCTTTATGAGAATAAAATCATAGCTACAGAAGTCAAGCTTTTTTTAGAGCAGAAAGAGCCTGTTTTAATTTGGGAATTTAAAGAAAAGAATCATAATCCTAAGTATTTGGAGAAAGTAGGAAATTTGATTTTAAATCAGTATCAGGAGCAATCTAAAGGTAAGATTTTTCTGTTAGTTTTGAATAGTGAAAATAAAATAATTACTATTTCCAATAACGAAAAGATAAAAATTGGTGATTTGGTTCGTCAAAATGTGGATGTTTTTAACGGAAAGGGGGGAGGTAATCAGCTTAAAGCCCAAGCTTTTTTCAAGAAAAATCAAGATATGTTTGATTTTTTAGATTCGCTTAAAGTAATGATCCAAAGTCAAATCTAATGAAGTTAATTTTTTTTAGATAAATCTACTTTTTTAATGTGTTTTTAATAAATTATTGTTATTATTTTAAATAGATGTTCTTTTTAGAGGTAGATTTTTCTTTAAGACAGGAAATCGGGAGTTAAATTTAAGATTTTTTTAAAAAAAATGAAAAAAAATATTGACAATTAGAAAAATAAATACTATCTTTTGCGTGATTCAAATGAATCGCTAAAATATTCCGGAGTAGCTCAGTGGTAGAGCAGTTGGCTGTTAACCAATTTGTCGGGGGTTCAATCCCCTCCTCCGGAGCTTTAAGGGTCTGCAAATGCAGACCTTTTTTTATTTGTGCGAAAGGGAAGTCTTTATACCGCTAAAAATCTCGATGAACTTCGCTTTGCTCCGTTTAGGGCAAGCACAAGGCATTGCCCCTACATTTGTTGTTGTATTTTTTAATGTTGTTTTTACAACCAATAGCGGTTTATCGCCAGCGATAGCGTTGTTTCTGCATTTTTCATTCTTAATTCTGAATTGGAGCGTAGCGACCAGCGTCTCTACAATACCGTCGTGATTTTTAATATTGGGTTTTATTTGTTAAAAGACTTTTTCGAAATCTATTAACCTTTCTTTTCTTTTCAAAAGAAATCTTTCCAAAACCGAACCTTCTCAGATGAGACGGTAACTATTTTTTTTATGTACAGTAAGCGGAGATTTTCGAAGGATTTTAGGTTCAAGCACAAGGCGTTGCCCCTATATAAAAATTCGCTAGCGAATTTTTTAATTCTGCATTTTGCATTCTTAATTTTGCATTGGAGCGAAGCGACTCAATGTCTAATGAAGTACACCCGACCGGATTCGAACCGGAAACCTCAAGAGTCGGAGTCTTGTGCTCTATCCAGTTGAGCTACGGGTGCATTTCGAAAGTTTTTTACTAGGAAACTATCTTCTTAGTATGAGAGTTAAGATAATAAGATAAGTAAATATTTCAAAGAAAAATTTACTCGTTTGATTTTTTTTAGCTTTATTCTTAATCAGTTAGTGGCGGAGAAATCTATGTTTTAAGGTTAGCTTGGAGCTAGCTTATTAAATACTTTTGATTATTATGTAAAAAAAATTGACTTTATTCAAAAAATGTATTATATTAGGCGATCACATGCAATAGGTGTGTTGTGTATATGAGTTGAATTGGTAAGTTTAAAGCTCTTTATACAAAATATTCAGAGTTTTAAAGCAAAGAGTATAATTTACAAAAAAAATGGAGAAATTAAGAATGCCAACAATTAATCAATTGGTGAGATTTGGAAGAAAGAAGATTAAGGATAAGACTAAGTCTCCTGCTCTTCAAAGTTGTCCTCAAAGAAAAGGCGTTTGTACAAAAATTACTACCAGTACCCCTAAGAAGCCGAATTCTGCTTTAAGAAAGATTGCCAGGGTGAGGTTGACTAACTCATTTGAAGTTACTGCTTATATTCCGGGTGAAGGTCATAATTTACAAGAGCACGCTGTAGTTCTACTACGCGGCGGAAGAGTAAAGGATTTACCGGGTGTAAGATATCATATTGTTAGGGGATCTCAAGATACTGCTGGTGTAGAAGGAAGAAAGCAAGCAAGATCTAAATACGGTGCAAAAAGACCAAAGGGTGAAAAATAATAAGAGAGGGTTAAAGTAATGTCAAGAAGAGCGAAAGCTATAAAAAGAAAAATATTACCTGATCCGGTTTATAAAGATTTAGTTGTTGCTAAGTTTATTAATAACATGATGTATTCAGGGAAAAAAGCTATTTCTGAGAAAATTTTTTATACTGCAATGAGTATAATTGAAAATAAGGAAAAAGGCTCAAAAGGAAATGAACTTTTTAGAAAAGCTATTGATAATGTAAAGCCGGTTTTAGAGGTTAAATCAAGAAGAATTGGTGGAGCTAATATTCAGGTTCCTGTTGAAATTAGAGCTGATAGAAAAGAAGCCCTAGCGATCAGATGGGTCATTGCCAACTCTAGAAAAAGAAGTGGTAAGTCAATGGCTACAAGATTAGCAGATGAGCTTATCGCAGCCTCAAAAGGTGAAGGTGCTTCAATTAAGAAGAAAGAAGATATGCACAAAATGGCAGAAGCTAATAAAGCCTTTGCTCATTTTAAGTGGTAAGATAAAGGGAAAAAATGAGTTTAGAAAAATTAAGAAATATTGGCATTATGGCTCATATTGATGCTGGTAAGACTACGACAACTGAGAGGATTTTGTATTATACAGGAGTTACTCACAAGATCGGAGAGGTTCATGATGGTGCTGCTACTATGGACTGGATGGAGCAAGAGCAGGAAAGAGGTATTACAATAACTTCTGCTGCTACTAAATGTTCTTGGAAAGATACCGTTATCAATATTATTGACACACCTGGCCATGTGGATTTTACTGTTGAAGTTGAAAGAAGTTTGAGAGTTTTAGATGGAGCTGTTGCTCTTTTCTGTGCTGTTGGAGGTGTTGAGCCTCAGTCTGAAACTGTTTGGAGACAAGCTAATAAGTATAGAGTGCCAAGAATTGGATTTGTAAATAAAATGGATAGATCAGGAGCTGATTTTTATAATGTTCTTGAGATGATGAGAGAAAGACTTGGTGCTAATCCTATTGCTGTTCAGATTCCTGTAGGAAAAGGAGAGATGTTTTCAGGGGTTGTTGACTTGATCAGAATGAGAGCCAGAATGTATAAGCATGATGATGGCTTTAATTATGAGGAAATTGATGTTCCTGCAGATTTACTTGCTAAAGCCCATGAGTATAAAGAAAAGCTTTTAGAGGCTATTTCAGACTACGATGATGAGCTGATGGAATTATTCTTAGAGGGTGAAGAAATCCCTGTTGATAAATTAAATGCTGCGATTAGAAAGGCAACTATCGATCTTAAGATTTTGCCTGTTTTCTGTGGTTCTTCTTTTAAGAATAAGGGCGTTCAAGGTCTTTTAGATGGTATCCTTGAGTATTTGCCGGCCCCTACTGATTTTGAAAGTTACGACGGCTATGATTCGTTAAAGAAAGAAAAAGAAGTAAAAAGAATCGCTTCAGTTGATGAACCTTTCTCAGCTTATGCTTTCAAAGTGGCAACGGATCCTTATGTAGGAAGATTGATTTTTACTAGAATTTATTCCGGTAAAATAAAATCCGGAGATCAAGTTTACAATTCTGTTTCTCAGAAAAAAGAAAGAGTTGGTAGAATCTTACAGATGATGTCAAACAAGAGAGAAGAAAGAGAATTCTGTCAAGCCGGAGATATTGTTGCTTTGGTTGGTTTGAAGCAGACTAGAACCGGAGACACTCTTTGTGATTCTAAGAGTCCTATTGTTTATGAAGCAATGGAATTTCCTGATCCTGTTGTTCATATTGCAATTGAGCCAAAATCTAAAGCTGATAATGATAAGCTTGGAAATGCTCTTGTAAAATTAAGTGATGAAGATCCTACTTTCTTAACTAAGATTGATGAAGAAACAGGGCAAACTGTGATTTCAGGTATGGGAGAACTTCATCTTGAAATCTTGATTGATAGAATGAGAAGAGAGTTTAAGGTTGAAGCTAATGTAGGTGCTCCTCAAGTTGCCTATAAAGAAGCTTTAACTAAAGAAACTTATATCGACTATAAGTATGCTAAACAGTCTGGTGGTAAAGGTCAATTTGCTCATGTGAAAATGAATGTAAGACCGGGTGAAGCTAACAAAGGACTTGTTTTTATTGATAAAATTGTGGGTGGAAAAATCCCTAAAGAATATATTCCTGCGGTTGAAGCAGGGGTTAAAGCAGCGATGACTGTTGGTCCTAAGGCCGGCTATCCAATCTTAGATGTTGAAGTTGAGCTTGTTGACGGAGCTTTCCACGCGGTGGATTCATCAGAAATGGCTTTTAGAACTGCAGGATCGTTGGCATTTAAAGATGCTGCTAGTAAAGTTGGCACCGCTCTCTTAGAGCCTGTGATGAAAGTTGAAATTAATACCCCAATGCCTTATGTTGGAGGTATTACAGGTGATCTTAGTGCCAGAAGAGGAAGAGTGGAAAATCTTGAATTAAAGAATGATTTTCAAGTTATCCACGCTTTAGTTCCGTTGAGCGAAATGTTTGGTTATACCAATAAGCTTAGAAACCTATCTCAAGGTAGAGCTTCTGCCTCAATGGAGTTTTATGAGTATAATAAAGTTTCACAATCTGTTGTGGAAAAAATATTAGGTAAATAAATTAGTGAATTGTTTTTAAATTTGGAGGTTTAATAAGATGGCTAAGGAAAAATTCGAAAGAAGTAAACCGCATGTTAATATTGGAACTATTGGACATGTGGACCATGGTAAAACTACGCTTACAGCAGCTATTACTTTGGTATTAAGTAAAATGACAGGATCTAAAGTGATGGCTTTTGATGAGATTGATAAAGCCCCTGAGGAAAAAGAAAGAGGAATTACAATTTCAACAGCTCATGTTGAGTATGAAACTGAAAACAGACATTACGCTCATGTTGACTGTCCGGGACACGCTGACTATGTAAAGAACATGGTTACAGGTGCTGCTCAGATGGATGGTGCAATTTTAGTTGTATCTGCAGCTGACGGTCCTATGCCTCAGACAAAAGAGCATATTCTTTTAGCAAGACAGGTTGGGGTTCCTTATATCGTGGTATTCCTAAACAAGGTTGATCAAGTTGATGACGAAGAGCTTATTGAGCTTGTTGAAATGGAAGTTCAAGAACTTCTTGAAAAATACGAATTCCCTGCAGACGAAATTCCTATCGTTAGAGGTTCTGCTCTTAACGCTCTTGAGCATCCTGAAGATGCAGAGCAATCTGCTTGTATTATTGAGTTAATGAAAGCTGTTGATGAGTATATTCCAGAACCTGAAAGAGAAACAGATAAGCCTTTCTTGATGCCTGTTGAGGATGTATTCTCTATTACTGGTAGAGGTACTGTTGCAACTGGTAGAATCGAAAGAGGTGTTGTAAAAGTTGGTGAAGAACTTGAGATCGTAGGTCTTCATCAGACTGAAAAGAAAAAAACTGTTTGTACTGGTGTTGAGATGTTTAGAAAACTTCTTGATGAAGGTCAAGCTGGTGATAATGTTGGTCTTCTTCTTAGAGGTGTTGATAAGAAAGAGATTGAAAGAGGTATGGTACTTGCTAAGCCAGGAACTATTACTCCTCATACTAAG
>PDWI01009995.1_pt1 | contig 10728 bp, 8 predicted proteins | sample 1430891 | NCBI WGS metagenome assembly PDWI01 (sample SAMN01162508, study PRJNA174530) | Oral metagenome, whole genome shotgun sequencing project. | biome: Marine environment; feature: Marine mammal; material: Swab sample of the gingival sulcus; isolation source: swab sample of gingival sulcus... | reverse complement strand
CAGTAATTACAAATATGGAGAGTACAAGGTTTTAGTTGAGGATATAATGAATGCTTTACCGCCTCATTTTTAGAAACTTATATCATTAAAATATTACGATTATTTATGTCTGTAAAGAATATTTGCGAACTTTGTGAAAACACTTTGCGTTCTTTAAAAAAAAATTAGAAAATATAAAAACAGATTATATTTTTGCACGCTCAAATTTCGGAGGCAGTTTTCACCTAAAATCTGCTAACGAAATTTTTAATTATGCAATTTTTTAATTTATAATTTTAATTTTTTTCAATTATGTCATTCATTACAAAAGAAAGGTTTTTATCAAAAGAATGGACAGTTGCCTATACGTACCTCGTATTGGGCAGTATCATTTTTGCAATATCAGACATTTGGTTTGTAGTACCTTACAAATTAGCACCCGGAGGTGTTTATGGTATAGCAACGGTTTTGAACACTATGTTTGGTTGGAAAATTAGTTATTGTACAACTTCAATGGAAATTCCACTTGTAATTATAGGAACTATTATTTTAGGACCTCGATTTGGAGTAAAAACAATTGTAAGTATTGTTACCATAATTGTTACGGTTTGGTTAATGGAAACCTATGTGTCGCCGGATTATGCCCAAGTAATTAACGACCCGATGTTAGATGCGATTGTTGCGGGTGTGTTTTATGGTATTTCCATAGGTTTTATATTTAAGTCAAGGGCAACATCGGGTGGTTCTGACATTATAGCCATGATTTTGGCTAAATATACCAAAATTTCTTTGGGCAAATTGGTGATGCTCGTGGACGGACTTATTGTGTTATTCACATTAGTACAGCCAACCGAAAGTGGTGCTATCGGTTGGGAATTTGCCATTTATTCATTAATCATAATTTTCATAGAGGGTAAAATTATAGATATGATTGTTGGTGGAGCAAATTATCACAAAACTGTAATGATAATTTCAAAACAATACGAAGCCATTTCTAAGGTGATTATTAATGATTTAAAACGAGGAGCTTCTATTTTTAGCGTTCAAGGTTCTTATTCGGGCGAGGAACGAAAAATGGTTTATTCTGTTATGAGCCGTAGAGAATTGGAAATTTTAAAAATGCACATAAAGCAAATAGACGATGCCGCTTTTGTTAATGTTACCGAATCAAAAGAGATATTAGGTCAAGGCTTTAAATCGCTTAACGAAGATGAATAAAAAGTAAATCAATGAGCAATGAGCAATTAGTAATGAGCAATTAACAATGATGTTATTGATAATCAAAACATTGTAAAATAAAAAAAATATTTTGCAAAATATTAATTATCAACTAATTACAAAAACATGAACGAAGTATTGCAATAAATACTTTCATCAAAAAAATCCGAGTTTTAGCTCGGATTTTTTTGTTTTTGCAATATGTTTAAGTTTAAAAAACGTGTTTTTTTTAGCTATAAAAACCTTTTTTCGGGATTATTTTGTGCAAAAATACAAAAATAGTATTCTAATTTATATTTTCTAAATGAGCCTTTCTAAAATTTAAAATACGAAATTACATTCCGTAAACTCTCTGCCTGAGCAGTCATTTCTGCCGAAGTGGTTGCTAATTCTTCCGACGTATAGGCGTTTTGTTGTGCCAAATTGTTTAATTGTTGAACTGAATTATTCACCTGTTCTGCTCCCGAATTCTGCTCAATACTTGCAGTAGTGATATTTTCCACCAATTTTGCAGTTTCTTCTATTTCTGGAATGATGGCAGATAAACTTTCGCCGGCTTCTTCCGATAATTTCTTTGTATTTTCCGACAAACCAACTATCTCATCGGCAGCATCTTTAATTCGCTCGGCAAGTTTACGAACTTCGGCTGCAACAACAGCAAAACCTCTTCCGTGCTCCCCTGCCCTTGCTGCTTCAACGGCAGCATTCAAAGCCAAAATATTAGTCTGATGAGCTATTTCTCTAATAATTGAAACCTTTTCATTTATTAAAACATTAGCTTCTACCACTCTTACCGATTTATTGCCAACTTCTAAAACATTTTTCTGCACTTTTTGCGATTTTTCAGAGGTAATCTTTGAATTGTCTGTATTTTGGGCTATATTTGCCTGCATTTCCTCCATCGTTGATGACACTTCTTCGGTTGAAGAAGCTTGCTCATTGGCTCCCTGCAATAAATCTTGAGACGTGCTGCTTATTTTATTACTCGCATCTCTCAAATTATTAGAGTTTTGGGTTATTTCAGTTACTACATGTCTTAATTTTTTTGACATATTAAGCAACGAGCTTGACAATATTCCTATCTCGTCATTAGTAATTTTATCCTTGTTAGTAATAGTTTTTAAATTTCCCTCTGATATTTCTTTGATTGTAGCCGATAAATGGATTATTGGTTTCGATATTCTATCGGATACTATAAATGTTATAACCAATCCTATCACCACAATTACTAAACCCATTATACTTATAACTAATTGCAAATACGATATGGTATCAAGGAAATTTTCATCTTTATCGAAAATAATAACAGACCAACCTGTACCCGGTATTTTGGCAAAAGAGGCAATATTACGAACACCACCCCAGTAAAAATACCCCACATCAGGTTTATTTTCCGACAAAGCTTTTTGTTCAAACTTTGCTATTGCTTCATACGATAAATCAGTTTTGGCAACCTCCGCACTATTTTCCTGATTAATAACAATTTCGGGATCTATATCGGCTATTGTTACTCCTGTTTTCCCTATAATATATGGTACACCCTCCTTTCCAACTCTAATATTTTTTATATATTTACAAAGGGCTAACCCGTCATAATCACCTATCAATACACCTTTAACATTGTTGTTGTTGTCATAAATAGGAACAGTAACACTTAAACTAAAAGTTCCTAATCTGTCCCTAAAAGGCTCAGTCATATGGGGCTTGCCTTGCATACTTTTTTTATAATACTCTCTGTCTGAAACATCTATGGTTTTCCCATTAGGCAAATGTAATAAACCTTTATTATCGCAAATATAAATATTTTCTAAACCCGATGCATTTGCCTCTTTATCTAACAAACGTGCCTTTGTAACATAACTTAAACTATCACTTCTCAATAAAGGGCTACGTGCCATTGTTGCAAGATGTTCAAAATCACTGTGCATAGCCAGTTCTACCTGATTGGCTACATCAATAGCCTTTGCCTTTAGATGTATTTCCACTTTTTCCATAACAGATTGTCGAGCAATTGTTATTGATATAGTATTCATAACAACAATAATAAATACTATCAATAGCCCGAATACAATCATCATCTTACTTTTAATTGAAAAAAACTTTTTTTCTTTAAAGTAATTCTGTTTTAAAGTATTATTATCCATAATTTACTTTTTTCAATTAATAACAATTCAGGTCAGGGCAAACGCCTCCTTTTATAAAAAAGATACGAACCAACTTATATTTAACCACTTAAAAGCTAACGACAAAACCCCAAAATTTTCAAAAATCTTTGGGGTATATTTTTCACATACGTGTAACTATTCGTCTTTTAAAAATATAAAATTTAATAATATATTTGTTACCCAAAGTGTACATTTGCCATGCAATTTAGGTCTCTTGATTAGACGGTACAAAATTAATTATTTTCTTGAATATTCCAAATTAAAGGTTTAATATTTTTTATTTTTTTTTGATTGAAGTAACATGTGGTTCTTTTATTGCAAATATTATAGCGGCTTTTACAATATTTACCATTTGATTTTCAAAGAATTAAGAACAATATTTATTTATTCCCATAGTCCGTTACTTTTTTATAATAAATTGATAATCAGCTCTTCATAAAACAACGAAAAAACCAACACAACTCACTTATTACCAGAACTATAATTCTTAATTTTTAATTTTTATTTTACATCTACAATTTATATTGCAATCCAAAACTAAAAGCGTTATTATACCAGCGACGTGCTTTGTTGCGAAATGGCACAAGGCTATATTCAAATCTTAGGTTGAAAGCAAGTTTTTCGGTAAAATAATACTCGCAACTAGCTATGCTGCCCCAATCGAATGAATGAATATCGTAGCTGTCGGTTGATATTTCGTAGCCTTGTTCAAATAATTTTGAATTAATCAAGTAACTGCCTGATAATCCAGCATTTAATCTTATCTTATCATTAGCTTTAAAACTCAACATAAAAGGCATTTCAATATAATTTAGTTGCGATTTAAGCTCTTCTATTTTGTTAACAACCTTTTTCGCACCCTTTCCCATGTAGAAAGTTTCTATTTTAAAGCCAAATTTATCATTAAAATCAAAAGCGACATACACGCCCGCATAAACTCCCAATTTATTATAGCCTTTTTGTTTGTCGCCATCAACCTGACTTGCGCTTAATCCGCCAATAATTCCTCCCGTAAATGGCTGCGCAATTGCACCAAAATTTACGAATAAAATTAAAAGAGATATTATCGTTTTTTTTGCACACATAAAGAATTGAGGTTTAAAAAGTTTCGTTATATTTATTTTTTCATGCCATAATAAATCGTAACAATGCCAAATGTAAGTCGCTTTTGTTTAGTCGATTTAAAACCGGCAGTTCTCATTTCGCCGAGAAAATATTTGCCCTCCGGAAATGCCAAAACCGACTGTGGCAGATAACGATACGCCGTTTTATCTTTCGAGAAAATTCTGCTCACTCGCGGCAAAACATGATTGAAATAAAAAAAATAAAGCTGCTTAATTGGAAAGACTTTTGGTTTTGAAAATTCTAAAATTATAAGAGGTGCTCCAAATTTTAAAACCCGATAAATTTCGGTTAATCCACGTTGCAAATTTTCAAAATTACGAACTCCAAAAGCCACCGTAGCAGCATCAAACGAGTTGCTGGGAAATTCTAAATTCTCAGAATCGCCATGTTTCAATTCGATAACATCATCAACTTTGCGTTTTGCTATTTTTTGTTTGCCAATTTCCAGCATTCCCTCCGAAATATCTACGCCTACCACTTTTTTAGGTTTCAATTTAAGTGCCGAAATTGCCAAATCGCCCGTTCCGGTTGCCAAATCTAAAATAACTTCCGGCTCATAAGGTCGCAACATTTTGATAGTTTTGCGTCTCCAAATATTATCAATGCCAAATGACAAACAATGATTCAGAAAATCATATTTTTCTGAAATATTGTTAAACATTTTTCTTATTTTCACCTTTTTTGATGGATGATTAATCAAATTTAACTCGTCAGTCATATTATCTGTTTTACTTATTAAAGTATTTTTTTCGTTTATTTCTTGTTTATTGTTTCTTAATTCTGCTATTAATGTATTCATATTATTTACTTACTTATTGAAAATTAAAAATGTGTAATGTATTGATAATATTAATATTAAGGTAAAGTAGTTTATATTTAATTCTATATAAAACTTACTATTTGTTAGCAATATAAGCGCACAAAATTAAATAGAAATATGACTTTTTCAAATTAAGCAAATATTATAACAAAGTAAACGTACAATTTTGGCAAAAAATATATTGTTAAGTTTTATATTGTTAAACAACAGGTGGTTACAAATAGAAAAGATAAGACTTCACAGATAAAAAAACATTAGAGGTCTTAAAACATGATTTTAATTTACTGAAAATAAGAAAATTATATAAAAAAATAAAAAATGGAAATTTGCCCTTTGGGTTGGGGGTTTAATTTTTAGTTTAATCTGCTTGTGCCTTGTAAATCACTGTAAATAAACGTATTGCAAATCTAAGGTTTTATGTCTAAAATTCTTTATTAGTGGGTGTTTCGTCAAACTTTTTGCCTTGCCAAACATCATTTTCTTTCAATTTTTTTTCAATTTTGTGTACAATTTCAAAATTTTTCAAGCCGCCCCACTTCGGAGCTATCAGCAAATTGCTTGGCGACTCGCTGATGAACCGCTCAACAATTATTTGCGGATTTAAAAGCTGCAAAAATTCCACTACAAAATCAATATATTCTTCCGATGAAAATAGCTGATATTTATGCGGATTGGCGGCAAAATCTTTGCTCATGGCGGTATGTTTAATTATCTGTAAATGATGTAGTTTCAGCGATTTTATTGGCAAAGCCGATATTTTCTTGGCATGTTCGAGAAGTTCTTCGCGGCTTTCTTCGGGCAAACCCAAAATAAGATGCGCGCCAACCTCTATTCCGCGCTCGGCAGCACCATTGATAGCCGCCACCGAATCGGCAAAAGTATGGCAGCGATTTATGGCAGTCAGCGTGCGGTCGATAGTCGATTCGATGCCAAATTCTAACACAATGTAATATTTGCGCGACAATTCGCCAAGATAATCAAGAGTTTGATTATCAACGCAATCAGGGCGAGTGCCAATAACTAAACCAATCACTTGCGGGTGCGACAAAGCCTCCTGCCAAATGCTTTTAAGATGCTCAAATTCGGCATAAGTATTTGAATATGCCTGAAAATAACACAAATATTTCTGGCTTTTATACTTGCGCGCAAAAAAGGCAATTCCCTCGTTAAGTTGCTCTGCCACAGTTTTTTTTGGTGTGCAATAATACGGATTAAACGTGTTGTTGTTGCAATAACTACAACCGCCTTTTCCCTTTGTGCCGTCTCTATTTGGGCATGTAAAACCCGCATCAATAGCAATTTTTTGCACCCTTTCGGCAAATTTCAATTTAAAATAGCTCGAATAATCGTTGTATCGCTTCGTATGCCCCCAAAAATATGTTGTCATTTAGTTATATTTTCAACTATTAATTTTTTATTTTAGCTTCTTTTTGCTGCTAAATTAAAATAAGTTTTTAAATTTGCGTATTATTAGCTAAATTTCGTGTTGTTTTAGCTCTAAATTTTGATAAAATATAAAAGTTTAAGCCTTGATATACAATCATTTAATCACAAAACGAACTTAGGCTTTTTTTATAAAAATTCAAATGATTTAAACCTGCAAAATAAACCAATTTTATATAAAAGTGATAAAAAAACTGTTGTTCACATACTTTTTTTTATATTGTATAGAAATTTTTGCCCAAATTGGCGGCAATTCTACCTATACCTTTTTAAATCTGAGCAATTCGGCGCGAGTGGCGGCTTTGGGTGGACAAAGTATTTCGATAAACGACAACGATTTTAATTTTGTATATCACAATCCGGCTCTGTTAAATTCTAAAATGGCAAAAAATGCAATATACAATTATGTGCATTATTTTTCTGATATAAATTACTCATATTGTGCTTATGCTGACACTTTTAAGCGAGTTGGCACGGTGGCTGCCGGCATTCATTATATGAACTACGGCAAATTTACAAAAGCCAACGAATTTGGAAATATCACAGGCAAATTTAAAGCCTACGAAATAGCATTCAATATGTTTTACGCTCGCCCCGTGTTCGACAGTTTGCTTACGGCGGGCATAAATTTAAAAACAATTTATTCGCAGCTCGAAACTTATACGTCCTACGGTGTGGCTTTCGATTTTGGGCTTAATTATCAATCTGCCGACAGGTTACTTTCGGTGTCTTTCGTAGCTAAAAACATTGGCACACAACTAAAACCTTACTACGAAAATAATTTTGAACCTTTACCTTTTGATTTGCAATTAGCTGTTAGCCAAAAACTTGAACATGCGCCTATTCGGCTATCTCTGCTGTTACACAATTTGCACATTTGGGACTTGACTTACGATAAAAAATCGAATCAGCCATATTCTGCCACGCCAAATAATAATTCCAACAACGAAAAATATAATTTTAATATTGCCGATAATATTTTACGACACAGCATCGTAAGTGCCGAATTTATACCAACAAAAAATTTTATACTAATGCTTGGATATAACCATAAACGCCGCAAAGAAATGGCGGTAGAAACACGTCCTTTTTTGGTTGGATTTTCGGCGGGAGTTTTCATTAAAATTTCAAAAATAAGATTTAGCTATGGTTTTGCGGTTTATCATCTTGCCGGAGCATCGCAGCATTTTTCTATTAATTTGAATTTATCAGATTTCTATAAGAAAAAGCTAAAAGCCAAAGGCTAACGGCTAAAAGCTAAGAAAAATAAAGAATGAAAAAGTTGGTAATTAAATAATTATGATAATAAAAAAACATGTTATAATATTCTGAATATTAAATTATTATATCAAAATTTTAAATTATTTTAAAGATATTTATAGATTAAAGTATTTAATTAAGTTATAATTTTATTAAAAATGAGAAAAATATTAATTTTAATTGTAATTTTAGCAGTAAATTACGCAAATTTGATGAGCCAAACCCATTTGGCTGATAGTGAAAAAATGCAATGGTATAAAGATGCAAAATTGGGCATTTTTATACATTGGGGTTTGTATTCTGTTAATGGAATTAGCGAATCGTGGTCGTTTTTCAATGGGCATATTTCACACGAGGATTATTTAAAACAAGTTGATGGTTTCAAATGCGAAAATTATAAACCTGAATTGTGGGCAGAGTTGATAAAAAATAGTGGCGCAAAATACGCGGTAATCACATCTAAGCATCACGATGGTTTTGCGCTTTGGAACACCAAACAAGGCAAATTGAATGCGGTGAAATCTGCCGCCGTAAAAAAAGACGTATTAACACCATTCGTAAAAGCTCTTAGAAAAACTGATGTAAAACTTGGCATCTATTTTTCATTGCCCGATTGGTCTTACAACGACTACACCGATTTTACGCGGAAGAAAAAACGCTACAAAATACAAGACGAGCCAAAGCGTTGGGAAAAATATATAAAATACATGCAAGCACAACTAAAAGAATTGGCAAAAAAATATCACCCTGATTTGTGGTGGTTCGATGGCGATTGGGAACACAATTCCGAAGAGTGGCGTGTTGATGAAATTAAGTCGATTTTGTTGAAAAATAACCCGAGAACTGTGTTCAATTCGCGATTAAACGGCAATGGCGATTATGAAACTCCCGAATTGGGTATTCCGGTGCTTCGTCCCGATGCAAAATATTGGGAACTTTGTATTACAATGAACGATTCTTGGGGTTATCAAACTGTGGATAAAAATCACAAGTCGCCACAGCAAGTAATTGATTTATTGGTTGATTGCATAAGCAAAGGAGGCAACTTACTTATTGATATTGGTCCGAAAGCCGATGGCACAATAATACCCGAACAGGTTAAAGTATTACATGAACTTGGCAAGTGGACTTCAACACACGGAGAAGCAATTTATGCCACTGAAAGAGGTATTCCGTATGATTATTTCTACGGACCAACATCTGTGTCGAAAGACAGCACAACGTTGTATTTATTTGTAAGGGATAATCCGAAAGAAAATCAAATAATTTTAAAGGGAATTTCTAACGAAGTTGAAGATATTTATGTTGTAGGAAGCGGCACAAAATTGCAGTCGAAACTGTACAGCAAAGTGTCGTGGAACACATATCCGGGTGTACGATATATCACAATACCCGAAAATGAATTTGACGAATACTACACCGTTGTTGCCGTAAAATTGAAAGGTAAAATTCAACTTTACAAAGGAAAAACGGGTGCTATAGAAAGTAATTAATGCTATACATTCAATTTTTCATAAAAACACAACTAAATATTTACTAAAAAAAGAACGCATAAAGTTCTTAATTTTAAACTTTTAATTCTTAACTCATTAAAACGAAACTATATGTCTCAAAAAATATTAATTCAGAATAAAAAAGCACGATTTCTTTACGAATTTATCGAAAAATTCACTGCCGGCATAGAACTTTACGGCTCTGAAATAAAGTCAATACGCGAGGGAAAAGCCAATTTAACAGATGCTTATTGTCGATTTATTCCTAATCTTAAAAACTTGAATAAACCGGAGCTTTATGTTTTGATGAATATCTCGGAATATTCGCACGGCGGCTATGCCAATCATGAGCCTCGCCGAGAACGCAAATTGTTGCTCCATCGCAAGGAGTTGAACAAACTATCGAAGAAAATAAAAACTACGGGATTTACTATTGTTCCTACCAAAATGTTTTTAAATGAAAATGGTTTTGCTAAATTAGAAATAGCTCTTGCACGTGGTAAAAAAGTATCTGATAAACGCGAGGATATTAAGCAACGAGATTCTAAGCGCGAAATGGCTCGAATGAAAAAAATGCGACAGTAAATTTGAAATTTACACATAAAATTGTAATAGATTACATTTTTTATGCAAAATAATTGTAATGCAATACATGTATGATAAATTCGAGCTTTTTATAAAACCGAAAAGACTTTCCAAATCTTCTATTTTTCACTTGCTTTTGACATAAAAACCGCAAAGAACTCAAATGAGAACTTTGAGTTCTTTGCGAATTAATTTTTGCGTTTTATTGTTTATAAAAAAGCCTTGTTATACGATAAAAAAACATCAGATTTTTAATTTTTGTCAATAATTGCACAAAAAATCAAAAAAATATCGTATCTTTGCGGATAAACAAAAAAATGCAAATACCATGTTAGCACCATTAGACAACGAAACAATATTTAAAAGAGCATTCACCGACAAAGAGGTTTTTCAGCAATTTGTAAAAGACCTTTTTGATGTTGATGTAAAAGTTGGCACAATAGAAACTGAGAAGAAATTTGACCCACCAATTGCCAATATCGACATAAAAATAGACCTGTTTGCCGAAACGGAAGACCATCGCTTTATAATTGAAATTCAAAAGATTGACTATGATTATAATTTCAATCGTTTTTTGAATTATTTTATGACTGTGCTTCTGGAACAACAGCGAAAAGGGGAAAAATATGAGGTTCCACAA
>PDWI01011985.1_pt1 | contig 10729 bp, 13 predicted proteins | sample 1430891 | NCBI WGS metagenome assembly PDWI01 (sample SAMN01162508, study PRJNA174530) | Oral metagenome, whole genome shotgun sequencing project. | biome: Marine environment; feature: Marine mammal; material: Swab sample of the gingival sulcus; isolation source: swab sample of gingival sulcus... | reverse complement strand
CATATTGATACCAAAAAAGCCATTTTCTGCACTGTCTTTTTGTACTTCTCTTGCCAATTTAAAAGCATGATTTTGCCATTGAAAACGCTCAATCCCTGTCGATTTGGCAAGCGGATTATGGTCTTTCAAAGTGGGTAATTTAGTGGTTAATTTCGGTAAAAATCGTGCAAAATGAGCGGTAAAACTTGCCACACCGAGTAAATGCTCATCAAGGGCTTGTTTAATCTTGCCTGTTTTTCTATCAGTATTGGCGATTAATTTTGCTCGCCAATCTTTATCGCCTTTGACACAACGCTTGTCTTTGACTGCCAATGATGAGTAATTATGGTCGCCAACCATCAAACATAAACGTGAAGTATATAATAAAAATGGGTCACTGATTGGCTGTTGCTCTTCGTATGCGGTTTTACTCAGCTGTTGTAAGGTCACATCTTTTAACGCTTTATTTGCCCAACGCTTAATATCTCTTTGCCATGTGGGGCTATCAATAACAAGGTTGTCTGTTTGCCAAAATTGGGCTAATAATTTTTGTGGTTTTTCCTCTAAGGTTTTCGGATTTCTTACCCAATAATCAATGGGGGTTAATTTTTGATAGAATTTGATTAATGGTTTTTTGATTGATAGAGGGTGCTTTTTTAACTTCTCTCTAGCCGATTGGCTATAAAAAACATCTTTTGCAGGCGGTAATCTATGATGAGAAACTATCAGCCATGCCACCCATTGGGCAAGTGGTGGTAGATTGGCGATGTTGGTTTTATCAGTTTCCACTTGTGGTAATTGTTTGGCTATGTCATTGTTGTTAAGCCAATCTTTGATATCAACAAACCGCTGTAGCCACTGTTCATCCGTGCTACAATTGGCAATCATTAATTCAAACAGTTTTAACGAAATCCATTCATGACGATAAGGGTCACCGATAAAGGTGGGTGTTGTTAATTTATTTTGAAAACCAACGGTTGATTTACCAATATCGTGCAATAGGGCGGAGATGGTGGCGATAATCTGAATGCTACTCGCATAATGCCAATTATTTTCCCATTCGTTATGCAAGATGTTTTTGCGAGTACGGTTGACCGCCACATAGCCCAACTCATTAAACTTACTTTTATTCCCCACTATCCATACAAGCTTAGTCAACTTACGAGTGCTGATACGATGACAACTCACCGCTGTAGAGCGACTAGCAGAACTTTTAAGCAGTTGATAAACTGTTTTTAACCCCTCTTCGGTAATCGCAGTTTGCCACACGTTGCTACCAATGCGATTGGCAAAGGCCTTAGCATAACGAACTTTCAAGAAGATAACAAGAACCAAATAACTTTATACGACATTTATCGTCGTTTAATTCGCTCTTATGTCATACGGTTGATATTCGCCCCCACATCTTTACTCACTTGCTCACACAATTCACTTGCTATGGCATGATGTTTAATTTCTCTGAGCATTTTTTCTGCGACTGTTACCACCTCATCTATAATAGCTTGAGCGATGTTTTGTTTGATGTCCGCACGTTTGGCAAGCTGTAGCAGTTGCTGATGCGTTGGCTGTTTTGCCTCACCACATACGTCCATCTGATGATAGCCATTTATCCCTGTATTATAGGTAATGTCATAGGCAGGGGCAAGCGACCAATTACCCATTTTATCCATGATAAATGAAAAGTTTTTGCTATGGTCATCTTTATTATTAAACAACACATTAAACACCACCTGCCTATAGGCTAGCTCGACTTGCTGTTGCGATTTGGTGAGCATACGCACACACCGTAAATATTGCATATAATCAACACTCGGCACACGAAAATCAATATCTAACAAACCCGCCAATGTCTGTACATGTATCCGCCCGCTTATCCACTCATTGGGACTATTTTCTTTTGTTTGCTGTCTATCGAAACGCTGAACGGCAAACGCCCCTTGCGTATCGCTAATGTCAAAATAACGATGTGGCGGAACTTTTAGTCCTGCTTGTATCGCATAATCGGCATACAGTGACTCTAGCAAACAAACACTTTTATCCTCGCCTTGAGCGGGGAATTTGATAAGCCACGGTTGTAAATTTGCTTGATGTTTGGAGTGGGCTTGTGTGCTGATAATTTCTGTCTGTGGGTCATAATAGAGCAGTGATTTTGGTCTTGCCCCTTGTGCCGAACCGCCCATAATCAGAAGTTCTTGCAAAATATCTGTATCATGACCCGCTAATATCTGTTCATTAGCATTTGCCATCGCTAATAGGTCTAACTCAAAGCTGTCATTATCATGGTTGTGTTCAGGTTCAAAAGTCAATGCCCCGATAATTCTATCCGATGAGCCAATATAGGCAAAGCGTTCAAGTACGCTGATTTCATGACGTTGTTTGTTAAATTTCTTACGAAAAAATCTATCCATCAACAGCATGCCCCAACCATCAGGCAAGCTATCGGCAAGCAGTCCGCAGAGATAAAGGGAGTTGGCGTGTTGTCCATAAAATAGCTGAGTGGGATTTTCCCTAGTATCTGCCATAGTGTTCATAGTAATTGGCGACAACTGTAAACCACTGTGTATCCATTGGCTATCATAGCCAAAGACAGGTTTGTTAGCATTCAGCATAAGTTTGCCAACGAATTTATGTTCATTAAAACCGTTATAGTAAACCGAGATGGCATTGATTGATTGGGTCATAATTTGCCTGATGCTCTTTGTGGTATGTTTTGGTGTTTAATGATTTCATCAATATTATGTGCTTTTGGTTCAAACAATTCGGCAAGCTCATTAATTAGCCCTAACGCCGTGGCGATACGAATAACATTCTCAAGCGTACCACCTTGTCCTGTTTCTATGCGAGCAATAGTACTTTTGCCTACACCTGCTTTATCGGCAAGTTGGCTTTGGGTAATATTGATAAGTAATCGCTGTTTTTTTAGACGTTCGCCTAAGATAGCGGTAATTTCACTGGGTGTATAAAAATCAAATCGCATAACAAAATCATGTAAATAATTCATCATTTTTGAATATTTAAGTGCTATTTTAGCATTTAATTAGTCATATTTGAATAGTTATTTTATGGTTTTATATAGAAAAATACTCTTCTTTTAAGATAAAATTACAATTCATAGTTAGGTACAGACAGCAAGAGAGCTTTATTGTATTAAAAACTCAATTCAGCTCGTTTACTATGCCTGTATTAAATCCTATCAAGCTATTTGCTGATAAACAACAATCAAAATATTAGTAAGGATACTTATATTGGTTATAAAATTGATTAACTCGTGAGTTGTTCAGGTTTACAGTTATAAGCCTTAGCAATTTTTTTAAGGATGCTCAAGTGAGGGGGGGTGCCCATTTTTTCCATATTCGATAGATTGGCTTGCTTAATGCCCGTTATTTTGGCAACTTGACTTTGAGTAAGTCCTCGATAATACCTCCATGCTGATAATAAACTGATTTGTTTGTCAACCATAAGGCTAACCACTTCATGAGGAATTAGCACATCATCGTACTCATCGCTATCATACTCGACATCAACCCAATCTTCATCATCATCTGTATCAACAGGGATGTGGGCGGTGGCTAGTTTTTTGTACTCTTCGATGGGTAGCACAACGTATTGAGGGACACCAGTGGAGTCATTAATAAATTGAGTTTTCATAATATATTTCCTGTAAGTTAATGTAAAAAATAAACGATAAGGCTTGTAACAATATGATGATTTAAAGCATTTAAGAGCCATAAATAATATCTAAGTCATCTATGCGATGGGTAACGGATTGACACTACAGTGGGGAATTAACCCTCCTTTCTAAGTCATCTATGCGATGGGTAACATGTTTTATCGTCAGCAATTGGTGCTTTTATATTTCTAAGTCATCTATGCGATGGGTAACGGATTTTTCCGTTCCGAATTTGTACGCCTGTGTTTCTAAGTCATCTATGCGATGGGTAACCTGGTTTTGATTAATTAAGCTATTAAAGTGTTTTTCTAAGTCATCTATGCGATGGGTAACTAGACATGGTGAGTGGTGTTTTTGAGATGTTATTTCTAAGTCATCTATGCGATGGGTAACGCCTTGTGAGCTGGAAGTCGAATTAGGTCAGGTTTCTAAGTCATCTATGCGATGGGTAACCGTGCCTATAAGCTGGCTGAAGATGAGGTGGATTTCTAAGTCATCTATGCGATGGGTAACATTCTTATACCTTGCATGGAAAAATGCCTGTTTTTCTAAGTCATCTATGCGATGGGTAACCAAACGCCAATGACGGTCAATACTGACGGTACTTTCTAAGTCATCTATGCGATGGGTAACGAGGAATATGCATACGTTTAGGTATAGCATTTTTTCTAAGTCATCTATGCGATGGGTAACATATAACTTAGTGAGATTGTCTTGTTTTGCAATTTCTAAGTCATCTATGCGATGGGTAACCTGCATTGGGCATATCTTGAGCGAGCATTTTTTTTCTAAGTCATCTATGCGATGGGTAACGATGTTCAAAATCTCAAAATTCTGCCCCCCTTTTCTAAGTCATCTATGCGATGGGTAACGAGGTGATGATGGTGGTGGTCAATGTGAAAATTTTCTAAGTCATCTATGCGATGGGTAACTTTTTCCAGTAATTTATTAACCTTATCTAAACTTTCTAAGTCATCTATGCGATGGGTAACAAGCAGGTAAAGTAGTTGCTCAAACGCCGAGTTTTCTAAGTCATCTATGCGATGGGTAACCCACACAATAAAGGTCTTACTTTAACCATTGGTTTCTAAGTCATCTATGCGATGGGTAACCTAGTTCAGCAGTAGATACTATCGTTATTAGCTTTCTAAGTCATCTATGCGATGGGTAACTAACCCATAATCCTATACACTCTAAAATTATATTTCTAAGTCATCTATGCGATGGGTAACAATACTGTTTTATTGACACAGTGAGGCAAAAATTTTCTAAGTCATCTATGCGATGGGTAACATAGCTACCACTGCCGTCCTTATCGTCACAACTTTCTAAGTCATCTATGCGATGGGTAACCATGACCCATCTTACCCGTATAAAGTCGTAAATTTCTAAGTCATCTATGCGATGGGTAACCCAGACGTGGGCAGTCGTATTATATTCTCTTGTTTCTAAGTCATCTATGCGATGGGTAACTACATGCAAATACTGCCCAGATTGTGGCAGTATTTCTAAGTCATCTATGCGATGGGTAACTTTTTTGGGCGACTGAAGGGGTGACGGCAAAATTTCTAAGTCATCTATGCGATGGGTAACTAGCCCCCTTGCTCAGAGATTTTGAACAGCAATTTCTAAGTCATCTATGCGATGGGTAACCGCGTAAACGGGGGGCGTTCCTCTTTGTGCATTTTCTAAGTCATCTATGCGATGGGTAACCTGCTCCTAACGTTGAAACAGAGACAGAAGATTTTCTAAGTCATCTATGCGATGGGTAACAACATTGGCGACAATACCGCCGTTAGAGAAACTTTCTAAGTCATCTATGCGATGGGTAACCACCGCCCATATCGCCATCAGCAAAAGCAATATTTCTAAGTCATCTATGCGATGGGTAACTGATATAGGAGATCTTCAATATGTGGAAAATTTTTCTAAGTCATCTATGCGATGGGTAACTTCCTTACTACAAAGACGTGGAGTTTCAAGGCTTTCTAAGTCATCTATGCGATGGGTAACTTTCAGCCTTATCAGAAACTTTAAGTTTTTCATTTCTAAGTCATCTATGCGATGGGTAACACCCATATTGTCTAGCGAGCGTTTCACCGTCTTTTCTAAGTCATCTATGCGATGGGTAACTCACCGTGGATGTCTTTTTCAGATTCCGTGGTTTTCTAAGTCATCTATGCGATGGGTAACTGACGTTAAATTTAGAAGCGTATCAGGTGATTTTTCTAAGTCATCTATGCGATGGGTAACAGGGTGCAACGGCTGTGAACAAAGACGACAATTTTCTAAGTCATCTATGCGATGGGTAACAAAAGCCAATGTGAAGAGTATTATGGCAAAGATTTCTAAGTCATCTATGCGATGGGTAACCGATTGGGCAAGTCATGGGGCGGACGCATTCGTTTCTAAGTCATCTATGCGATGGGTAACTAGAAATATTGCTTCATTTACCCCTAGAATTTTTTCTAAGTCATCTATGCGATGGGTAACTTTCCTAGTTCTTGCCCTCAGCCTCCTGTTTGTTTCTAAGTCATCTATGCGATGGGTAACGTTTTGCTGATTTTAAGCCATCGTTTAAAACCTTTCTAAGTCATCTATGCGATGGGTAACCGTTTTGTTTGGGAACAGGGACAAGATTAAGCGTTTCTAAGTCATCTATGCGATGGGTAACTTATGGCAGGTGAAGCACTACGACTTTATACGTTTCTAAGTCATCTATGCGATGGGTAACTAAAATGTAAGGTGTCCCCCTCCGCAGTTGTATTTCTAAGTCATCTATGCGATGGGTAACTGTCCCCCTCCACAGTTGTAGGCAACGAAGGATTTCTAAGTCATCTATGCGATGGGTAACCGCCTATGTCGTCTTGTTCGTCCGCCCATTGTTTTCTAAGTCATCTATGCGATGGGTAACAAGGTGGTTGTTCAGACTGCGGAGTCTGATAATTTCTAAGTCATCTATGCGATGGGTAACATTTTCCATGAGACTAGTTCTTTCTCTGTTTTTTTCTAAGTCATCTATGCGATGGGTAACGATACCTGTTTTTTTATATCTATTTTGTGCATTTTCTAAGTCATCTATGCGATGGGTAACGTCAATGTCGATAGCCCAGAGCCGACCGAAGTTTTCTAAGTCATCTATGCGATGGGTAACTGGCTTGAAGTTCAGCTATGTCTTGTTCAGTTTTTCTAAGTCATCTATGCGATGGGTAACTCTTAACCTTTTTATTTCAATGGGGGTAGGGGTTTCTAAGTCATCTATGCGATGGGTAACTCATTGACTATTTGTTCAGCCAATGTTTTATTTTTCTAAGTCATCTATGCGATGGGTAACCAGGCGCATTGGTAAATCCGCATCAAGTACAATTTCTAAGTCATCTATGCGATGGGTAACTTGTCTCGTCTTTAGATAGATAAACCCTCGTATTTCTAAGTCATCTATGCGATGGGTAACTCAAGTTCGATTTTTCATTCGGTTAATCGTTCTTTCTAAGTCATCTATGCGATGGGTAACTCATTAGAGCCATGTTATTAAGCCTCTAAAGATTTCTAAGTCATCTATGCGATGGGTAACGCATTGACTTAGGCTTATCTAGTGAGGCGGTGTTTCTAAGTCATCTATGCGATGGGTAACTACTAGATTTATAAGCTGGAGATTTACCCTCTTTTCTAAGTCATCTATGCGATGGGTAACAAAACTGGCTCTGTAATAACTTGTTTATCATTTTTCTAAGTCATCTATGCGATGGGTAACCGAAAAGCCGATGATGGCAGTTGATGCTATGTTTTCTAAGTCATCTATGCGATGGGTAACATAACTAATCTTAGCTTTGAATGGGTACTTAATTTCTAAGTCATCTATGCGATGGGTAACCATGCGACCCCCCCCCTGTTTGCGGTGGCTCTTTTCTAAGTCATCTATGCGATGGGTAACTTATTGTTTTTTGTATCCTCATTTGTTTATGCTTTCTAAGTCATCTATGCGATGGGTAACGGTTTTGCAACACCTCTTTGATAAAAATCTGGTTTCTAAGTCATCTATGCGATGGGTAACCAAATAGTTTCATTGGATAGTACTCCGTTAGTTTTCTAAGTCATCTATGCGATGGGTAACCTTATTGCTTTTTTAAGTTATTAAAAGATGATTTTCTAAGTCATCTATGCGATGGGTAACTCCGCATGCCCTGATTGGGTAAAAAGTGGAGCTTTCTAAGTCATCTATGCGATGGGTAACTTAACAAACCTAATCCTGATTTTTATCAAAGATTTCTAAGTCATCTATGCGATGGGTAACACCATGAACAACAAAGCAACAACCAATACTAATTTCTAAGTCATCTATGCGATGGGTAACATGGTGGATGTGAATCTACTTATGTTGTTGATTTTCTAAGTCATCTATGCGATGGGTAACGTTGTAACCAATTTCGGTGTATCACCAAAATTTTTCTAAGTCATCTATGCGATGGGTAACTCAGTAAAGAATATATGAAGTATCGGAAACGTTTTCTAAGTCATCTATGCGATGGGTAACAGTAACGATTGGAAACCCATGGCAAGGCTTGATTTCTAAGTCATCTATGCGATGGGTAACGGTTGATTTGAAAGTTGATAATTTATCAGAATTTTCTAAGTCATCTATGCGATGGGTAACAAAGACATGGTAGTGAAAGTGCAGGCTACTTTTTTCTAAGTCATCTATGCGATGGGTAACCACATTAAAAAATCGCTTTTATTTTTTATTGTTTTCTAAGTCATCTATGCGATGGGTAACATAGTGGTAACGAAGACGATAATAATGGAAATTTTCTAAGTCATCTATGCGATGGGTAACCTTTTGGACTTTCTACTTCAGTTTACCATTATTTTCTAAGTCATCTATGCGATGGGTAACTTGCACAAAGAGATTATTGTTTTAAATTATTATTTCTAAGTCATCTATGCGATGGGTAACATGAACAACCTACTCAATTTCACGACACTATATTTCTAAGTCATCTATGCGATGGGTAACGGCTTTTTGTATTTTGACAAGTCAAGCGGTGTTTTCTAAGTCATCTATGCGATGGGTAACCTTCATCAAAGATAAAAATTGAACCTGCTTTATTTCTAAGTCATCTATGCGATGGGTAACTACCTGAAGTTATGAACCCTTGGGACTATTTTTTTCTAAGTCATCTATGCGATGGGTAACATGGGCGAGTTTATGCGGTGGTTGTACCCCACTTTCTAAGTCATCTATGCGATGGGTAACGAGAAATCATTGTCGGACTTACCCAGCTAAAATTTCTAAGTCATCTATGCGATGGGTAACACTTGACGATTTTACCGCCAGAGGATTTGACATTTCTAAGTCATCTATGCGATGGGTAACCTCATGACTATCAGTACAAAAAGATAGAAGAATTTCTAAGTCATCTATGCGATGGGTAACGAAATTAACAGGGTAAAGAGTATTATGATGAATTTCTAAGTCATCTATGCGATGGGTAACATTGGGCTTATTTATAAATCACCTATGCGGTGTTTCTAAGTCATCTATGCGATGGGTAACACAGCCGCTCCCGGAACGGGTAAAACATGTTGTTTCTAAGTCATCTATGCGATGGGTAACGTAAGAGAATTGAAGAAAGATGTAAAGAATTATTTCTAAGTCATCTATGCGATGGGTAACGTAGTTTAACTAGCATGGTTAAACGTGGCTAATTTCTAAGTCATCTATGCGATGGGTAACATGACTGAAAGATGGAAAGCAACGTGCAAAATTTTCTAAGTCATCTATGCGATGGGTAACAGATATCAATATTGTCACAGGGATTCCAACTATTTCTAAGTCATCTATGCGATGGGTAACAAGAACCATTAGGCACTTCACGCCAATCATCATTTCTAAGTCATCTATGCGATGGGTAACATTTGTTAACTTGTGATTTTAACTACACGTTATTTCTAAGTCATCTATGCGATGGGTAACATGATTGTCCCGAGGGTCAACATGATGAAAATTTTCTAAGTCATCTATGCGATGGGTAACGTTATCATCCTCATCAACACCAAACATCTTCTTTTCTAAGTCATCTATGCGATGGGTAACACTGCATTATCATCAAATTGACTAAAAGGAATGTTTCTAAGTCATCTATGCGATGGGTAACTCTATTGTGAGTTTTGTTAACGCTGCCAAGCATTTCTAAGTCATCTATGCGATGGGTAACAGGTATTGTTTTAGTTGATAAAATCAAATAAATTTCTAAGTCATCTATGCGATGGGTAACTATCACAGATGATAGACGCTTATAACAAGCATTTTCTAAGTCATCTATGCGATGGGTAACGTGCTAAGGGTTGTATGGTTTATAATAGCTATTTTCTAAGTCATCTATGCGATGGGTAACTGGGTGAAATTGGCAACGTAATTAAAACGTTATTTCTAAGTCATCTATGCGATGGGTAACTTTTTGGAAATCCACTTGTTATCAATGGTAAATTTCTAAGTCATCTATGCGATGGGTAACCGATTTATACCGCTCGTGGGTTTAAAAAATATTTTCTAAGTCATCTATGCGATGGGTAACTTGAGCAAGTTTTACCACAAATTCGCCAAACATTTCTAAGTCATCTATGCGATGGGTAACACCCAATTCTTACAAGCTTGACCACCGTATATTTTCTAAGTCATCTATGCGATGGGTAACGCCAGTTAAAATTAAAGCTTATTTGCCTTTGCTTTCTAAGTCATCTATGCGATGGGTAACACTCAGCAAGTAATGGCTATTCCTGATGGGGCTTTCTAAGTCATCTATGCGATGGGTAACTGATTTTCATCTTGTTGAGTATATTTTCTAACTTTCTAAGTCATCTATGCGATGGGTAACTCGTAGTCCTTGTTTCAGCTTGAACATAAATATTTCTAAGTCATCTATGCGATGGGTAACAAGAATTATATAGTAAAAAAGCTATAAATAGCAAGGATTAAGGGGCAAAAACCCCTTTTTACCCTTATATTTTTTACTATATTTTAACGAATTGATTTTAAATAAGTTTTTATATAGTGAAAAAAAGAAGGTATTTTCTACGCAT
>PDWI01010554.1_pt1 | contig 10729 bp, 8 predicted proteins | sample 1430891 | NCBI WGS metagenome assembly PDWI01 (sample SAMN01162508, study PRJNA174530) | Oral metagenome, whole genome shotgun sequencing project. | biome: Marine environment; feature: Marine mammal; material: Swab sample of the gingival sulcus; isolation source: swab sample of gingival sulcus... | reverse complement strand
TCTTTTTGCTCATCAGTACCTACTAGTACAAGTGGTGCTGATACAAGTGAGTTTGGTGATGAAACATAAATAGTAGCTACACCACTTACCCTTGCCAATTCTTCTAAGATAATAGCATAAGTTCTGTGGTCTCCTCCACCACCGTCTAGACTTCTAGGAAGCTTGATTCCGAAGAAGCCTGCCTTAGCCATCTTATCGAATACTTCTTGTGGGAATTCACCTGTCTTATCTACTTCTTCCATTATAGGTGCTAATTCCTTCTCTGCGAACTCACGTGCAAGTTGTCTTACGAGTTCGTGTTCTTGAGTAAAAACCATCTACTTTCCTCCTGTTATTTCACCTTTATAAAAAGGCTTTCACATATTTATAAGTTACAATCCCCTTGAAATAAGGGGGAACGAATTCCACTAGGGTCTTAGCCTGCTCATAACTTGTCATTTGCTGGTCTACTTCTATCTCTAGTGTCATTATACCTTCCGCATTAAGACGTTTTTTCATAATAGGGAAGTCAAACTCTTCTGAGTCACAGAACTTAAGCATTATCATGATAACACCGTCTGCTCCATATTTCTTCACATCCTCTACTATGAAGTCATTACGCTTCTTGTCTGCATCATAAAGTAGGGATGTACCCTCAGCTGTAGCTAATAAGCCTGCTAGAGCACGAAGTGGATTTCCAGTATTTTCTTCCACTAGGTAATTGTAGTAACCTGACTCCTGTAGGATGTTGTCTCCTACCACAGCTACGCCAGCTTCATCAAATATCTTAAGCACACCTGATATATCACTCATGATACCAGTTGTAACTATCTTAACACCCTTGTAATCGTGTTCTGGTAGTTCTTTTAGGGCTGCCATAAGCTCATCTAAAAGTGCATTGTGCTCATTCTTGTCCATAACATATGCACTAGAGATGACCTTAGTCCTCCTGCTAGTTGTTACCACGTCAAGGTGCTTTGTAGCCAATTCTACAAATTCTTTTAGCTTCCTTCTATTGTCGTTAAATAGCTTGATAGCTTCTTCTATAGCTTCATCAGTAATAGTAGTAGCAGTAATTTCTTCTATCTTTTCTTTTACTCTTTTGACTTGAGTTTCATTGAAGTCAATACCAGCTTCTATCTTACGATTTTGTGCTACAGCAAAGTTTATAAATGGTACATCCTTGATAGCTCTCTTCCAGTTTTGACCTGTAGCTTTTAGAGTATCTGTCATACCATTTATTACCATGAATTCTAGGTCTTTTAAGCTGCCATTTAATCCCATTTCCAAAGTGGAAAGTGCTACTGTACTGTAGAAAGCAGGGAAGTATTCTTTAGATTTTAAAATCTCCATTTCAAATCCCCAAGAAGTAAGCGGCACGATACCTGCTGCATAAATAAGCTCATCTGGGCAATATAGGGCTAGGCTTCCTGCTACCTTTTTGCCTTCTGCAAGATATTTTTTGTATTGACCTTCATAAGTGACGTCAAAATCTGCAAATATTTGATCTAAATTTCTACTCATTTTACGCCTCCTTCTCATCTGCTTTCTTTGCTGCCTTATTAGCTTCCATTACTTCAATAAGTCCCTCTATCCTAGTGTCATACTGGGCTGGGGAGAAGTTTCTAGGGTCTGCTTGATCTCCATCAAAACTAATAGTAGGTATACCAGCAATCTTGTGTATATCTCTTTCCATCTCGTACATGAATCCACTCCACATCTTACAACTTCTATTTATGTGGATGATGGCTCCATCTACATTTGTATTCTCGATAACCTTAAGTCTCATATCAAGTGCACGCTCATAAGAAATGGCGTTTGGAGTACCACAGTAAGCCTTCATGAGCTCATTGGTGTTTCCATAGATGTATCCAAAGGCATCTGCATATACAGTACCAACCACATTTACACCATTGTCTTTTAACTTAGTGTAAGTGTGACGTAGGTGTGGCCAACAAGCGATACCCTCAAATAGTACCCTGTATTTTTCTTCGCCTTTAAATGTAGATACGCCCTCTTCATGATTCTTAGCGTATTCATCTCTTAGCTTCTCAAAAGCAAGAGCTGACTTTTCTTTTCCTCTAGCACATACTGCCACTGCCATATGGTTGAATAATTCAAATCCATTAAATGGTGATGGAGTATACTTGGAATAACTTGTAGCATCAAGCCAAGCTCTACCAGTTCTTTGGCTGACAGCCATAACTCTTTCAAACTTCTCTTGATCCCACTTCTTACCAGTGATTTCTTCTAACTGCTTGATAGCGTGAGCGAACTGACCTTTTAGGTATTCTACCCTATCTTCACCAGCATCATAGTCATCATTGTAAGGTACGTCTATAAGGATTAGAGGTATGTTCTTCTCTTTAGCTAGGTTCTCATACCACTTGATCATACAGTTACAGATGTTGTTACAGCAAAGTACGAAGTCTGGCTGTGGCATAGGCATCTCTGGTGCTTCTTCGCCATCTGCATATGCTAGTGAAATCCTCGCATAAGCACAAAGGTCTGCTGCATATCCCTTATTTTCTGCTGCTGTACATAGTCTCTCTCCTCCACCCTTGGCTGCGATTGCTGCAGCTTGGTTTTCAGGATAAACTACTTTTATATCTAAAGTTTCAAATATTTCTTGTGGGAAATTTGATGCACACCAACCAACTTTTTCACCATTTTTCTTAGCTTCCCAAGCTGACTTGTAATGCTCTCCGACTATCTCGCCAAGTAAAACCTTTGCTGGCTTTTCAGCATCTGATGCATATACTGGTTTTTCTCTTTTTGGCTTTGTATTTTGTTCTGACATATATTACCCCTTTCTTAAGGTGATAAAATATAAACTAAACTCACCTTATATGTCTCTCCATTAAAAATTTATAAGGATTAAAGACTTTCTACTGTGTTTATTTATGTAGAAAGTCCCTAGTTGTTTCTATTTATAAATTATTTTCTATCATCAACGAATTGGAAGGCTGCCTTTCCTTCTAACATGGATTTAACATCATCTTCGCTGTATCCAAGTTCTTTTAGAACTTCTGCTGTGTGCTCACCGATGTAAGGTCCTCTGTTGTATTCTGGACGTCCCATTTCCTCGAATTTAACTGGCAATGTAGCTAGTATTCTCTCGTTTCCATTATCATACTTCATCTTGTAGAAGCAGTCATTTGCCCATGCTTGCTCATCTTCTAATAATTCTTCTAATGATTGAGCAACACTAAATGGTATATCAGCGGCTTCTAGGATGGACTTCCACTCTTTTACTTCTTTTGTTAAGAAGGCATCTGTCATGATATCATATAATTCTTGAGATAATTTGTTTTTCTGTAAGTTTTGGATAGGGAAGTACTTTTCATTATCTACTAGGTCCTTACGTCCGATAGACTCCATCATCCTATTGTAGTAAGTATTGTAGTCAGGTGCACAAGTTTGGATAAGTCTCTCATCCTTGGTTCCCCATGAAGCTAGGAATGGATTTCCTAAATCTCTTGAGTCAATAGGGAAGGTAGTACCATAGTCAGTGTACTGTGCTGCCTGTATTGGCATACCCATATTATAAATTGCTGCTTCAAATAAGCTAGTAGTAACTTTTTCACCCTTACCAGTTTCTCTTGCACTATAAAGTGCTGCAAGCATACCAGCTGCTAGGTCCATACCTACGTTGTGGTCACCAAGTCCTGGTAGCACGTTCATGGCTCTCTTACCTTTTTGACGTAGAGCCTCTAAGTATCCACCACGTGCAAAGAAGGCTGTAAAGTCGAATCCAGGAAGGTCCTTATCTGGTCCAAATTCACCATAGCCAGTAACCATACCGTATACTAGTTTAGGGTACTTGTCCTTAAGTGAAGCATAGTCAAGTCCAGCTCTCTCTAAAGCTCCTACCCTCCAGTTAGTAATAAACATATCTGCCTTATCTAGAAGTTTAAAGAAGGCTTCTTTACCTTTTTCTTCTTTCATGTTTACTGAGATACACTTTTTGTTTGCATTTTCTAGCTCCCAAGTAGTGTTTTCATACATATCTAATGGTCTGCCTTCTGATGGCGCTGTGTAACGAAGTGGATCACCCTTTGGTGACTCTATCTTGATAACCTCTGCACCTAGGTCTGCAAAAAACCTACCTGCTGTAGCTGCTGCTATAAATGTCGCAAGTTCTACTACTACTACTCCTTCTAATGGCTTTTTAGTTCCCATCTAATAACCTCCTATTGTTAAAATTTTATCATTCCTAGATTCTAATATCCCTATCTTTATGCGACATAAAAAAACCTAGAAAACTAGTTATCGTTACTGAAATTTTATCTTAAAATCAGATAAATGTCAATAAGTTATATTATTTTTAAAAGTTTTTTGTGCTCTTTTTTTGTATTTTTGAAAAACCGCCTATACAAATAGACGGTTTTTTCGGAATTTAATAATATTTTTTATATATTTTTGCCAAATCTTAGTTTTGCTCTCTATGTTCTTTCAAATACTTGAATCCAAATATCCAAAGTGGAACTATGATGAATAACCAGTTATAGATACCTAGGTATCTGTACGCTGTTCCAACGATCCACATAAGTCCTAGAGTTGAAACTAAGAAACATACGAAAAGTATTACTACACTTATAAGTGTTCTCTTAACTGTTTCATTTTCCATATTCTTAAGGATGTATGGCTCAAGTCTTGTTACAAGACCGAATACGAATCCAACACCTGTAGTTATAAGTGCTAAGAATAGAAGTAATGGATAAAGCACATCAAGTATTCCTATGTTAAGTTGTTTAACTATGTAAACTGTAGGAAGAACCCTTGCTTCTGGATCTGTAAAGATGAATGGCATTTGTGAGAAGATAAGTAGGCAGATACCTAAAAGCATGATTATGTTAAGTGCTGCACCTAGTATCATAGCTCCCTTAGCTTCTTTTCTGCTTACTGCACCTTTAAATGCTGCTGCTATACCACCGATAGCTGAGATTTGGAAACCTGCATATGTAAGTGCCCAAAGTATGGAATTTCCAAGGCTTCCTGGTACTCTTTCTTTACCAGAACCGATAGCGCTCCACTTAACAGCTTCTTGGTTTACATATTTTTCACCGAATAATCTAGCGATATCTGGTGCAAATTTTACAAGACCAGCAATTATTACTATTGAAATGATGATAAGGATTGCTGTAGTCATTACCATCGCATTTTTTCTAACTAACTGTGCACCAAAGATTGAAAGTGCACCAACCACAACTAACATAATAAGTGTACCAACGATGGCTGGAATTCCTAAATATTGTTGTGAAAGTTTACCACCAGTTGCAAGTGTAGCTGCTGTAGCTGCTGTGGTGGCTACTATTACAGATACGTCCATAAGTGGTGTAAGAACCTTGGATTTAGAACCGTACATTTTTTTGGACCAACCTGCATAGTCCCAAGTATTAGTCTCTCTCGCTACCTCAAGTCCAATATACTGAGTAATAGCGATGATAGTGAATGTTAGTATTGGCAAAAATATCCCAAACCAACCATGGTTAGCGAAATACTGTAGTTCCTGTGTACCTGATGCAAAACCTGCTCCACAGTGAGTAGAGAACCAAACGGTTGCAACACCGATACTTACGGAAGTCAAATATTTACCCTTGTTATCCATAAAAAATACCTCTCTTCGATAGATTTCGTTATGTTTGTGCATAACTATTAATAAAGTTCTCAAAAATAAGCTAGTAATTGTGAAAATTACAGTTATTTTTATAGATGACTTGTCATTAATTATAAAAAAATATACAAATCATTTTTTTTTACAACAAAACAAACAAATCACCCTCGGAGACCATTATAAAACAAAGTTAAAAAAAAATCAATCTATTTATTAAAAAATTGTTAATTTTTTGTTTTTTAAAATAAAAAAAATAAGCTCTATTCTCAGTATTTATCTACCTTGAATAGAACTTTAAAATTTTTTGCTTATATTTAAACTTTTTTCTTATTTGATGAAAAATAATAGACTTTTATATATAAAATCAATGCTAAAATAATGGCTGTAAAACAGACTATGGAAGCTGCCCTAAATCCACCAATCTTATAAATAAATGGTGATACTAAGTTGGTAATAATATGGGTAAGTGCCATAGTCAGACTCAGCAAGGTCACAAAGGTAGCCTGTCCCTTTTTATATACAAGGGAGGCCATAGTGAAATGCAAGCCCCAAATAGTATCAAAGCCTATTCCAAATAGGAAGGAGAATACGAGTAAGATAATCGTATTCGTACTAGATGTCATAAATACACCTACAGCTGCTACTAGCATACCTACAAGCATGAACTTGAGCTTACCGAACTTATCACTGGCAAATAGTATGAGTAGTCCTGCTGAAAAAGTTCCTATTGAAACTATGGTATACATCTTTCCTATCTCAGTTTGTATAAAACCTAGGCTACCTAGATGAACTGAATAGTATATAAAAAATAACATCTGTGGTATAGCCACAAAAAAGGTGATAAGCATAAACTCATATGTTTCTCTTCTTTTTAGTAACATTATTATGTCTTTTTTATCTATTTTTTCCACTTTTTTATCTGGGAATTTGAGGATAAATATAAAGACACAAGATATGGCGCTCATAATAGCAAGTAAGATATAAACGGTAGCTATACCATAATTATTTACTATATAAGAACCTGAAATAGGTGATACTAGTACGGCTACACCAAATATCATCTTATAAAATCCACTTATTTTTCCTATAATCTTTTCTTCTATTATCAGAGAAGAATAAGAGTATATAAGTCCAAATACAGAATAATATCCTAGACCTATTACAAATCTAGCAAAAACATAGAAAAATGCAGAGCGCGTACTTGCAAGTATGAAACTACCTAATGAGAATAATAGCATACCCGTAAATATGGTCTTTTTGATACCATACTTATCAGCTACGAAGCCAAAAAATGGCGCAAAAAGACCTGCTACTGCAAAACCTATATTTAATAAACCTACATCTGCTACCTTTATGCCATATATCTTTGCAATAGTCGGAGAAAGCGGACCTATGGCGGTCATTTCATAGACTATTACAAAGAGTATATACATAAAAAGTAATACTACTTGTTTTTTGTTTTTTTCCAATTTTTTTCCTTATTTTTCTTATTTATTTTTCTTATCTTAACCCTTTATCGTATGGCTGTCCTGCTGCCTTTGGTCCTACTGCCTTACCACTAAATATAACTAGCGCAATGATAGTCATAATATAAGGTAGGGCTGAGAAATACTCATTTGGCACCTTAGCCAACAAATCAATAGTTGTCGCAAATACACCAAGTATCTGTGAAAAACCAAAGAATAAACTAGCAAGGAATACTCCAGAAGGCTTCCACTTACCAAAGATAAGTGCTGCAAGGGAGATAAATCCAATACCGTGTATACTAGCTCCAGTAAACTGTGTATCGAAGGTAAGTATCATAATACCACCACCCAGTCCACCAAGTGCACCAGAAATAACTACACCAATATACCTCATCTTATATACATTTATACCCATGGAGTCTACTGCCTGTGGATGCTCTCCAGTAGCACGTAGCCTAAGTCCAAATGGAGTCTTATAAAGTAAGAACCAACTCACTATTACTATAGCAAAGGCTAGATAGACCGTAGGATATATACTAGTAAAGAATATATCACCTATTACAGGTATATCACTAAGACCATCATAGGTAGTCTTTAAGAAGCCTTGCTCAAAGGTCTTGGTTCTTTGCTGGTGGAAGATAATCTGTGCTAAGTATATGGTAATACCACCTGCAAGCAAGTTTATAGCTGTACCAGATATGACTTGGTCTGCACCTAAGTTTACGCATAGGTAGGCGTGTATCAATGATATAAGCATACCTCCAACAACCCCAAATAATAAGGCTATCCAAGTAGCTGAAGATGCTGGCATACCACCTTCTTCTAAAAATACTATGGCTGTAGCTGTGGTAAATCCACCTATCATCATAATACCTTCAAGTGCTATGTTTACTACACCAGAACGCTCGGAAAACATGCCTCCTACTGCTGTTATTATTATAGGTGTAGAAAATATCAGTGTAAGTGTGATCATAGAATAAACAACATCCATTACTTGTCACCTCCTATCTTTTTAAGTACCCTTCTTATACCATTTTGCATAGCTACAAAGAGAACTATCATCGAGCTTATGATTATGGCTATATCTCTAGGTACCCCCTGCGTTTGCATTATAGGCTTAGCTGCATTTAGTGCACCAAATAGTAAACCTCCAAACAGTGAACCTAGGGCAGTGTTTCCTCCAACTAGGGCAACTGCTATACCATCAAAACCATAACCCTCAGCCGAAAGTAATACCCTACCATATCCAAAGGTTCCTAGGGAAATAATAACTCCTGCAAGTCCAGAAAACATACCAGATATCATCATGGAAAGAGCTGAATTTCTCTCTACCTTCATACCTGCATATTTAGCTGCATCTTTGTTATATCCTACTGCTCTAAGCTCATAACCAAAGGTAGTCTTTTCTATAATATACCAAAAAGCTACTATTGCTATGATTACTAGGATAAAGCCCCAGTGAAGTCTAGAGTTATTTGTAATACCAGTTAAAAAGTCACTTTGCAAGGTACGTCCATGCACTAGTTCAACTGTCTTAGAATTGTCTGAACCAGGTAATTGCTTATAGTAATAACTAGTTAGAAATAGTGCTACGTAGTTAAGCATGATGGTTACTACTACCTCATGTACATTAAATCTAGCCTTTAAGTATCCTGGAATAAGTCCCCAAATACCACCTGCTAAGGTACCAGCTATTATCATAACGATAAGTATTAAAAAGTCTGGACCTGGTAATAAGATACCTAAAGCAATAGCAGTGAAAGAACCTACCATGAGCTGACCCTCTGCACCTATGTTAAAGAGTCCAGTCCTGAAGGCAAAGGCTACTGAAAGACCTGTGAGTATGATAGGCATAGCAAATACAAAGTATTCACCAAAGTATCTTAAGTTTAGAATCTTTCCTGAACTATTGAAGTTCACTCCTAAGACTGCCCTTAATATCGAAGTAAATATACTTCCTGGATTTAGTCCTGTAAATACCATGATTATGACACCGACTAAAAATCCCATTATAATGGCTATAAGTGGTACTGTTACAGGAAAGTTTTTCTCATTTCCCAACCATTTTTTAAACTTAGTCATGATTTACCTCCCCCTTCATTGCACCTGACATCATAAGACCTAGGTCATTTTCTTGAGTTTCTTTGGCATCTACTATACCAACTATACCACCCTCATAGATAACAGCTATCTTATCTGATAAGTTAAGCACTTCTTCCATCTCTAGGGAAACTAGAAGTATAGCCCTACCCTTATCTCTCTCTTCTACTATCCTCTTGTGTATATATTCTATTGCACCAACATCAAGTCCCCTAGTAGGCTGAGCTACTATAAGTAGTTTTGGTGACCTAGATACCTCTCTTGCTACTATAGCCTTTTGTTGGTTACCACCCGACATACTTCTCGCTGTAGTGATACTTCCTTGACCACTTCTTATATCAAAGGCTTCTATTAATTCTTCTGATTTTTGTCTAACTGCCTCTGGATTAATAAGTCCCTTTGTAGAGTATGGCTCTAAGAAATACTCCTGTAAGACTATATTTTCCTCTAGGCTAAAATCGAGTACCAAACCATGTTTATGCCTGTCTTCTGGCACGTGACCTATACCAAGCAAGGTCCTTTTTCTAATAGGTAATTTCGTAATATCTTGACCCAAAAATTCAACGCTACCAGAGTCTATCTTTTTAAGTCCTGTTATAGCCTGTATAAGCTCTGATTGACCGTTGCCATCTATACCAGCTACACAGTATATCTCACCTTCTCTTACCTTCATGCTAAGATTATCAACAGCCTTAAGTCCTCTAGTATCCTTTACTGTAAGATTCTTGCACTCTAATACTACCTGACCTGGTTTACTCTCTTCTTTTTCTACTTCAAAGCTGACTTCACGACCTACCATCATCTCTGCCATCTCTTTTTCTGTAGTATCAGCCACTTCTACTGTACCTATATACTTACCTCTACGAAGTACGCTACACCTGTCTGCGACCTCTTTTATCTCTTTTAATTTGTGAGTGATGACTATGATGGATTTACCCTCAGCAACCAACTTACGCATTATGGCCATAAGTTCTTTTATCTCCTGTGGTGTAAGCACAGCTGTAGGCTCGTCAAAAATAAGTATTTCCGCATCACGATATAACATCTTAAGTATCTCTACCCTCTGCTGCATACCTACGGTAATGTCCTCAATCTTGGCATCTGGATCAACCATAAGCCCATATTTTTCACTTATTTTCTTAACTTTTTCAGAAGCTGTTTTTAAGTCTATAACACCGAATTTCTTAGGTTCCATACCCAGTACAATATTTTCTGTAACGGTGAAGTTGTGAACTAGTTTAAAGTGCTGGTGCACCATACCTATACCACAGTCATTTGCGATATTAGGATTGGTAATTTTAACCTCTTTACCCCTTACCTTTATTATACCTTTTTCTGGTTGATAAAGACCAAATAATACACTCATCAGCGTGGATTTACCAGCACCATTCTCCCCAAGCAAAGCATGTATTTCACCCTTTTTTAATCTAAGTGTAACATCGTCATTGGCGATGATACCAGGGAAAATTTTTGTAATATTTAGCATTTCTATTACATATTCCATAATAACTCCAATCACTAGCTAAGGCTAGTAAAAATATTTAAAGATACATATTACTTTAAAAAT
>PDWI01009993.1_pt1 | contig 10731 bp, 7 predicted proteins | sample 1430891 | NCBI WGS metagenome assembly PDWI01 (sample SAMN01162508, study PRJNA174530) | Oral metagenome, whole genome shotgun sequencing project. | biome: Marine environment; feature: Marine mammal; material: Swab sample of the gingival sulcus; isolation source: swab sample of gingival sulcus... | reverse complement strand
AAACTGATAAGCTGTTTGGAAGCGCTGCTATCCAGTGGTGCGCGGCTGTTTTCAGGCTCTTGCACCGCCAGCGTTGTGGCGATACCGACAAGCATCAACGCCGCCATAATTAAATAGGTCCACTGCCAGGCTTCGTATAGATAATGTTCTAGTGAAGAACCAAACCACTGCGATAACATCATCGCCAATGCACCCGAAACAATCATGGCGATACGATAGCCCAAACTGTATGAGGCGGCACTCATGCTCATTAGCGCCGGCGGGGTGATTTCAATACGATAAGCATCAATAACGATGTCTTGACTGGCGGAAGTAAAACCCAAGGCAACGGCTAAAATAGCCATTAGGGTCAGGCTATGCGGGGTGCTAACTGGATTCACCAATGCCATCGCAGCTAAAATTAAAAGCAATAAAAACTGCCATAAAATCAACCATGAACGTCGTTTTCCCAGCCAAGTGGTTAACACTGGCAGACTCGCCTGATCAATCAGCGGTGCCCAGACAAATTTAAAGCCGTAGCCCAGCCCGGCCCAGCTAAAAAAAGTAATCGTCGATCGACTAACCCCTGCCTCGTTGAGCCATAAACTCAATGTGGCAAAAACCAAAGCAAAAGGCAGGCCGGCAGAAAACCCCAAAAATAACATAATAGCGACACTTTTTTCTTGAATAATGGCGCTAAGCTGTTGCGAAACAGTGATTTTTTTTGTTTTTTGTTGGACGGGTAAAGGCTTGCTCATAGGTGTTGGCGGATAAAAATAATGGCTTATTCTACCGAAGCGCTTGGCGTTTGTCGTCTATTGACGGTAAAATAGTCGTTTTTTACAACTTAAATACTTTTTGTCAATACGGAAATAATTACACTATGGATATGAATACCACTATCAATATGATTAATCTGGTTATGGTTACGGAACAGCTGGAGCAGATTGATACCATCGAAAAAGCATTAAAACCGACACTAACCTTAAACAGCTATACCTGCAACGATGTAACGGAGCTGAAAAGAATATTATCGCAAGAAAGCATTGATTTAATTATCGTTGACGATGCTGACGGTAGCATTGGTGTGGGCTTACTACGCAATGCCGTCAATGATTTAAAGCTGAGTACACCGATTTTACAGTTAGAACATGCCGGCAGCACGCATACCGATTCAGAATACATCAAAAATGGGGCCAGTATTGTTTGTCCTAATGATGATTTATTGGCGATTTTACACAATACGCAGCTGCTGTTAGCGTATAGTCATGGGCAAAAAATGCTGCAACAAGACGCAGGCGTTATCGACAGTTACCGAGAGAAATTTAATGACTTATATCAAGGACTTGCCGACCCTGTTTGTTATTTACACGACGGCGTGTTTATCGACTGTAACCCGGCATTTCTACGCGCGTTTGAGGTCTCTGATAAGCACGAGCTGGATGAGCTCACTATTTTAAATTTTATTGACCGTAAACATTATACGGAACTCAAAACGCATTTACGAAAAGCCACCCGCCGTGATTTAAGCGCCAACCCGGTATTGTTTACTTTACAAACCAAACTGGGCAAAAGCGTAGAATATCATCTGATGTGTAAACCATCATTATTTGATGGCGAAGAAGCGGTGCAAGTTTATATGCGTTCAACCAGCGAAGGCGGTGGAGGGGGTTCGGCACTGTATGACGAAACCACCGGCTTGTCGAATCGCGAACAGATGGGCTTTTTCTTGGCGCAAACCATTCAGCAATTTGAAAAAAATGATGGCAGCGGTTTTTTGGTCTATTTGTTTATTAAAAACTACCGTGATGTTTGGGGTGCGGATGGTTTTACCGAAGCGGAAAAATTTATCAAAGCCACGGCCGGGCATATTCGTAAAAGCATGCCTGCGCATACTGAAGTTTCACGTTACACTGATGATGCCTTACTTATGTATGTGCCGGGTACAGACGATAAAGCGCTGAATAACCTGTTGACCGAACTGATTCGCGATTTGGATAAGCTCACCCCGGAAGGCATGATCCGCATGATAGAGCCGGTGTGTTATGCCGCTTATGACGATTTAGACAAAAACAGTGATTACTTGCTATTGGCCAGCCAGCTGTTTCGCGCCGCACACAATGCCTCGCAAAGCGATGGTGGTGCCCGCGTATCGCAGCCCACCAATGCCGAAGTGGCCAAAAAGGATTCGCGTCGTATTGATTTGTTACAAGAGATTTTGCGTGAAAACCGTATGCAGCTGCTCTATCAGCCGATTGCCAGCTTTGACCCGGATGATAAAGCGCGTTATCGTGAGCGCTTGCGCTTGTTTGACGAAGACAATCAGCTGTTGGAACTGGATGTGATGGTTAACGCCGCCGAGCGTTATCAGTTGATGCACCGTATCGATAAGTGGAAGATGAATCAGTTATTCGATTTATTGTTAAGTATGGATATCAGCGAACGCGAACATTTGCAGCTTTTTGTGGCCATATCGGTTGATGCATTACGCAATACTGATTTTATCACTTGGTTAAGCGAGCAGATGCAACATACCGGCTTGGGCGGGCAGCATTTTGTCTTTGAACTATCAGTTGACAGTGTTAGTAATGCTTATACCGGCGCACAGCAGCTTAGCCAAGTGGTTCGCAGTCACGGTGGGCAGGTGGCGATTAGCAAAATGGCCAGTTTAACCGGTGATAATCTGCGCATTGTCAACGACCTTCGCCCGGATATTATCAAGCTGGATTTACGTGAAATTGATACGCTGGATGATAATGAAGAAGTTGAAATTATGGGTGATATCCGCCATAAAGCCGATGAAATCGGGGCGTTGTTGATTGCTGAATATTTAGAGTCTCCGGCACAGCTATCGCGTATTTGGCCGTATGATATCAAGCTGATTCAAGGCGATAATATGACACCGTTGTTAGAGGGGCTGAATTTTAACTTTAACGAGTTTGCCATCTAAATGCACAACTAGGCCCGGCTGATGCCTGGCCTAGCTAGTTTAACTCAGGGCGGTTGGCAAACTGCGCCAAAGCCTCTGGATTGGCCAGTGCCGTGTGGTTTTTCACCACCACCCCATTGACGGTATCGCGTACGGCGATTTCAACCACTTTGCCGCTTTTGGTTTTAGGGATATCGGTAACGGCTAAAATCACCGCCGGTACATGGCGCAGAGTAGTGTTTTTAGCAATGGTTTGTTTGATTTCTGTTTTTAAATCCTCGCTTAGGCTTAGTCCCTCGCGCAGCTGGACAAATAATACCACGCGAACATCATCGTCATAATTTTGCCCGATAACCACCGAATCAACCACGGCATCGATTTTATCAACTTGTCGGTAAATTTCTGCCGTGCCGATACGCACACCGCCAGGGTTTAGCACACTGTCGCTGCGGCCATGAAAAATCAAGCCATGATGGGCGGTGATTTCAACATAATCACCGTGACACCAAATATTATCAAAATGCGAAAAATAGGCGGATAAATACTTTTCATCGTTTGTATCGCCCCAAAAGCCCACCGGCATGCACGGAAACGGCTTTTTACATACCAGCTCGCCTTTTTCTTGGCATACTGATTGGCCGTTTTCATCAACGGCATCAACGGCCAATCCTAAGCCACGCGTTTGTAGCTCACCGCGATAAACGGGTAAAGTGGGTGAGCCCAAGACAAAGCACGAAACAATATCGGTGCCGCCGGAAATAGAGGACAGACACACATCGGCTTTGATTTTTTCATAAACATAAGCAAAGCTTTGCCCTGACAGCGGTGAACCGGTGGAGAAAATGGTGCGTAAGCTGGCCAAATCATGGCTTTGCGCCGGGTGCAGGCCGTGTTTATTCAGCGCATCAATATATTTGGCCGAGATGCCGAAATGGTTAATGCCTTCGGCATCAATATAATCAAATAAAATCCGACCGTTATTCACAAAAGGCGAGCCATCGTATAAATTGACTGTCGCCCCGACAGCCAGTCCCGAAACCAGCCAATTCCACATCATCCAACCGCAGGTGGTAAAATAAAACAGCTTGTCACCGGGGTGGATATCGGCGTGTAATTTGAGTTCTTTAACATGCTGCAATAGCACTCCACCGGCGCAGTGGACGATACATTTAGGGACGCCCGTGGTGCCGGAGGAAAACAAAATATACACCGGGTGATTAAAGTCGAAACGCTCAAAATCGATGTCTAGCGCTTCATAAGTCGCTAAAATACTGCGAAATGCCACACTGTCACAGTCATTTAAACGCGTATCATCATCGCTATAATCAACCACCACGGTTTCACGTATACTGGGGATTTTTTTAATGACAGCTTTGAATTTTTCATGACAGTCAAAAACTTTACCATTGTAATAATAGCCGTTAACGACGAATAGCACTTTGGGCTCGATTTGCCCAAATCGGTCTAAAATGCCTTGTTCACCAAAATCGGGCGAGGCCGATGACCAAATGGCACCCAGCGAGGTGGCAGCCAGCATGGCGATAATAGCTTCCGGCATATTGGGTAACACGGCGGCGACACGGTCACCTTGGGTGATGCCTTCATCCACCAAAAATTGGCGGACTTTTGCCACTTTTTCATAGAGCTCAGCATAGGTGAGGGTGGTTTTAAGTTTGTCTTCACCCCAAAAAGTGATGGCGATATCGTCGCTGCGGTTTTGTAAAAAATGTTCGGCAAAATTCAGTTTACCTTCGGGGAAAAAGCGGCGCTGGTGGAACAGCGGAGCATCGGCTTGTAAGGTATTGCCCTTATCGCCAATGATGCCACAGAAATCCCATACCTGTGACCAAAACGCTAGGTCGTTGTCAACAGACCATTGGTAAAGCGCATGAAAATCGCTAATTTGTGTGCCGTATACGGCATTAATGTGCTGTATAAATTGTGTCGATTGCGCCTGTTCAATACGTGCTTCGCTGGGGTGCCAAAGTTGTGTCATGGTGATTTGTTACATGGTTAGGTGATGCGAAAGGAAGCTCTGTAAAATGTGCATTTTTCGGCGCTTCCTAAAAATTGCTGTTGCTTATTCTACCAATCCGGTGTCATTAACGCTATGGTTTCCTGGATTTTGCTTAGATGGCGGTGCGATTAGACAGCAGCTTGGGTTTGCAGCTGTATTAGTGCATCTTGCATACGTTACAGCGCCGTTAGCACGTTATCGATACTGGCTGTGAGCTTATCGACAATTTCTTCGATTTCATGTGCTTGGATAATATAAGCGGGTGCCAGTAAGATATGATTGCCGTGTATGCCGTCAATTGTACCCGTTAACGGATAGCACATCAAACCGTTATCCATCGCCGTTTGGCGGATGCCTGCGGCAATCGGTAAGTTGGGGTCATGCACTTGTTTGCTGATCTTATCAGCCACAATTTCAATACCGCGAAATAAACCGCGGCCGCGGATATCACCGATAAACTGCCCGATACGCGGGTGCTGGCCCAGTTGTTCGTGCAACAATTGATTTAAGTAATCGCCTTGTTTAACAATATTGGCCAATAAATTTTCAGCTTTAAGTATGCGTTGGGTTGCCAAGCCGGCAGCCACTGCAGTGGCATGCGAAATATAGGTATGCCCGTGTTGGAAAAAACCGGCGCCGTTGGCAATAGCATCGACAATCGACTGGCGCATTAGCACGGCCCCCAGCGGCTGATAACCGGCGGCGATGCCTTTGGCGACCGCCTGAATATCGGGGATGATACCGTCTTGTTCATAAGCATGCAGCGTACCGGTACGCCCCATACCACACATGACTTCGTCTAAAATCAGCAGCACACCGTATTGGTCACAAATCTCGCGAATACGTTTAAAATACCCTGGCACCGGCGCCACACAGCCTGCGGTTGCCCCAACCACGGTTTCCGCCACAAAGGCCGCCACATTGTCAGCACCCAGGCGCAGAATCGCAGTTTCTAACTCATTAGCGGCGCGCAGCGCATAGGCTTCCAGGCTTTCGCCGTCTTGGCGTTCACGGTATTCATAACAAGCGGCAATGTGGTTGGCGTCGATTAAAATATCTTTATACGGGGCTTTACGAGCTTCGTTACCACTCAGTGACAATGCACCCAAGGTGTTGCCGTGATAGCTTTGTTTTCGTGCGATAAAATAGCGTTTGTCGGTTTGCCCTTGATCGACAAAATATTGCCGCGCCATTTTAATGGCAGCTTCTATGGCCTCCGAGCCACCGCTGACAAAATACACACGTGCCATATTACCGTTGGTATCGGCGACTATCTCAGCGGCAGCAGCTTCCAACACCTCGGTGGTGAAAAACGACGAGTGTACAAACGGCAAGGTATCCAGCTGCTGCTTAATTGCGGCTTTTAAGGGTTCATAACTGTAGCCTAAACACGATACCGCTGCACCGCCGCAAGCATCGATATAGCGTTTGTTTTGCTCGTCGATAACATAAACGCCCTCACCGGCGACAGCGGTGGGGTAGGTGAGTTGCAAACTGCGATGAAAGACTTGAGATTTAGACTGCATGCTTACCTCTTGTTTTTTTGGATAAAAAGCAACTTTCAACAGGTTTTTCTTAGCTTGCAAGCAATTACTTGATTACCAATAATCTTGATAATTTGACTTTGCAAGCATGATTAAATTAGAATAATATTTCTGATGTTAACTTATAAAAATTAAGTTAACAATGTTTTAGTATGGCTTGGATTTGGCAGATAAAACACATATTTATTTTCAGTTAAATTATGAAAAAACGACGTTTTTAATATTAAAAGGAGTGTAACATGACAGATAGTTATGTTAAAGATTTAATTAAAGTGATTGATGAACTTTATCTTTTCCAGGCCGGGCCATTTGGTAGCATTATTTGTGCTGATGCCATCGAAAACTGGAAAAGCCGCCAACGTCTTTTACACCCCATGCATTTGCCCAGCTATATTGATGAGTTACTCGCAGAGCTACCCGATGCTAAGCTTCAGCAAGCTTTTCTTGAATCGTTGCGAGACCATGATGATATTTATGCCAGTATCGCACTAAAAGTTTATATCGATAAAAAAATGTAATTCTACTTGAGGAAATAAAAAGTGAAAATTAGAACAAAACTGTCGTTAATGACAGCACCTTTTTTAATACTGTTAGTAGCAGTTATTGCCTATATGACTATAGTCAATATGCAAAAAAATGCAGAAGCCAATATTCAGCAATACCGTAGCGTAGCGATGAGTAACGCCAAAGGCGAATTGCACGACAAAGTCACCATGGTGTATGACATGGTGGCGAATGAATATGCCTTGCTAAGCAATAATACAGTGCTTGAAGCCCGTTACGGCAAACGCGAAAAAAATGTGGTCGAGGTGGCGAATGCCGTGTTAAGAGACTTAAATGCCAAAGTGCAGGCTGATGAATTGTCTCTGCTTGAAGCACAAAACCAAGCAAAAGCACAAATTGCCAATATGCGTTATAACGATAATAGCGGTTATTTATGGATTAATGACACCAGCAAACCGTTCCCAAAAATGGTGATGCACCCAATAATGCCATCGCTAAATGGCACGCTACTCCGTGATGAAAAATTGAACACCCCCCTGGATAGCAACGAAAACCTATTCACTGCCGCCGTGGCCTTAACGGAAAAAGAGGGGGCAGGCTTTATCAATTATCAGTGGATGAAATCCAGCACCGCTGATCAGGCAAAGCAAATGCAAACAAAAATGTCTTATGTGTCATTGTTTGAGCCGTGGGGCTGGGTTGTCGGCAGCAGTGGTTTTAATGTTGATAAGGTCAAAAATAATGGCATTACGGCGATTAAAGAGAAAGTGTCAAAACTGCGCTATGATAATGGCGAAGGTTATTTCTTTATCATTAGCGATAAACTGCCCTACCCAACCACGGTGATGCAACCGGTGGCACCAAAACTCAATGGTATGCTAATGAATCAACCGAAATGGAATAATATTGCCTTAAACGGCACCGAGCACATGTTCACCGCTATGGTTAAGGTAACGCGTAATCCGAAGGGGGAAGGCTTTGTTGATTATGTCTGGAATAAACCAACGGCCTCAGGTGTCACCGAACAAGGGGTGCCAAAGTTGTCGTTTGAAAAAGCCTTTAAACCATTGAACTGGATTATTGGTAGTGGTATTTATATTGACAATATTGATAAAGCGGTAGAAGAAAAACGCATTGAAATTAAAAGTCAAGTTAATCGTCTGATTAAAACTATTATTGGGGCGGCTTTGTTGGTGCTACTGGTAAGTTTGTTAGTGTCTTATTGGTTTGCCAATAATTTATCGAAAGCGTTATCTGAATTGACCAAGTTAAGCCAGAAAATCAGTTTAGGTAAAGGACTGGATGAAGAAATTGCCAGTACCGCGCGCGACGATGAAATCGGCCAACTGGCACGTGCGATTGAGCGTCTGCAAACCAGCGTCAAGATGATGATGATACGCATGAAGCGTTAATACATGGATTTTGCTCACAATCATAAAAAAGCCGGCATTTGTCGGCTTTTTTATTAGAAACCATAACACAGTAAAAAGAAAAAATCCCCGGCGCTGAGCTGCCGAGGATTTTTTACTCGGTGATAAATGTTATAACGGCGCAGGCATGCCATTAATTAACAGCTGGCCAGCTTCGGTAGTGACTTTGGCTTGGTAAACATCACCATTTTTCTGCAAAAACGGGCCTGTCATCATCTGCATACCGGTTTTTTCCAGTAACAATGCCGGGATGCTGGCATTGGCATTGACTGCCAGTAAATCAAACAATAAAGCGGGTGATGATTCAAGGTTTTCCAATTGTTCAAAAGTGACCGTACTGTCAGCACGCATATTGGCATTGGCATCAAGCGTCACCGGACCTTCAGCGGCGGTTAGGTTGAGCGTTAAAGCCATATTGCTACCTTGTGCTTTGGCGCTATCAAACATGGTTTTAAAGCGTGTTTTCATGCCAGCCATGCGCTTTTCCATTTCTTCTTCTGAGTCGGTGGAATCTAAATTGCTATAAACTTCGCTCATCATGTGTTGATATTCGCTAAGCAATGTTGCCGGAATATTATCTAGCTGATAATTAATACTGGCTTTGCTGATATCCACCATGCCTTGTGAGAGCATATTAACCAAGCCGTCAGCGGGAGTTAGGCTGATATTGGCGGTCTGCGATAAAATATCTTTATCACTAATGGCGGTATCAACACCAACCGTGGTGGTTTCGATGGTGATTGGCATCGGTAGCACTGGTGAAGTGACTTGAATATTATTCAGTTGATAGCTTTGCTTACCCAACCACACATCAAATTTTTTGTTGTGCAACATCGTACCGTTGCCACTCATATCAGCAATATTGAATGTGAGTTCGTCAGTACGCATCACAAAAGGTGTGGCCGATTTAAAGGAGAATTCACCGGAAGGTTTGTATTCACCGCTGAAATTAAACGGCTCGACAGTCAGTTTTTCACTGCCATCGCTAAATGTCGCGCCTTTAAAATTGAGGGTGGTGTTGCCAAAACCGCCTGCCATATTTTTCAGTGTTGTTTGTGATTGCAAATCCAGGCCGTTTATCAGCATGTTATCATCACCATCAACAATTGATAACGATTGTAATAACATCTGATGATTGACCTGACCATCGACTTTAACATCGGTAGTCATGTTGAGATTTTCAATCACTTTATCAATGTTCGGGTTACTCTCGGCCGGTTTTTGCACCCGGGAATCAATGCTGGCAATCAGTCCGTTGGCGATTGTGGCGGCATCGTGTTTGATGTTGTGCTTGAATAATAGATCAAAACTGCTTTTACCTTCAATGCTGGTGTTCAGAGTTACCGTGCCTTTGGTTACGGCAGTAGAAGTGTCATCACCCTTTTCATACGAATCAATCTGATAAGTAATGGATTTAATCATCGGGTGAGCAGAGCCAAACATGGTTTGATAATAAGTCTGTGAACCCTCAACCAAGGTTTTAAAGGTGGTTTCGGCTTGTGTTGCCGGGTCAACGGCAGTTTTGACGACTTGCTCGGCGGCCTTTTCGCCAGCTTTATTGGCGCTGTCGGCATCGGGCTTGTCATCACAAGCTATCAGGGTAAATAAACTTATACTGATTAAGGCAGGTAACAATTGTTTTTTCATGGTGAACTCTCTGTTCGTTGTGGTAAAAGTTGAAAGTAGGCGCGTATTATAAATCGACACTGACAAAAAACCAACCGTGTTACTGTCAAGCACAGCGTATTTTTTATAGAAGCCTTTAGTTAATCAGACTGCAAATCAAAAATATGCCGAATAACACCACTGGCATAAGCACCGCGTGGTAAGCGCATCGTTAGTATTAAATCATCAGCTACAAATTGCCAAGCTAGTTGTTGAATACGCAAACGTAAGGGGCGATAAGCACGCTGTAACCGCTCCCGCTGCATCAATTCTGCCAGCAGTGGCGGTGCACCTGCGATACTGTCATCGGCACCCGGTAACACACCGGCCGGGTGGATATCGTTGGCGGCGGCACGGGCACTTAATTCGGCATCGACAGATGCCACGCTAAAATGACTGTTGCTGCCATCGAGTATTGCCACATCGCCCGGCACCAAAGTTTGCCAGGTGCGGTTTTGTACGCGTTGGCCGAGTTGACGGTTAAACTCAGCCGCACGTAAGGCGGAAAGCAGTAAGCTTTTTTCATGACGCTTAGTAACGTTAATATCGCCGTTTATCCACTGCGCCAGACGTTTTAAATTGCTGTTATCTTTACCAAAGCGTTGGGAATCAAAAAAATTCGGGCAGCCTTGATCAGCTAAATCAGCCAGCCGTTGTGCAATC
>PDWI01009992.1_pt1 | contig 10732 bp, 6 predicted proteins | sample 1430891 | NCBI WGS metagenome assembly PDWI01 (sample SAMN01162508, study PRJNA174530) | Oral metagenome, whole genome shotgun sequencing project. | biome: Marine environment; feature: Marine mammal; material: Swab sample of the gingival sulcus; isolation source: swab sample of gingival sulcus... | reverse complement strand
TCTCCGAAGAAAAAATTTCGCGTTCGACTTGCATGTGTTAAGCACGCCGCCAGCGTTCGTTCTGAGCCAGGATCAAACTCTCCAGTTTGATATCTCTTGCATTCAAGTTCAATTACGAACAGAATACGTTCTTTCATGGCTCGTTTTCGAATTACGAAAACTTGCTCAATGCGGCTTGATTAAAAAAAAAGCCGCCTTGGCCCGTTTGCTATGGTTGTTATTCAGTTGTCAAGGAACGCTCAATCACTTGCATCTGTAAGCAACCTGTAGATGCGAAATCCACAGCGTCAAGACTCTTTAATATATCAGTTGAAAATAACTTGTCAATAAAAAAACAGAAGGTGCCAAAAAAAAACAGACGATCGTAAAATATTCTATAAATACATATAGTTAATCAGCTAGTGTCTGCCGGGTTTTTATCAAAATCGTCTTTGCTGACTACAAAGTTTACGCAGACTCCCTGCGTATATTCCTGATATACATAGTAGTCAGGCTTGGGTGCTCCTTTAGTATTTTGGCTAAGTCTCCAGGAAGCTCCTTAGCTAAAAAACCGTCTATTTGGGCATAAGTCATGTCTTTGCCAACCGCCTCTTTGACTTTTTCGGCCAAGAGTAATTTCTTCTTTTTATCTTTGATATACGAAAAAATAGCCGCTTCCGGAGAGTTGTTTAGTCCAGCCTCAAGCTCTTTGACCTTGTTTTCCAGCTCCTGTACGACTTCTTCCAGAAGTTTCTTCTCTTCAAGCAGCTCATCAGTGTTATGTGAACTCTCTTTCTCGGTTAATTGCTGCTCCAGGTTCGCTACCTTTGCTGCAAGACTCTTGTTTTCCTGAATCAGTTCAGATGTCTGGTTCTGCTGTTTTTCAAGCAGGTTGATCTGTTTGTCGCACTCAGCAAGTTTTGCCTTTTGCCCTTCAAGCTCTGCCCTGGCTGATGAAGCGTTTTTTCTGGCAATTTCTTTTTCGGCATCAAGCCGGTAAACAGATTGCTTTAGTTGATCAAGCTCCTTTTTATCTATCTTCTCGCTACGAGGCCGTTCAGTGAACCTGCAAACAAGATAATCACTCCCGTCTTCTATTATTTCAGCTAACCGGCCTTTAAGCCCCTTGTATGTCGATGTCGCCGCTTCAGGCGAATAGAGTGCCATTGCTGCAAAGAAGATGGCGATTAGTGTCGCTATGGCAATCAGTACGCCCATGGTTAATCCAAGCGAAAATATGAAAGTCGTAAAAATACCGCTAAAAACCGTTTCAATGCCGCCCAAAAAACCTGAATGATTGGTGCTGCCGACAGAAAGGATAAAAATACAAATAGTTAACACCAATCCTGCCTGAAACAACGGCTTGCGAAGTTGTTGATTGCTCATCTTCACCTCCCGGGAAAATATTTAATAAAAATAACAATAGTGGAGGAACATAGGAACAAATGAAAAAAAAAGCAATATTCAAAAAAAATAAAATTAAAATTATTTTTCAAAAAGCAAAGTGTAAGGAATATAACCTAGTTGTTACAGTCTGTTAAGCTTTGAAGTCAGTTAAAAAAACATTGCAGAGCAAAAAGCAGGCTTTTTCCCGTCAGCTTTCTGACCGTCTTAAGTTGGCTTACCCTGCTGCCTGTAAGGATGTTGATATTTCTGAATTTCAGTATCAAAAAACTTGATAAGGTGATTTTAAGGTGTAAATATTGCTGGTATGGTTAGATCACCATCCGGTCATGATATAGCTATGTGTTTTTCAGTTTAGTGGGTTTTCTTATTTTATTTGTTTAATTTCAGTATGTTAAGTTTTGGCATTCGTGTCGGTAGTCGGCTTGATAGGCCGGGATGCTAACTTATATTATATTGGAAATATGGGACTGTGGTCATTTTTTAAGGCTATAAATCTGCTAAGTATTATTCATTTTTACTGATTAGTCAAATTGCGAAAATTGATGCAATTTTAGGGGTGCATAACTTAATGTTTTCAGCTAGTTACTTTATTTGCATCCCATGTCAAATTTCCTTGACAATTGATTTTTAACAAATTATAAAACCGCTCCAAAATGGATGGTGTTTTTTATCATTTTTTTTTGCACCGCAAAAGTTCGTGTTGTGTAGTTTGTGATAGTCGGCTGGTGCAGGCTGGCTGTGTATTTTGGCGGTATTTGTTTAGGCAGGCTTCGGATGGCCGGAGTCTCAATAGTTAAAAGAAACTGAGGAGGTAGTTTTATGCCAAGTTATGTGGATCCTTCGAAATGCGATGGTTGCAAGGGCGGAGATAAGACTGCATGTATGTACATCTGTCCTAATGATCTGATGGTGCTTGATAAGGGGGAGATGAGGGCCTACAATCAGGAACCTGACGCATGCTGGGAGTGCTACTCATGCGTAAAGATTTGTCCGCAAGGTGCAATTTTCTGCCGCGGCTATGATGACTTTGTCCCCATGGGCGGTCAGGTGCATCCCATGCGTTCTGCTGATTCCATCATGTGGACCGTAAAATTCCGTAACGGTAATATGAAGCGCTTCAAGTTCCCTGTCCGCACCACTGCTGAAGGTGCGGCCAACGCTTATGTCGGCGAAACAGGTGCTAACCTTGACGATGAAGGGCTTTTTCTTGAGGGCGATTTGCCGACCCCCAAGTAATTCACTATTAAAGAAAATCTTTAGTTATAAGGAGATTTATTATGGCGTTACCTAATAAACCCAAAGGTGAACTTCTTGCCGTTGTGGATCCTGAAGTTGTAGAGCATGATGTGGATGTTCTGATTGTCGGCGGCGGTATGGCTGCCTGCGGTGCTGCTTTTGAAATTACCAAGTGGGCACCGGCTGATCTTAAAATCAAGCTGGTTGACAAGGCTTCTCTTGAGCGTTCCGGTGCTGTTGCCCAGGGACTTTCAGCCATTAACACCTACATTGGTGAAAACCCGATTGAGAATTACGTCAAGATGGTACGTAACGACTTGATGGGTGTGGTTCGTGAAGACCTTATCTATGACTGCGGTCGTCATGTTGACGAGTCGGTAAAACTTTTCGAGGAATGGGGCCTTCCGGTTTGGAAAAAGGATGACAAGGGCGACAACCTTGATGGTTCCAAGCCTGCCCCGACCCTGCGTGAGGGCGGCACTCCGGTTCGTACCGGTAAGTGGCAGATCATGATTAACGGCGAGTCTTATAAATGCATCGTGGCCGAGCCGGCCGCTACTTCACTTGGTGCAGATAATATTATGGAGCGGGTTTTTATTGTTAAGCTGCTGCTTGACAAGAATAAGCCGAACCAGATTGCCGGTGCCGCTGGTTTCTCTACCCGTGAAAACAAGGTACACATTTTCCGCTGCAAGGCCGCCATGGTTGCCTGCGGTGGTGCGGTTAATATTTTCCGTCCCCGTTCTACCGGTGAGGGTAAGGGACGTGCCTGGTATCCGGTATGGAATGCCGGTTCCACCTACACCATGTGTGCCCAGGTTGGTGCAACCCTGACCATGATGGAAAACCGTTTCACCCCGGCTCGCTTCAAGGATGGCTATGGCCCGGTTGGTGCCTGGTTCCTGCTGTTCAAGGCCAAGGTTGCCAACGGTCTTGGTGAATTTTATGCCATGGGCGATGCAGCCAAGGAAGAGTTGAGCAAGTTTATGCCTTATGGGCAGTCTGCGGTTACTCCTACTTGTCTTCGTAACCACCTGATGATCGAAGAAATGAAGGCTGGACGCGGCCCGATCTATATGGCTACCGATGTTGCTCTTAATGCCTTTCTTGATGAACGCCGTGAGCAGGGCATGGATGAGAAATCTCTCAAGAAGTTCTGGAAGCATCTTGAATCTGAGGCTTGGGAAGATTTCCTCGATATGTCTGTTGGACAGGCAGGCCTCTGGGCTGGTATGAATATTGAGCCGGAGAAGGTTGGTTCCGAGATTATGCCCACCGAGCCTTATATGCTTGGTTCTCACTCCGGCTGCTGCGGTATCTGGGTTTCCGGGCCGGAAGAAGACTGGGTGCCGGATGTGCAAAATGAGTCCCGTGCTCATAAGTATAAGTGGGGTTACAACCGTATGACCACCGTTGACGGGCTGTTCACCGCCGGTGATGGTGTTGGTGCTTCCGGTCATAAGTTCTCATCCGGTGCTCACGCTGAAGGCCGTATTGCTGCCAAGCAGATGGTTAAGTTCTGCCGTGATCATGCTGATTTCAAACCTGAACTCAAGCAGACCGCACAAGAAATCGCCGATGAAATTTATGCTCCGGTCAGACGTTACCATGAGTTTGTCGGTGCTTCCACCGCAGCGGACGTAAACCCCAACTACTGCAAGCCTGCCGGTATGATGATGCGTCTGATGAAGGCCACCGATGAGTATGGCGGCGGAGTTGCAACCTACTATATGACCTCTGGCAAGCTCCTGAACATCTGTCTTGATCTGCTTCGTCTGCTTCGTGAAGACGCAGAGAAAATGGCAGCTGGTGATCTGCATGAGCTGATGAGAGCCTGGGAAAATTATCATCGGATCTGGTGTGTTGAAACTCATATCCGTCATATCGAATTCCGTAAGGAATCCCGTTATCCCGGCTTCTATTACCGGTCTGACTACCCGACCTGTGATGACGAGAACTGGAAGTGTTTTGTTAACTCCACTTTTGATCCCGAAACCCAGGAGTGGAAGTGTGAGAAGGTAGAGTGTCTTAACATCGTTGAGACTGATCCCTGGATCTAGATTGCTCGCCTGATATAATGTAGCTGAAAATCTCCAGGAGCTTTATGCCCTGGAGATTTTTTTGGTTATGGGGTTGTTAGGCTTGCTTAACAAGCTGGGCCGAAGGCTGGTTTTTTAAGCAAGCACAGCAAACGTTTCTCCAAGCTGATAGTGTGCAGGTTGTTCATTTGGCTGAAAGCAGATGCCTGGTTTTCAGTCAACCGTAAATATTAATGAGTAATAATGGAGGATATTATGGCTGACGGGCAAGGCACTACGGGTGCAATTTTGGTCGTGGGCGGAGGTATAAGCGGGTTAACCTCTGCACTTGAGGCCGCCGAAGTCGGAAACGATGTGATTATCGTGGAGAAGAGTCCGACTTTGGGCGGCCGTGTGGCACAGCTTAACAAGTACTTTCCCAAGATGTGTCCCCCGAGCTGCGGTCTTGAAATCAATTACCAGAGAATCAAGAAAAACCGCAAAATCCGCACCTACACTATGACCACGGTGAAGTCTGTTTCTGGAAAACCCGGCAATTACGAGGTTACTCTTGAGATAAAGCCGCGTTATGTAACCTGTAACTGTGCGGTGTGCGGCAGTTGTGCATCATCTGTCCCAGACAAGTTTGAAAATGAGTTCAACTTTGGCATGGATGAGATCGGTGCTGTATATCTTCCCCACGAAATGGCTTATCCCCGCCGTTATGTGATCAACAAGGATGCCTTGTCGCCGGAGAGCATTGCTAAACTTTCCGAGTGCAAGAACGGCGGAATTGATATGAGCATGTCGGTTGAGACCAAGACCCTGCATGTTTCATCCATAATCTGGGCAACCGGCTGGGTTCCCTACGATGCTTCCAGGATAGATAATCTTAAATATGATTCGTCTGATGCAATCATTACCAATATGGAAATGGAGCGTCTTGCGGCCCCCAGCGGCCCCACCAACGGCAAAATTTTAAGGCCGGGGGACGGCAAGGAGCCTGAGTCCATAGCCTTTGTTCAGTGTGCCGGTTCCCGTGATGAGAATCATCTGGAATACTGCTCCTATATTTGCTGTATGGCAACCTTCAAGCAGATGACCTATATCCGTGAGCAATACCCGGATGCTCAAATCTACGTATTCTATATAGATCTTCGTACTCCGGGCAAGTATGAGAAATTCCGCGGGCAGCGGATGCAGGATGAAAAGGCCGTCTTTATCAAGGGTAAGGTGGCAGATATTATCCCGGAAGAAGACGGCGGTGTAACGGTGGTGGCTGAAAATGCCCAGACCATGAAAAAAATACAGCAAAAGGTGGATATGGCCGTGCTGGCAACCGGCATGCAGCCGTCTGCTGCTATTGACGGGGTGCCTGAAGGCTTTAAGACTGATGCTAACGGTTTTGTTATTTCCGATCCGGCCAGGGGAATTTTTTCCGCAGGTTGTGCCAAAAAGGCATCGGATGTTGCAACAACCACCCAAAATTCAACGGCTGCGGCCTTAAAGGCAATTCAGGTTTCTAGAAGGGGGGGAATCAATGGATAAGAAAATTTGCGCGTATGTATGCTCTGGCTGTGGTATCGGAGATGCGCTCGATTGTGAGGCTCTTGCTCAAACGGTAGCCAGTGAAATGTCGGTCGAATGCAAGGTGGTTGAAGATTGCCTGTGCAGTCAGGAGTCAAAGTCCTTTTTGCAGGCCGATATTGATGCCGGAGTAAATACCTTTGTTATCGGCGGCTGTTCGCCGCGTTTAGTGGAAAGGGAACTTGATCTTGGCAAGGATAAGCTTATCGTCAGGGCTAATCTGCGCGAGCAGGTCGCCTGGACTCAGATGAAACCGGTAGAAGGTGAGGAGCCTCATCCTGAGGCCAAGGAATTTCTGCAGGAAACTGCGGCGGATTATATGTTTATGGCGGTGGCCAAGGCCCAGAAGCAGGAAATCCCGGAAGCCTATCAGATGGAAAGCCTGAATAGAACCATTATGGTGATGGGCGGCGGAGTGGCTGGACTTACTGCGGCTCTTGAGGCTTCTAATGCCGGTTATGATGTGCTTCTGGTGGAAAAGGAAGAAAAACTGGGCGGTAAGGCGGCTGGTTGGAGAAAATCCTTTCCGACCACCGCTCCCTGGACTGATTTGGAAGAAAACCCGGTGGCTAGTCTGATCGCCCAGGTAGAGTCAAATGACAGGATTTCGGTGAAAACTACCACCGAGGTTGCCCGTATTTCCGGCTCCCCGGGAGATTTTCTGGTTACCTTTAAGACCGCCGGTACCAAATCTGAATGGGATGCCCCGGCCAAGGTAACTGTGGATGAGCAGGATCTGATCAATAAGGGTGAGATGGAAGATCCTAATCAAGGTCTAAAGCCCTACACGGAGCGTAATCCTGAAGGAACCGTAGTGGGAGCAGTGATTCATGCGGCCGGCTGGGTACCGGCGGATGTCTCCGGTTATGAGCATCTATGTCCATCTTCTTCCCGGGTGGTAACCAATGTCGAATTTGAAAAAATGGCAGCGGCGGGCAAGGTACCGGCCAATGTGGCCTTTATCCAGTCGCCGGGCGGGGCGGAAAATGACAACGATTTTCCTTACTGCAACTCGGTTACCTCGATGGTTGCCTTGAAGCATGCACAATATGTTACAGAAGACAATGAAGACGGCCGGGCCTACATTCTCTATCAGCATATGAGAACTCCCGGTCATATGGAGCTTTTTTACAAGAGTGCCCAGAACAATGACGGCGTTTTTATGACCAAGGCCAATGTTACCGGCGTGGAGGAAAAGGGCGAAAAGCTGGTGGTGAAGGCAGAAAACACTCTGCTTGGCGATAATCTGGAGCTTGAGGTTGATATGGTGGTTCTGGCGGCTGGTATGGAGCCGGTTACTCTCCACGAAAATTCGATCAACCTTGCCTACCGTCAAGGTCCGGCCTACGTTGATCTGGATCTGTTTGACGGCTATGCGGATTCCCATTTTATCTGCTTTCCCTACGAGACCCGTAGGACAGGTATTTACACCTGCGGCGGTATCCGTAAGGCCGAGACCATAGAAGAAACCATTGATGATGCAACTGGAGCTGCCTTAAAGGCCATTCAATGTCTTGAATCTTCGGATCGGGGCGTGGCGGTTCACCCGCGTTCCGGTGATGCGACTTATCCCGAATTTTTTATGCAGCGCTGTACCCAGTGCAAGCGTTGCACGGAGGAGTGTCCCTTTGGTGCTCTTGATGATGATGAAAAGGGTACGCCTCTGCCGAACCCGACCCGGTGCCGCCGTTGCGGTACCTGTATGGGAGCATGTCCTGAGCGGATCATTGGTTTCAAGGACTACAACATCGATCTGATAGGCTCGATGATTAAGGCCATTGATGTTCCTGAAGATGATGAAGATCGGCTTCGGATTATCGTGTTTGTCTGTGAAAACGATGCCTATCCGGCCCTGGATGTGGCTGGTTTGAAAGGACATGGTATCAGCCATATGGTAAGATTTGTGCCGGTTCGTTGCCTTGGCTCGGTCAATATGGCCTGGATTCGTGATGCCCTTTCCGCCGGTATGGATGGGGCGATGCTCCTTGGCTGTAGTTACGGAGATGATTATCAGTGCCACTTCGTTAAGGGATCGGAAATTGCCAATCGGCGGATGGAAAATATCGGCGACACCCTCTCAACCCTTGGGCTTGAGCCGGAAAGATGTGCTTCCGAGCAGGTTGCAATTACCGATTACGACAAAATTCCTCAGATTATCAATGACTTTGTGGAACAGATTGTTGAGATGGGGCCGAATCCATTTAAGGGTTTCTAGGCTGTTTACCCCGGGCAGCCGAATCATTTTGGCTGCCCCTGGTTTTGTGTAAAACAGTTACGTATTACTTGATATACAACAGGAGGCAAAAATGAGTGTCAACCCTGACGTGAAGTTTATAAAATACCTGAAAGGAGCGGGCGGCGATACACTTAAAAAGTGTTATCAGTGTGCTACCTGCTCGGTTATGTGTCCGCTGTCGAAAGACGGTTCGCCCTTTCCGCGCAAGGAAATGATCTGGTCGCAATGGGGACTGAAGGAAAATCTGCTGACTGACCCTGATGTCTTTCTCTGTCATCAGTGCGGCGACTGCTCTTCTTATTGTCCCCGCGGTGCCAGACCCGGTGATGTCTTGGGGGCGATTCGTGCCTATGCCTACAGGCATTACGGCTGGCCGGGGCCGCTGGCCAGGCTTTGCTCATCGGCGAAGGCTCTGCCCATCCTGGTTGCCATTCCGGCCTTGACCATCATGGTTCTCTGGTTTCTTTCCTTTGCCATCGGACATTCGCCGCTGGAATATCTTAATCAGGAAAGTTTTGAGCATAACGGCTATCAGAAGTTTTTCGGTACCTGGAGTTTTTACTGGTATCAGAAAAATATTGCCTTTATCTTTGCCTTTGCCACCAGCTCTTTTGTTCTCTCCATGATTTCGTTTTATATGGGGGTTACCCGTTTATGGAAGGGGATGATGAAGGGTCTGGAGGTGGACAGCTCATTTAGGCCGTCAATTATTACCTTTGTAACTGATTTTATCTGGCCGGCAATTCTGGAAATTATGTCGCATAACAGATTTAAGGAATGTCAGACCAACCGGAACAGGGCGGTTGCTCACCTGCCGTTGATGTTTGCCTTTGCCGGATTATTTATTGTTACCTTGTGGTCGCTGTTCAAAAACGATATTCTGGGTCTGATCTGGCCGCATCTGCACGGGCCTTTGACCTTGACCGACCCGTTCAAGATTCTTGCCAACATCTCTGCAGTTGCGATGATTTTTGGTATTTTTACGCTCTGGAAAAACCGCAAGAGGGAAGAGGCGGCAGAGCGTAAGCAAGGCTCTTTTTACGATTGGTTTCTTATCTGGATTATTGCTGCGGTGGGTGTAACCGGCTTTGGCGCCCAGGTTATCCGCTGGATGGGACTGATGATTCCCGGTTATCTGGTGTATTATATGCACCTGATTTCAGTGATGATGCTGTTTCTGTATGCACCGCATACCAAAATGGCGCACATAGTTTACCGGACTACGGCTATGACCTTTGAAAAATATCGGGAAAGTGCCTATGCCAATGATGCCCTTGCCAAGGGTTAGAGTTTGATATTGTTGTCTTTATTAAGGCCGGAGTTTTTATCATTAAACTTCGGCTTTATTATCTGGCGATGAGGCTTTACCAAATAAAAAATATATTTTTGAAAATAAATGTTGCTAAACGTCAGAGCAAAAAGTATATTCACGTTTTTTGCAAGCTGGCGTAGCTCAATTGGCAGAGCAGCTGATTTGTAATCAGCAGGTTGCGGGTTCAAGTCCCATCGCCAGCTCCATTTGCCGGAGCTGAAAAAGACTTTACAAAATGGTTGGGTTGGTATATTAGTGCTGTCTTGCAATCTTGATTTGTTTGGAGAGGAGGGGTTCCCGAGTGGCCAAAGGGAACAGACTGTAAATCTGTCGGCTCAGCCTTCGGAGGTTCGAATCCTCCCCCCTCCACCAGATTGTCTGATATAAAATAGGAGCGGGAATAGCTCAATTGGTAGAGCATCAGCCTTCCAAGCTGAGGGTTGCGGGTTCGAGTCTCGTTTCCCGCTCCATTTTTTTGTGGTTGGTAGATTGCTCATGTAGCTCAGTCGGTAGAGCGCATCCTTGGTAAGGATGAGGTCACCGGTTCAAGTCCGGTCATGAGCTCCAGATTTCATCACGTTGATTAGTCTATGATTAATGGCCTTGAGGAGACAAGATATGTCAAAGGAAAAATTTGAAAGAACAAAGCCGCATGTCAATGTGGGAACGGTTGGACACATCGATCATGGCAAGACAACTTTAACCGCGGCAATAACCCGGGTACTTTCAACCAAGGGTCAGGCGGACTTTACTGATTTCAGTGAAATTGACAAGGCTCCGGAAGAAAAGGAGCGTGGTATTACTATCGCCACTGCCCACGTAGAATATGAAACAGAATCAAGGCATTACGCCCATGTCGACTGCCCCGGCCACGCTGATTATATCAAAAATATGATCACCGGAGCCGCCCAGATGGATGGTGCTATTCTGGTGGTGGCCGCTACTGATGGTGCCATG
>PDWI01009991.1_pt1 | contig 10732 bp, 6 predicted proteins | sample 1430891 | NCBI WGS metagenome assembly PDWI01 (sample SAMN01162508, study PRJNA174530) | Oral metagenome, whole genome shotgun sequencing project. | biome: Marine environment; feature: Marine mammal; material: Swab sample of the gingival sulcus; isolation source: swab sample of gingival sulcus... | reverse complement strand
TTTGTATGTTATTCCATCGGTGATTATGATGTTGGGATTGTTAATTTGTCTAATTATGATCGCCAAAACCATTACTGATAATAAGTTGTCGGATATTAAAGATGCGTGGATTAAAATACCATTTGGTGTTTACTTTGGTTGGATTACGATTGCAACTATTGCTAATATTACGGCGATGCTGGTTAATTATCAGTGGAATGGCTTTGGTTTAGAACCGTTTTATTGGATGGTGATTATTTCCATTGTTGGGGCGATCATTGGCTTATTTAATAGTTATCGTTATAACAATATCTATTATTTATTGGCGATTATTTGGGCTTTTACTGGGATTTTAATTCGTCATATTTCACCAGCTCCAGCCGGATTTGCTAATAGTTTTCAATCTGTGGTAATAACCGTTGCTGCTATTTTGGCTATTTTGGTTGGGAATTTGGGTTATAAATTATATTTGCTGTTTAAGAAAGGTTAGAATGGACAAAAAATTAATAATTATCGGCGCTGTTATTGTAGTTGGGGTGATTGGTTTGATAATTTATAAAAGCCAAAGCCGTCAATGTGATGCAGCTAGTGGTCAATGCGCGATTGATCAAAATTCAAGCGTTGCTGAAACTAATAGTTCTAATAACTCAGAGCCAACCAAAGCGGACAAAATTTTAGAACAAGCTAAAGCCAAAACGGCGGTGATAATTGACGTTCGTGAACCGTTTGAGTATCGAGCCGGTCATATTGAAGGTGCTGTTTTACATCCGTTAGGGGATTTGAACGAAGATTTAATTGCTAAATATCGTGATTACGATCAAATTTATGTTTATTGTCGAAGTGGCAATAGAGCGTCGAGTGCGAAGCAATTATTCGAAGAAAATGGTTTTTCTAAAGTAACTAATATCGGCGGCTTAACAACTGATTGGGTAAAATTAGGCGGCAAAATCGTTAAATAAATATTGTCAAAAAGCATAAGCTAAGTTATACTTTTTAGTAAGGGATTTGGGTGCTAATAACAGAAAAGGGAGATGTTATGGCTAGCTTAGCTTTTGACAAAGATTTGTATTTACAAGCACAAACAACAGAAATATTAAAACGAACCAAAAAATTCAAAAAATTATACTTAGAAGTTGGCGGCAAATTAATTGATGATACTCACGCCGCTCGAGTTTTGCCGGGTTTTGATCCAGCGGCTAAACTAAAGGTTTTGACGGAATTAAAAGATAAGCTGGAAATTATTGTTTGTATTTCGGCGATTGATTTAGAACGCAATAAGATTCGTGGTGACTCGGGCTTAACTTATCAAGATGAAGCCTGGCGATTAATTGATTATTTTAGAAGTCAAGATTTATTGGTTAATAATGTCGTTATTACCTTGTGTGATGATAAGACTAAAGTGGCAGCTTTTAAAAAGCAGTTAGAAAAAGCTAATATCACTGTTCATATTCATAGTAAAACTAAGGGTTATCCAACTGATATTGAGCGGGTAGTTAGTAAAGCTGGTTACGGCAAAAACAGTTTTGTTACAACCACTAAGCCGATTGTGGTGGTGACCGCGCCCGGTCCATCAAGCGGTAAAATGGCGACGGCTTTAAGTCAGATTTATCATGAGTTTTTGAACGGAGTAAAGGCGGGTTATGCTAAGTATGAAACTTTTCCGGTTTGGAATTTACCGTTAGATCATCCTGTCAATATTGCTTATGAGGCGGCAACTCTAGACTTAATGGATGTTAATTTGATTGATCCGTTTCATTTAGAAGCTTATGGCGAGCAGGCGATTAATTACAATCGCGATATTGAGACTTTTCCGATTCTAAAGCGAATTTTTAATAAGATCTATGGTAAAGATATTTATAAGTCGCCGACCGATATGGGCGTTAATATGGTTAAAACCGGTATCAAAAATGATAAATTGATTCGACAAGCGGCTATTCAAGAAGTTATTCGGCGTTATTTCAAGACTAAGTTTGATAATAAGTTTAGCTTAATTGACGATCAAGCGGTCGAAAAAGCGCTGTTGTTAATGGAGCGCTTGAATGTCCGTGGGGATGATCGAGCGGTGGTAAAAACCTGTCGTGATTATTTGGCTAGTTTGGCCAAAAGACGCCCTGATTATGATAATCAAGCAGTGGCGATTGAGTGTAACAATAAAATTTTTACTGGTAAAAACACAGACTCTATTTCGGCGTTATCGGCGGCTGTGTTAAATGCTTTGAAAGATATGTTGAATTTGGATGATGCTTTGTATTTATTGTCGCCAGAGTTGTTGACGTCAGTCCAAACTTTTAAGCATCAATATTTAGATTTGCCGCACGAGCGTTTGAGTTTAGATGAGGTTTTGTTATCTTTGAACTGTTCAAGTGTCTCTAGTCCAATTAATAAAGCGATTTTGTCGAAATTACCTGAGTTAAAAGGCGCCCGAGTTCATTCTAGTTATTTATTAGATCATAAAGAAGAAGAATTAGTTAAAAAATTACGCTTAGATTATACAATTGATTTTTAGTTATTTAAAACAGCTTTAACTTTAGCAACCACTTGACGCGGAGTCAAGTTGGCTTTGACAATATAGTCGGTGATGTTAAGATCTTTCATTATTTCGGGAGCTTCTTCTTCACCAACATTAGTTAATACAATAACTGGTATGTTTTTGCCCCAAGTGTGAGCTCGTATTTTGGTTAAGGCCTCTGCTCCGTCCATTTCGGGCATTTTTAGATCAAGTAAGATGATGTTGGGTTTAAATTCGCGAACTAATTTGATGCCGGTGATGCCATTATCGGCAATTCGAACCGTAAAGTTTTCCATCTCGAATTTCATGCGATACATTTGGTTAATAGTTGGATCGTCTTCAATAATTACAATCTTAGTCATAGCTTAATTATAGCACTAATTGATTAGTGGCAGGTCATTGATTTCAATTTTTAAAATTTGGGCTAGTTTTTCTAGTTTTTGGAACTTACAATATTTAATTGGCTGGTCAAAATGATCATAAATGCGGTAATAATGGTTGTAATGAATAAGCTCGCCTTTAAAATTCTGAGCCGAAGTTGGTTGGTTAATTCGCTTAATATACCAAACTGGATATTGGTCGAGAATTCGTTTGATTTTAGCGTAATGATTGAAAGCCATATCTTAATTGTAGTATAATTTTTAAATATGAGAAAAAGTTTAAGTTTAATTTTTGGATTATTTTTTAGTTTGTTTATGATTCAGCCGGTAGCGGCTAGTAATCAAGTTGATGTTTATGCTTTTGTCGGCGAAACTTGTCCGCATTGCAAACATCTAGAACAAGATATTATTACTTATGCTCAAGATAAAGATTATATTAAATTACATTTTTATGAAATTTATAATAATTCAGCTAATCAAAAACTGATTAATCAAGTTGCTGCTAAATTAAATACTAAAGCTTCGGGCGTGCCGTTTGTGATTATTGGCGATCAAACCAGTCTTGGCTATAGCGCAGCGGTTAAAGATGATTTAATTAATCGGATTAATTATTGTCACCAAAATCAGTGTGCTAATAGCATCCAGTCGTTGGTGCAATCGGGTCAAGAGTGGGATATTGTGACCAAGCCTAATTCGTCGATTACGCCGGATGGAAAACCAGCAGTAGATAAAGACATTATTGATTTACCGTTTGGGATTAAGTTGAATAGACGAACTGCTTCTTTGCCAGTAATGACGGTGGTGATTGGCTTATTAGATGGTTTTAATCCGTGTGCGATGTGGGCCTTGGTTTTCATCATTACTCTGTTAATTGGATTAAAAAATCGCCAAAAAATGTGGGCTTATGGATTAGCTTTTATTGTGACTTCGGCGGCTGTTTACACCTTGTTCATGGTAGCTTGGTTGAGTGTGTTTCGAATTGTTGGCTTAGTAACCCCAATTCGTATTGGAATTGGCTTGGTGGCCTTAGGAATCGGTGCTTATTATTTGTATCAATATTGTCAGAAGGGTAATGTTTGTAAAGTTTCAACTAATAAGAGCCGCTTAAGGTGGTTCGAGAAGGCTAAGCAATCGGTCGAGTCGAGTAGTTTTGCGCTTGGTTTGGTTGGAGTAATATTGCTAGCAGTGGCGGTTAATATGGTGGAGTTGGTTTGTTCAGCTGGATTGCCGGCGGTTTATACCAGTATTTTGTCAGCGGCTAATTTAAACGCTTGGCAATACGCATTTTACATTGGCTTGTATATTTTATTCTTTATGTTAGATGATTTAATCGTGTTTGCGATTGCGGTCAAGACCATGAGCCTAGTCAACATTGATGGAAAATATTCCAAATTCAGCCGTTTAATTGGTGGTGCTTTGATGATTATTATTGGCTTATTGCTGATTTTTGCCCCCCAATTTATCATGTTTGGCTAAATAAAATTTTAAGCTAACTTTAAGTTGTTTTTTAAGTGGTTATGCTTTATCATGTTATAAGACGTGTGTGAATATTTTTGAAAATTTAATCAAAGGATTTGGATGCTTGGGTTGTCGGATGTATTTTCACACTATCATAAAAATAGCTTAAAAAAGAAAAGTCATGTCAATCAATTTTGGCGACTATTTTTATTATTGGCAGTAATCGGGATGCTTCCAATTGCGATTTTGATTAACTATGTTAAAGCTGCTCCGAATTTTCAAGATACAGTTGTTATTACTAAAAAATTTGATGGGACCGGACATGGGACTGATGCAGCTTGTTTTGTTAATAGTCAGGAAAATTATCCAGTTGGCGATGATAATGATCAGGACGGGGTAGTTTGCTCGGAAGATATTGTTGGTTATGAAGTTAAAATAAATTTTGCGGCTGGTGATAGTCGTAGCGTTAATTTTAAGTTGTTAGATAATCAGAATTTTGAGGTAGTTTCTAACTCTTTATGTAAAAATGGAACTATTTTTAGCACCAGTGGCGATGATAGCAATTGTACTTTTAACGTTAAACGGGGTGGGGTGGAGTCAATTAAATCCACTGTTATACTCAAGGCCAAAGATTCCAAAGGTCAAGTGTTAGATAATAGAATTAAGGCTCAATTGGGATTGAACGGCAGCGATCAAACAGTTAGTTCGATTGCTGATTTGGTTAAAATCGTCTCAGCCCCAACCGCTGATTTACATTTAGTCGGCTCTAATACTAGTTATGACCAGAACGCTGCGGGTGAAGGCCGGTTTGTAATTAGTCCAAAAGGCTTGTATCGGCTTAACTATTCTGATGTCAAAGGCGTTAGCACCGAAGGTGATTGGTTTGGCTATGTTGACGTCGCTGATTTTCCAGCGGGCACTACTTGGACTTTTAATGATAATCCAGTAGCGGTTACTGACAATAAAATTGATGTTACTGGTAATAATGGCGAAGACGTAGAATTGAATTTCAAATTGCCAGCTGGCTCTTATCCGGTTGAAGCTGGTCAGCCAACGATGGTTTATCGGGCTCGGTTATATCCAACCAGCGGTTCTTTTGCTAATGGTAACGGTGGCCAGCTTAATAATGGTGATGACACTCAACCTGGTGATAACAAAACTTGTCAGGAATCGACTTTTGATGATCAAACTGGTGCCGAAAATGGTCAAAATTTGCCTAATAATGATTGTGGCGTGGTTCGGTTTATTTACCGTGAAATTAAGAGCGCTATTTTTAGTAAAAGTATTATTGCCCCGGCTGACTCAACCGCGCCGATTTTTGCTGAGTCTAATCGCTTATTCAGCGCTACTGATAAAACTAGGCTAGTCAGTAATTATCATTATTATGACGAAGATGAGCAAAAGGCGCTATTAGTCGCTCCCGACACTGAGCTTGAAACTAGATTAGAAATTTTCTCTAAACAAATTAAATTAGCCGGCGATCAGCCAATCGCGATTTGTGATAGTTGGAACAATAATAACGACGCTGCTCAAAAATGGGACACGACTCGAAATCTAAAGGTGGTTGATCCGAACGGAGTTGAGTTAGATAGTTCGCTTTATCAGGTTGAATATTCTAATCAGGCTGATGTTTTGGGTCGGTGTGGTAGTCTAAATGATAGTAACGGCTGGAGTAATTCTCCCAGCGATCAGACTAAAGCAGTTCGCATATCGTTGATTGCCGGTGCTATTCCAATTAATGATCAAGCTGGGGCGGGTAAGTTCACAGTGATTTTGCCATTTAAGAGTCTGGATAGTTATCCAGCCGAGCAAAACGGCCGAACGGTGCCGGATCGAGCTAGTGGTATTTACGGGACTCAAAATAATTTTAGTCAAACAACGGTGCTACTAGAAGATTTTAAAGTAGCTTTGCCTAAAGATCCAAAACCATTTTTAGAAAAAACTAGTCTGCAACCATTAGCTAATACTGGTGAAAAGATAAATTACCAGTTGCTAGCTGGAGTTGATAATATTACTAGTTTGAGTCAAACTTTTACTCCAACTATTGTTGATACCTTGGATCGTTGTGCGGTTGATCCAGCGTTGGATCCAGAATCATCGGCTATTTGGTCCATGACGGTTACGCCTGGCGTGCCGGGACCAAGTGGTCAAATTTGTAATGATCCAGATTCAACGCCGATTAAATTAACTTTCAAGCTAAATACTAACTCTGCTCAGATTTTGGCTAAAAATTATAACGCTGCTCAAGATCGAGGCTTGTTTGAGGCGAAAATTAATTATTCAGTCAAGGCGGTTAGTCTGACTAATACGGTTGATAAGCCGTATAATTTTGCTAATTCGGCTGAAATGACGCTGGCTGAGTCATCGTTGACCGCTGGTAGTGAAGCGACCGTTTCGTTGTTACAATCAGCTAATTCAGCGGCGATTATTAGCGCTGATTTTAAGAAACAAGAAATTAACCAAAAATTAGATTGGACTTTTGATTTAGTCTCACGATCCAATTCACAAACTCCGAGTACTTCAACGGTTGTAATTTTGCCGTTTAACGGCGATAATTCGTTGATTAATCAATTAGACGATCCGGCTAGTTATAATGGGCCAACTGGTTCTAATTTCCAAGGTCAAGTTAAGCTTGATCAGGCTGAAATTGTCGCTAATGAAAGCACCGATGGAGTAGTTACTTACTACACCACTCATCCGAGTGCTAATCTGACTTTTGATCCTAATCAATCTGGCGTAACTTGGTATTTGGTCTCTGAAGCTGGTCAAAACGGTAATCCGCCACTAGCTGAAGCGACTGGCTTGAAAGTTGATGTGCCAGCGGCTGATAGCACTTCGGGGGTTAAATTAAAATTAAGTCTAACGCCAACTAATAATCAAGCCGATGATATTTATTTAGCTTGGGCTGGTCGTTCTGATGTTAGCTATGGCAGCCAAATTCCAATGCCGTGGCCAGATTACATCGAGGTGGTTAATTCGTCAATCACCGGTAAAGTTTTTTGGGATGACGATAAAAATGCTCGTTTAGATGACACTGATGGTTCAGTGGCTGGAGTAGAAGTCAAATTATACAAGACGGAAAATGGCGTTGAAACTGAAGTCTCCACTATTACCACTGCAGCTGATGGCAGTTATAGCTTTACTAATTTAGCTCACGGTCAATACAAGGTTAAAATAACTGATCGCGGTCCAAATTTGCCAGCCAACATTACGACTCATTTTAATCAGACTTTGCCAGTCGAGCAGACTTATTCTTACTCTAATCAGTTGTTTGGCAATGCTCAGGAAGAATCAGGTCTAATTAATATTGGGATTGGCCAAGACTTAGCAAAAGTTGATTTTGGCTTTTTCAAACCAAATCCAATGGCCCAATTAGATAAAGCTCAGACTAAACGACAATTTATTGACGGCACTAATATGGTTGAATTTGGCTGGAATGTGGTGGTGGAAAACACTGGTAATTTACCGCTCAAAAATACTCAATTGTTTGATCAAATTTCTAAAGATGTGATTGATTTTAAAGCTAAACTCAGCTTTACTCGCTATACTAAATTTACTAATATTTCAACTCATAATAATCGCACAGTTTGTGCCGTAGATATTGAAAAGCAAGTTTATTGTTGGGGTAGTAACTGGCCAGCCAGCTTGGGTAATGGTGAACCTTCTGGCCAAAGAGCGGCTCCAGTTAAGTCGATCTTGCCAGCTGGTGTCAAAATCAATCAAGTATTTTCTGGTAATGGTCGAACTTTTGTCATCGCTGATGATGGCAAAACCTATGTCACCGGTAAGAGCTATTATGGTTATTTGGGTATGGGTAATACTCAAGAATTTTTGACTTTTGTTGAGATGAATACCATCCCAAATGGCGTTCAATTCTCTAATTTTGCTTTTACTGATTACAATAGTTGTGCTTTAGGTTCAGATGGTTTGACATATTGTTGGGGTGGTGGACCTAATGGTGAAAATGCCAATGGTACCAATAGTTGGACTAAGCTGCCACAACCAGCTCAGATGCCAGCCGGGGTGACTTTCACTAAAATGACAGGCGGCCAAAGCCATCTCCTGTCTCATCTCAACATTTCCCGGATCATCCATCAAGGGGATAAGGTTGTCCCGAATCCGTTCAATAGCCCCTAAAGCCATGCGGTCGCTCAAAGGATTTTTGCCAAGGCAGGTGTAGGCCTCCACAGCGTGAGAAAGGGCATCCATTCCGGTGATTGATGTCAGATAAGGAGGTAATCCGGAAATAAGCGAACCATCGAGAATAGCTGCTTCCGGCTGAAGATTTGCCGATACATACAAGGCCTTTCGACCCAGTTTTTCGTCAGCGACTACCGCCACACCGGTGACTTCAGAACCTGTACCGGATGTGGTGGGAATGGCCACGAAAGGAGTCTCCAGCCTGGGGATTCGACCGGAACCCGCCCAGTCGGTCAGTGACCGGCTGCCAAGGGAGACACCCAGAAAAACGCCCTTCCCGGTATCCAGAACCGAGCCTCCACCGAAGGCCACAATGCCGTCACAGCGTTCTTCCTGATAATAAGTGATGATATTGTCCACCACCCGGGAGTCGGAATCCGGCGGAATGTCGTCCCAGACCCGGAAATCAGGATTTGCCAGAACCCCCTTGAGCCGGTCGGTCAGCCCGATTGCCGTCAGGCCCTTGTCACTGAGAATCAGAGGCCGGGAAACACCCGAAGAATCGAGAATCCCGGGAAGTTCTGAAAGAGAGTCCGGTCCGCTTAACACTCTGGTACGGCAGCTGTAGGAAAAAGTCCGGGGCAGCTGATTCCTGCTGCAGTTCCCGCCGGTATCCTTTGGAATAACAGCGGCACCATCGCTGACAGTTTCGGTGAAACCATCGAAGAACTCCGCCGCTTTGTCGGCCGGCAGGCGAACCAGACACTCGTCAACCACAAGGTAATCACTCAAAGGGCCGTAAATTGCATCGACATGGGCCCGGCGGACCGGTACCAGTGCCAGAGGCCGCCTATCTTCAGGATACTCTCTCCGGAAATCCTCCACCATCTCCGGGGGACCGGCGAGAATAACGAAATCGCCGTCAAGTTCAGAGGGCAATCGGGCAATGTCGGTGACGATCATGGTTTCAGAAACCGAACCATTGGCCAGCAGCCTTGCGGCTTTCCGGGCCAGTCGGATATCCGCAGGAAAACAGACCATCACCGGACGGTAAGCACCGGAAAGGCGAATCTCATGGCCCAACTGAGCCATCATGGCCCGGCCCCATAAAACAGTGCCTGAAGGTAATAGATGACGAATCATTTAACCACCTCCCATTCCTTAACCGCCAGTTTCGCAATCGGTTTGGGCAGCAGAAGAATCTCCACCTTGTTGATCAACCGAATAAAGGTACACACGTCGGGAAGCTCGCCTATGGCTATCAGCCTGCCGTTTACCTCGCTGGCGACGGTACTTTCCTGGAAACTGAACAAAAGAAAGGCAGCATCAATACTCTTGAGCTTCACATCCAGATGGAAGTCTCCGGGATCGCCCCTGCGAACACGCTGCAGGCGGTCGCCAACCTTGTGGAAAGCAACCGACGGTCCCTCAGGCCAAACCGAAAGCCGGAGCCGGAAGTTTTCCCGGAAGCAGCTGACTTCTTCACGGACACTCTTCTTTCGGCAGGCTATGTTCGGAATAAACCATCCAAGAACGGCCATAACAACCGCGACATAGGCAGTTTTAAGAAGCCGGGAGGCCGGCGGGATGATCTTTTCCGGGAAAGAGGAAAAAGGCTCCGGGCTGCGGGAATCGCCGGCCGGGGCGGTTTTCCTCCAGCCCTTGGAAGACATCAATTTGGCAAGGTCGGCTGAAGATGGACCGCCGTCGGCACCATAGCCCCGTACCTTCCGGTACCGCCGGACCATAGTCTCAAGAGGCACCACCGTATTTTTCCCCGGATAGGGGGTCTCCTTCTCATTAAGGAACCGAGCCGGCAGGGTGTCGTCTTCCGGCCGGGAGCCCATCAGGACATTCATACGGCGCTCAAGCTTGGTGATGCGCTCCCCGGCTTTCAGGAAATCCCACTTGTTCATGAGAAGGCCGGTGATGTCCCGGAAGTAACGGCTCAGAAGGCTCCAGTCCATCAGAGCCTGAGCGGCCCGGGGAAGTATCGGGGTAACCAGCCGCAGCAGAAAGGTTGGCAGGTATTTCGGGATAGGCGGCTCAAGGATAATGCCGAAGGCGGTGAACTGACAGGTCTGCAGAGAGTTGATCCCCGCATAGATGTCTTCCAGAAATACCACCCATTCGGCCTTGCCGGCAACGATGTGAGGATTAATCATTTTCTGCATTTGCTCCAGGGCGATAAGGTAGGAGCCCAGGTGACAGCCGCCTTTGTTGTAAACCGCGTAGCCCAAGCCGTGTCCCCAGCCGGAGCGCGGAT
>PDWI01009990.1_pt1 | contig 10733 bp, 8 predicted proteins | sample 1430891 | NCBI WGS metagenome assembly PDWI01 (sample SAMN01162508, study PRJNA174530) | Oral metagenome, whole genome shotgun sequencing project. | biome: Marine environment; feature: Marine mammal; material: Swab sample of the gingival sulcus; isolation source: swab sample of gingival sulcus... | reverse complement strand
CAAATATAGAATATTCTGATACAATAGTAGATATTCTTATAAAGAATGAAGCATATAAAGAGATAGGAACCATAAGCAAAAAAGAATCTTTATCAAAAACTGAAAAAGAGAAAATAGACTACTTTCTGTACAAAAATTATGAAAAGATAAAAAATCAAGAGTGTAGCATTGATTATTATAATATTCTTAACATAGAGTCTAAAAACCTTAGCTATGAATAATTCTTTAATAGATATGGTTCTCTTATTAAGTTTATATCACAGGAAGAATCAAATCTACTACTCTTTTTTGATAAAATATCTGATCAAAATAAATGGTATTTATTACTGAGATGCTACTCAGATAGTATATATAATTATTTAAAGCCTATAGCTGAGCTATATCTTACTATAACTCATTTTTTAGAAAATAACTCTACTCAAACTACCCATTTTGACTTTGATAATATTTTTGAGAGATGTTTTAAAAACAACTCCGAAAGAAACTATATCCTAGCATACCTTATAGATAGTAAGAAATATAAGAACAATCTTGAAAGAATAAGAAAAAATAAAACATTAGTCAATAACATTGAAAATGCAGAGCTAGAGATCAAAAAAGACTCTTTAGCCAAAAAAAAAGATGCAAATACAAAAAGTGAAATAGAGGAAATTGTTAGAAAAGAGAAAGATGATATTAATAGATTATTCTTAAAAGAGAAGTATAATAACATGATTTCTATTTTAGATAAAAAAAGTAGCAATTATCAGCAGAATAATATACCTAAACCTAATGAAGCAAAAAATAAAGGGAACTTTATTAAGTTAGAAAACCTAACTACTAATTTAAAAATTACAGATAACTACTCTCTTGAAAAAAATAAAATTTATGAGAACTTGGATAAACAACTATTTAATCTCTCTGATCCAGATGAAATAATGAAAGCAAAGGCTCAGGCTAAAAAGAGAGAGGAATCTTTAATTGATAAAAATGATCTCTGCTATACTATTCAAAATCTTGATAAAAAGCTTAGCAGTGATAGAAAAATAATTGATCTACTTGGGAAGATATTATTAAGGACTAAATATGATGACTTAAAAATCTCAATTTTAAATTTTTCTATAGAAAGTAAAAATAAGCGGTGGTTAAACTATCTAATCCCTTTTACCCAAAATGAGAGAGGGGATAAATATTCACCCTCTATTTTACACTCTATAAAGAGTAAATACTCACCAAAAATATTTAACTATCTGCTTAAATATTTTGACTATAGAGAATTGCACATCCTAAACAAGATGGTCTTTGTAAAAGGTGGAAGCTTTAAGATGGGTCGTAATAATATGAGTTATAGAAAGCCTGTTCATAGAGTAAGTTTAGATAATTTTTATATAGGGAGATATCAAGTAACTCAAAAAGAGTGGAAAGAGGTAATGGGTAATAATCCTAGTAAATTTAAAGGAGATAATTTGCCAGTTGAAAATGTAAGTTGGTATGATGCAATTGAATTCTGTAATAAATTAAGTAAAAGGGATGGGTTAACTACATATTACAATATTGATAAAACTAGAAAAGACCCTAATAATAAAAATAGTTATGATAATAAAAAGTGGATTATTACTCTAGATAGAGGTAGTAACGGTTATCGATTACCTACCGAAGCAGAGTGGGAGTATGCAGCAAGAGGAGGAAATCTAAGTAAGGGATATGAGTATTCAGGCTCTAATAATATATATGATATTGCTTGGTGTTATTCAAACACTCACGGAACCAACCCTATAGGAAAAAAACAACCTAATGAATTGGGTATTTATGATATGAGTGGAAATGTTTGGGAGTGGTGCTTTGATTGGTATGGCAACTACAGTAACTCCCCTAGTGAGAACCCTATAGGTCCTAATAGTGGCTCTGACCGTGTGAATCGTGGGGGTAGCTGGAAAAACGTCAACGCTTCCTACTGTCGTGTTGCCTTTCGTGGCAAAAATTGTCCCACGAGCTGCTACGACTATCAGGGCTTCCGCCTTGTCCGCTCCGCAGTTCAATAATGATAACCGTAATAGCTTTGTTTATTGAGCTAAAGCGAGCTTTGTTGTGGAAAAACACAGTTGTAAATGAGGGACGAGCCAATAGGGTTTTAGAACAATAAAAGACAACTAAAGGAACTAAATGTATAATATTGCAATAGATTTTGGAACAACAAACACTATGATTGGTGTTTATGACCTTGAAAAAGAACAGTTTAAAATATTTAGTAAAAAGGGGGTTACCTTAAATCTCAAAAGCTATAGTGCAATCCCCTCAAAAATTGGCTACTCCACCAATGGTAGGTTTAAGATAGGTAAAGCTATAGATAAAAGTTTATCCAACAATCAAATATTTACAAGAATGAAACTCTATTTAGGTGGTGATAGCTTAAAATCTATAAAGAGAAAAATTGGGAACAATAAATATGACCATTTTAAAGCTGGAGAGGATTTTATAAAAATGGTTATAGATCTCATCTTTATTGACTACCCTCCAGAGAAAATAGAGAAAATGGTTTTAACAGCTCCGGTTAATAGCTTTGATAAATATAGATCATTCTTAACCCAAATATGTGAAGAGAAAAGGTTTTACAACTATATAGTGGTAGATGAATCAACCTCTGTCGCTCTTGGATATGATGCAGTGATCTCCCCAGACTATCCATATACCATAATAGATTTTGGTGGTGGAACTTTGGATATTAGTGTTGTAAGGATAAACAATGCCCTAAAACCCAATAGAGTTGATGTATTTGGAAAAGCGGGATCAAACCTAGGTGGAGAGCAGATTGACAACTGGTTACTAGATCATTTCTTAAATCAAAATTGTATAGAGTTAGACGATGTAAAAGAGTTTAGTTTAGAGCTGAAAGAGAGATTGGAAAACTTAAAGATTGAACTCTCTGAGAAAGAATCAGCATCATTTGAGATCTACAATACAAAAGATGATTACAATCTAACTTACTCATTAACAAGGGAGCAGTTTAATCAGATCTTGAAAGATAACTATCTTCCCCATCAATTCCAAGACACCTTAGATACAGCCATAGGTTTAGCAGCCCAAAATGGTATTATGAAAAAAGATATTAAAAAAGTTTTCCTTGTTGGTGGAAGTTCAATCATTCCTCTATTTAAGGAGTTGGTAGAGTTAAACTTCAGCTCTAAAGTTGAATGTAAAGAACCTTTCTCTGCCGTAATAAACGGAGCTTGTAAATTTATCTCAGGAACAATTGTTGAAGATTTTCTTCATCACGACTATTGTTTAGAGCATAGGGATAAAAATAGAGGTATAATTAAATATGAGGTAATTGTACCCCAAAAAACAAAGTTTCCTATTATGAATGTTTGTGAAAGAGTAATAAGTCCATTTCATAAAGGACAAACTAAAATTGAGCTAAAGTTTGTTGAAATGCTATCCAATGTTTATGAAAATGAAACTATCTCAGATATAACCTATGATGAAAATGGGAATTTAATAACAATTAAAGATGAAGCTTCTAAAGAGCAGAATAGAAAAATTATTCCCATAAATGAGAATAAAAATATGATTATTTTAAACCCTCCCTCTATAGGTGGAAATGAGGGAAGAATTAAACTTACATTCCATGTATCAGAAAACAGAATATTAACGGTAGATGCTTTGGATCTCTATACAGGAGAGAATTACTTTAAAAACCACGAAATTGCAAGATTAAAATAGAGGTAAAACTATGCTAAAAAAACTGGAACTATATATAAAGGTTAGATATACACTAATCTATCTTCAAACAATTGAAGAGAGCAGAGTATTAAAACAAATTGAAAACCTTGCTAGAAAGAACCATTATTCTACAAAGAGGTTTAATTTTGAGAATGAAAACAATCCTGAAAACTTTTTAAAAAAGATAGATAGCGAAGATAACAACACAATCTTTATCCTTCAAGATTTTCATAGACTCCTTTCTGAAACCTCTGCTGCTGGTTTAAAGCATATTAGAATACTTAGAAACTATAAGGAAAGATTAAAGAATCAAAATAAGATTATCTTGATTACTGCTCCAGTTGTAAAGCTGCCAGAAGATATTATAAATGATTTTATCATTCTAAACTCTGAACTCCCTGTATATGATGAAATAAAGGCTGAGATAGATAATTTTCTCAATAGAAATAGTATGACAAGTAAACTTACAGAGGGTTTAAAGGAAAGAATTATCCGTTCCTCTTTAGGTTTAACTATAGATCAGATAAATAAGATATTGGCAAAAACTTTTGTTTTAAATAGGGTTTTAGATCAAAGATGTTTAGATCAGATTATTCAAGAAAAGAAGTTGATCATTGGTAAGGATAAGGTTTTAGACTTTTTTGATCCTAAAGAGAATATGAACAGTATTGGTGGTCTTGACAACCTTAAAAAATGGCTAAAATTAAGATCAGAAGCGTTCTCAAAAGATGCTCAAGATTATGGACTTCCAGAGCCTAAAGGTCTTTTAATGCTCGGTGTTCAAGGTACAGGAAAAAGTCTTACAGCAAAAGCGGTATCCTCACTATGGCAACTCCCACTACTTAAACTGGATATAGGTAGGGTTTTTGGCTCATATATTGGAGAATCTGAGAATAAGATTAGAGAAGCAATTAAAACAGCTGAAGCGGTATCACCCTCTATTTTATGGATAGATGAGATAGATAAAGCATTTGCAGGAATTGGTGGTCAATCAGGGGATAGTGGTACAAGTGCAAGGGTTTTTGGAACCTTTATATCTTGGATGCAGGATAAAAATAAACCTGTATTTATAGTCGCAACAGCAAATGATGTTTCTAAACTCCCACCAGAACTTTTAAGAAAAGGTAGATTTGATGAGATATTCTTTGTAGATCTTCCAAACAGAAGAGAAAGGGAGGAGATATTTAAAATCCATCTAAACAAGGTAGGTAGAGATAGTGGATCTTATAATATACCCAAACTGGTAGCAGCAACAGATAATTATACAGGTGCAGAGATTGAACAAGCAATAAAAGATGCAATGTATATAGCCTTTGCCGATGATCAGAGAGATTTTACCGATGATGATATAATTAAAGCAGTAAAAGAGAGTGTTCCATTAGCTGAGTTAATGAAAGAAAGAATAGAAACCTTAAGAAGTTGGTCATTAAAACGAGCGAGAAAAGCATCATTAGCTGATTCTAACAATAGGATAGATTCTAATAGTAATGATATAGTTTACTAAATAAATAAAAAGGAATATTAATTAAAATTTGAGTTTACACGAGTCCGTCTATATTTTTGTGTAAACTCTCATTTTAAATTACCTGATATTTTTCAATTTACCCACATATTTACCTCTAGTCATTTTTACTTGCCTTCTCCAAATCAAGCCAATATTTCTCTAAATAAACATCATGCTCTGGTTCATAAACTATAGAGTCATAAACAGCTCCATTATTAAGAATAGTTTTTTTGCTAGCGACATTTTCTTTTAAACAAGAGATCATAATTTCATGAAGTCCCAAGCTACGACAGACAGGTAAAATTTCTTTTAGCATTTTCGTAGCATAACCTTTTCTTCTTTCTGAATGGCAAACAGAATAGCCGATATGCCCACCATACATTCTTAAATAATCATTCAAATAATGCCTAATTTGGATAACACCCACAATCTTATTATCAGCTTCTCTAAGATAAATAAATTGGGAAGTTGGAACAAAACCCTTAGGACAAGTTTCTGCTTTAGAAAATTTTTCACATTGCTCTATCCAATCCGAAATTTTAGACATTCTCCTAAGCGATAAACAGCCATCCATATCACCACCCTTGAGAACAAATTCTTCTCTAAATTTTTGAATTTCTTTAGCGTATTTCATGGATGGTGCAAGTAATTTCATAAATAAATATTCCAATTTCATTTTACAAAAAAGGGTAAAGTCCCAAAACCTTACCCTTATAAAACTATTTTTGTGAGTAGCAACCTCAAAGCAATTTAAATTTTAAGGAAAAAATATCTGGTTCTTCGTTAAAGTTAAGAAGAGATCCTGAATATAATTCAAGATAACATGCAAAATAAAACTCTTCAAACAAAAGGGCAAATAAATCAGAAATTAGTTCCAAAATATTTACCCTTATAAAACTATTTTTGTGAGTAGAAATGGATGAAGTGCAAGGCGTGAAGAAATTTTATAAAGGAGTTTACATATAGTAAATGACTGAATAAAATATTCGCACACAACGCAGCAATTCGCCATTTATACCGCAAAAATTAGATGTAGCCGTTTTGTTTAAGAATCTCCCTTGCCCTCTCTAGATCTTCCTTAGCTACAAGTACAATCGGTCCGGTACAACCCATGCCGGTTTCAGCATAGATTCCCTCTTTCCAAATGCTCACTTTAGCATCTTCGATATCTAAAATATCAACTCCAGGAATATCAGAGCTAACAATTTTCTTTTCAGGCATCTTAACTTCTTCTTCATCTTGCTTAACTTCTTTTTTAACTTCCGTTAAAAGCTCATTAAGCCCTGCTTTTTTTGCAGCTTTAATTTCCTGATCAAATTTAGCAATTAAATCACCCTGGCAAACAGAAGCAGTATATCTAATTGCATTAGCAATTACAGGAGCTCCCGAAGCTCTGGAAACAATAGAAATTATCTGCTTGTAATCTTTGCCCACACCCGGTCCATAACCATAACCAAAAGCCTCATAAGAACCACCTGTTGTAAAAGATGAGAATAATTTCATCAAAATATTTCCGGTTAGAGAATCAGTAATCATAATATCAGGAGTTGCTTTTAAAAGATCGTTTCCTCTCATAGTAACTCCGCCATCAGCTCTTGAACTTTCAGTAAATTTAAGCTGATAACCATTCTCTTGTAATTTCTTAAGTTTTCTAGCAACAGGATTAGCACCGTCAATATTCAAAATACCAACAGTTGGCTCTGCGATACCTAAAGATTTAGCTACAGCGATACCACTAATTGTATTTTTAACCATAGCATTAACCCTATCAGTATCACTAGTTCCTGTAGTAGTTGATAAAATCATTTCCTTGCCGGTTGCAGGAGCTACAACTCTACCCACGGTAGAAACACCCAACGGAAAATTATAATGGAAAGTTACAGCTCCATCAATTTCCTTATTATTTAGAAGCTCTTCCATTTTTTTATGGCAATCTTCCGGAGTAGTAGCAGGATGATTTTCTAATTTTGTCTTACAATCCCCAATGACAACAACTTCTATATCTTTTTCTCTCATAGCAGCAAGCTCAGCACCACGAACTAATTCTTCAACTCCAAGTTCACTACCAATAACAGTAAGTCCAACTCTGACCTTCTTACCAAAATTTCCACTCTCGATAGAATCTGCAATTTCATTAAAGATTTGACCAATTTTTTGTTTTATCATATCTGCCATATTCTTATCCCTTTAATAGATTTTCAGCCATAGTTTTCATTGATTCTGCAATCATTTCTCTTACTTTATTTTCGTCAAAACCTACGCCGGCTTCTTCTTTACCCTCATTTTTCTCGATTACAAATGAAACACCGTCAAAAAGATTAGTCATTCTACCAAGGAATAAAGAACCTTTACCTACAATCATAGCTCTCTTGATTTCATCATTTTTCATCATTCTAATAGCGTGACCAACGAAAGGAACACCGGAAGGAATATGACCTTGAGTTACTACAAATCCCGGCATACCGTGCTTTTCAACAAAACTAGGAAGATCTTTTCTTTCTAATTGCTTCTTCATTACAGCTAACGCACCAATCATTTTATAGTTAGCTTCAGGAACATTTCCGGCTCCGGCAGGAGATGTAATTTCGTGATTATGAAGCTCTGCTGAATATTTGTCAATATCTGTAAAACTTAAACCGTTGGCAAATAGTGGATCTGCAATTAAAGCACCGGTTACTTGTTGAGGAGAAGAACCTGTTCCGATTCTATGACGACCAACAATATCAGTTCTAATGATTGGACTTTCGCCATCATTTTCGCTAACTAATACAGCAAAACCACCTAAACAATCTTCTAAAAGAGGAACATTTTTCTTATAGTGGTCACGACCATTCATTCCAAGCTTAGAAACAGCCCCACCTGCCACAACTGCAACATTTTTATAAGTTCCGGCTTTTACTAGAGAAGCAGCTAAAACCATAGCGTGAGCAGGAGCTGCACAGAAAGAACGAGTATCACTACCGGTAGCATTCACACAATTACAGATCTCACCAATAGCTTTAGCGAAGTTTCCTCCACCTCTTTGGTTAATATCACCACAAGCCTCTTCAGAACACTCAATAATATAATCAATTTTTGAAAGATCCACATTTTGAGTACTCTCTAAATTTAGAAGTGATAATACTCCTGATGCTTTTACAACTATATTTTCAAGCATAATGTGGGCAGATAAATTTTCATCAGTATCATGAGCTTGCTTTACCATACCTACTAATTTATCATTCTCGTAAATCGCACAAGCTTTGTGATTATCAATAAGAGGTTTCATTTCCTCAGCAGGAACACCCTCTCCAAGATTTATATTTAATTTCTTTAAAACTGCATGAGCTTCAACTTTAGGCTTAACAGCTTCGATGAACTCAGGTGTTAATTCTACAAGATCAAAAATATCAACATGCTTCATTAGAGCGTAAAATTCGTCTTGAGGCATGATCTCACCCATCTTACCAAATCTTTCAGCCTTTACAAAATTTTCTTTTTGGTGCCATGGTTGGTTAATATTCCTTAATTCATCAGGAGCCATATTACCAATGTAGCATTGATTTGGAGCATAAGCGATTACTTCGTCAAAAGATCTTAAACTATTGTTTATGTTTTTTAGATATTCGCTGTCAGGATTACTAGCTCTTTCTCCAATTTGAGTAGAACCGTAAACTTTCAAAATATCCGGAGTATGTACTAGAATATAACTAGCATTTTTAGTTACAGGATTTGTCATTGATAATTCTCCTATTTAATGTTTAACAATTAAAGTTTCCTGAAAAAACAATAAAATATTAATATTTATTAGCAAAAGCTACTAACCACCCTAAACCCGATTCAGGACTTTACTATTCTCTGTACTCTTACAAAATACGGATTATAGACCGCAGAGCTATTCAATCAGCAATTTTATAATAAAAATACTGAATTTTCTTTACTTTAAAACCTTTTCAGCAAACTCTTAAAGCAAACTTTTAAAATAAGATAAAGGACTAGCGTTTAAACTAGCCCTTTATATTTCAATTCTACAAACAATTACTACTTAGTAAATACTGTTTGATCCTTAATTTCTGTAGCTAAGGCTTTAAGAGATCTTTCAACAAGGTCTCTTCTAAGCTTCTTCTCATCTTCAGGAGTTAATTCAGGGTTTCCAAGTGGATGAGGAATTGCAACAGCAGGAACGATTCTGTTAGCTCCAACTGTTTTAGAAATAGGAACTACTGTCGCAATATGAACAACTGCGATTCCTGTAGATTCAATTTCTTTAACCATCGTTGCACCGCAACGAGTACAAGTACCTCAAGTGGAAGTTAGAATAACAGCTTCAACACCATCAGCTAATAAATCTTTAGCTATTGCAGCAGCATATTTTTTAGCGTTAGCAACTGAAGTTCCATTACCAACTGTAGCATAGAAATAGTCGTGAAGAGAACCAATTTTTTTCTCTCTTAATAAATCTCTAACTACATCCAGAGGAAGTACACGATTTGGATTTTCGTTACAGCAAGTTGGATCATAACCACCGTGAGCAGTTTCTGCATTATCAGCAGTGAATGCATCTAAATTAGAAATATCATATTTTCCAAATTTTGAAGCACTAGAAGATTCAACTTTATCAGGATTTCCTTTAGGAACAACACCACCGGAAGTAACTAGAGCAAGTCTTACTTTGCTGATGTCTGCAATAGCTTTAGCAGGCTCAACTCTATCGAAAGCCGGCATTGGGTATTCTGTTTCAAATTTTTCACCCTTAATTTTCTTAACCAGCATTTCAACAGCTCTTTCAGCTCCTCTTTTTTCTGCAAAAACATTCTTACGAATACCACGAACAACATAGCCTTCTTCAGCAGGAGAACCAAGTTTACCTTCTTTTTCAATATAAGTCTTAATTAACTTAACGAAAGCCGGTAAAGCTTTTCTCATACCACCGGCGTTATTAGCAGTTTCAATCATATAAGAATATTTCTTATACATTTCCATACCCGGGTTTTCCGGGTACATACCGGTAATAGCATCAATTCCAAGATCAGAAGCGGCTTTACCAACAGCACCACACGCAACTCCGTATCTTCCGGCATTGAATGCAGGTCCTGCAACTACAAGATCAGGATTTAACTCTTTTAAAGTGTTTTTAATCCACTCAGCAGCTTCATCCATATTTTCACCAAAATAAGTATCTCCACAAATAATTGTGTGAGTAACTTCTGCCATCTCTCCAAGAGCATTATTTACTTGTTCAGAAGGTCCAATAACACCCTCTTTAAGCTCCGGTTTCATTCCGGCTTTATCTTCTCCACCATATTGTCCAAAAAATTGGTTGAGATAATAAACTATCTTAAATTTTTTCATATTATTAACCTCTGTTTAGAGTTTATACTTAGAGTATTGATCACGATACTCTTTAACTTCACTAATGATACCATCAACATCTACAACCATTTCCATCATACTTACCTGATCTTCATAAACTTTTGGATCTACAGCATTTTTGATTTCCGGTTCAACAATGTGATAACACGCAAGTCCTAACTGGACTCCGGCTAATGGT
>PDWI01009989.1_pt1 | contig 10733 bp, 7 predicted proteins | sample 1430891 | NCBI WGS metagenome assembly PDWI01 (sample SAMN01162508, study PRJNA174530) | Oral metagenome, whole genome shotgun sequencing project. | biome: Marine environment; feature: Marine mammal; material: Swab sample of the gingival sulcus; isolation source: swab sample of gingival sulcus... | reverse complement strand
CTTTACTGTTTTTGTAAAGTTGATAATATGAATGCATGGTTCCCTCCTTTTAGGAATTGTTTTATTAACCCAATGTTGTCTGATTTCGTTGATCTTGGGTAGCAGGGGGGGAACCATGTCTATTCAGTGTTCAATAAATCATTTTTTTAAAAAATGCAAGCTATTGTGTTGCAGCAATTCCGGTTTCAGATCTTTTCCAAAAGAATTTTTGCGTATTGTTCCTGAAAATGACTCCCTTTAACCAATTTTTAAATCTAAAATTCCGGAATTCCTTTCCAAATTGGAATTGCAGGTGCCATGACAGAAAGACTTGCCGATATGATGGATGGGTGATATTCTCAATAAGAACTTGCAGAAGAAGGAGAGTTCTTATGAGTAAGCTTGAAACAACCTACATGGGGCTTAAGCTAAAAAATCCCTTTATTGTATCCAGTTCCGGTCTGACAGATTCGGTTCAGAAAGTGGTAAAGGCCGCAGAAGCCGGAGCCGGAGCCGTGGTGCTGAAATCTTTGTTTGAAGAAGATATTGCCGCTGCGGTAAATCAGAACAGCAGCCTTGATACCTATGCCATGCACTCTGAAGCCATGGCCTACATGGAACAGCTGGGAATGATGAGTAAGCCTGACAGCTATCTGGAACTTGTGGAAGAGGCTGTAAAGGCTGTGGATATTCCCATTATTGCCAGTTTAAACTGTTACAGTGAACAATGGTGGCTGGATTACGCCAAAAGAATTGAGAAAATGGGGGCTCATGCCCTGGAACTGAACATTGCTCTGGTTCCTGTTTCCGTAGCTGAAAAACCTGAAAAACTGGAAAAACAGATTACAGGGATTGTAAAAAAGGCGGCAAAGGCCCTTAAAATTCCAATAGCTGTAAAAATAGGCTCCTTCTTTACCTCCCTGCCTCATACGGTTTGGAAAATCCGTCAGGCCGGAGCTTCCGGGCTTGTGCTTTTTAACCGCTTTTACAGGCCGGATATTGATATTCGGAATTTGAAATTCAAGCAGGGAAATCCCCTTTCGGGAGAAGAAGAATTCGGCACGGTTTTGCGCTGGACAGGCATATTGTCAGATTTGGTGGACTGCGATTTTTCGGCAACTACGGGGGTGTATTCTTCTGAAACCGCCATAAAACTTCTTATGGCCGGGGCTGATACTGTGCAGTTTTGTTCTTTACTGTATAAAAAGGGGGTAGGGCACATGGCCCGGATTATTTCTGAAACCGAAGCCTGGATGGAAGAACATGACTTTAAGGCTGTTTCCGATTTCTACAGCCTGTTAAGTCTTGAAGATGACGTGAACCGGAAATACTATCAGAGGCTTCAATATCTGAAGGCTTTGAAAGGGTTAAAATAAAAATACAGGGCTTCCCGGACCGGGCTTTCCGGTTATTGGTATAATGGCCTGACGGAAATAGTCTGAAAATATGAAAATGCCATAAAAAAGCTGCAAACCCTCTAAAAGAGAATGCAGCTTTTTACTAATTTTTTTCAGTTTTTACTTTGACGCCTTATTCTACAATGGCAATAATGTCCTGCATTTTAATGATGAGGTGATCTACATCGTCTATGGTGATGCTTGTTCCGGCATACTTGTCATACATGACTTTCTGGCCTTCTTTTACGGTAATCATTTCCTTGTCATCGCCAATGGCAACAACTGTGGCTGTCTGGGTTTTCTCCTGGGCTGTTTCGGGAATGTACAGGCCGGAGGCTGTTTTGGTTTCAGCTTCTGCCGCTTTAAGCAGAACGCGGTCTCCTAAGGGTTTGATTGTCATTATGGTTCCTCTCAAATTATTTGAAGATTTTTGGGTTTTCTGCATAACAGCATAACAGAAGGATGCAGAAAACCTCGTGTTAACTTCAATATAAGGATTCTGAACCTGTAGGTCAAGAAAAATCGGGACACTGGAAAATTATCTTCTGTTTATTTTGCCTTTTTCCTGGTATTTGATTATTTTCAGATTATGGAGAAGACCAGGGTCCATCAGGTATTTATTAATGCACAGATTCAGCGTTATTTAAAAAGAAAAAGGCAGCACTGTTTTGCATGTCAGGCTGAGCGGGATGCGGTTACGGATATTATTGAAAGTTATTGGGATGAATGGTCTGCTTCTTTCCTCAACACGGGATTATCCCCGGAAGAGCTTTGCGCCTCTTGTACCCGCATAACCATTGTCTTTCCAGGCTTTGTGGCTTCCAATGAGCAAATTATAGAGGTGAATTTTCAGGAAAAGACCTGGAGAACCATATCCTGAGTATCCTTTGTTTCAAAATGACTCATCTTTTATGAATTTTGAAGTTTTTGGGTTACTTTGACTCAAATTGGGGGCTGATGGATGGGCGGGATAAGCTTGGAGGAAGGTTTTAAAAAAGAATGTATAAATTATTCCCTTTTCATATAAGTAAATATATGTTTATTTTGTTTTTTTTGTTGGGTTGGTATGATTTTTGCTGTTATTTTAGCAGTTTCAGGAGGATTGCATGACTTACATAAAAAAATATAATGATGATGAAAATACCTTGTCCATATATTTAAAAGAGATAAACAAAATTCCCCTTTTGACCCGGGAAGAAGAAGATAGTATTGTCCGTAAAGCTATTCAGGGAAATCTGGAGGCTAGAAACAAGCTGGTACGAGCGAACCTGCGTTTTGTTGTGAATGTGGCTAAAAAGTATCAGAATCAGGGCTTGCCTCTGGATGATTTAATTAGTGAAGGTAATGTGGGCCTAATCAATGCCATTGAAAAATACGATCCTGACAAGGGCTACCATTTTATTTCCTATGCGGTGTGGTGGATACGGCAGGCTGTATTAAAAGCGGTTTATGAAAAATCCAGAATGATAAGACTGCCTTTGAACAGGGCTAACGAGTTGATTCAGATTGACAAGGTTCAAAAGGAGCTTTCCAAAATCAAGGGTGATGAGGCTGATTATGAAGAGATTGCCGAACTTGTGGGTATGCAGGTTAAGGATGTGGAGAAGCTTATGAATATTTCAAGGGACTTTGTTTCTTTGGATGCTCCGGCTCATGGGGAAGAGAGTGTTTTGGGTGATTTTATCGAGGATAATCAATATAAGGCTCCGGAACATGAGGTTATGGAACAGCTTTTGGTTGAAGACATCAATAAGGTTCTTGCTTCCCTGGATAAAAAGGAGGCATCCATTGTGGAGCAGCGTTTTGGCCTTAATGGAAAACAGCCCCTTTCTCTTAAAGAGATTGGAGATCAGTTTGGCCTGACCAAGGAAAGGATCCGCCAAATTGAGAAAAAAGCTATTGAACGGATGCAGAATCCTTCCAGAAGTCATGCCCTTGCGGCCTATGTGGCCTGATAAAAAGGATTTCAGGGAATAAGAGGACTGTCGTATTGTTTTAATCTGGAATTTTGTATCCGGAGCCTCTGGAACCGGGGGCTCGTGCTTATGTCCTGGTCCTTATGACCGGATTTTATATTGTAGTATTCTGATGTATAGATTTACTTTTAACGGATCCGCGTTCTTTGTATAGCAGTTTTCTTTTTTCTTCCTGTTTTTTACTGTATTTATGAATAGTGTTTTTCTGTGAAATCCATTTGGCCCCTTCCATTTTCCTTGACAGTTTCCCTGCACAGCCTGTACCATTAGTCTTATCTATCCGGTTGAAGCCGGTTTAAAGGAAGTATTGCATTATGAAGAATGAAAAGCTGGTCTATTTTTTCGGCGGAGGCTCTGGCGAAGGTAAGGCTGAAATGAAGGACACTCTTGGAGGCAAGGGTGCCAATCTGGCAGAAATGACAAATCTGGGTATTCCGGTTCCTCCCGGTTTTACCATATCCACTGACGTTTGTGAATTATATTATGAAAATAACAAATCCTATCCTGATTATGTGGTAAAGCAGGTTGAGGAAAATCTTAAAAAGCTTGAAAACCAGATGAAGATGAAGCTGGGGGATCCTGATAATCCCCTTTTGGTTTCTGTCCGTTCCGGTGCGGCGGTTTCCATGCCCGGGATGATGGATACAGTTCTTAATTTGGGGCTTACGGAAAAAGGGGTAGAGGGCCTGGCTGCCCGTTCTGGTAATGAAAGGTTTGCCTGGGATGCTTACCGCCGTTTTATTCAGATGTTTGGAGACGTGGTTAAGGGGGTTCCTCACCATGCCTTTGAGGGGGCCCTGGATTCTGTCAAGGCAGAAAAGGGGGTAAGCACTGATAATGAGCTGGATACAGAGGATCTGAAAAAAGTTGTAACCCGCTATTTGGCTGTTTATAAAGATGCGGTGAAAGAACCTTTTCCACAGGATCCCAAGGTGCAGCTTTGGGGGGCCATTGATGCCGTTTTTGGTTCCTGGAAAAATGAACGGGCCGACAAATACCGGGCCATCAACAAAATTGAAGGTCTAAAGGGGACGGCTGTAAATGTACAGTCCATGGTGTTTGGAAATTTTGGAGATACTTCGGGAACGGGGGTTTGTTTTTCCAGGGATCCTTCTACGGGAGCCAATTATTTTTACGGGGAATATTTGATGAATGCCCAGGGGGAAGATGTGGTGGCGGGAATCCGAACTCCCCGGAAACTGGAAACCCTCAAGGATGCGAACCCTGCGGTCTATGCCCAGCTTGTGGAAATCAAGGACAGGCTTGAAAGCCATTACAAGGATATGCAGGATATGGAGTTTACCATTCAGGATGGAAAGCTCTATATTCTTCAGACCCGCTCCGGAAAAAGAACCGGTAAGGCCGCGGTACAGATTGCTGTTGACCTTGCAAAAGAAAAGATGATTTCCAGGGAAGAAGCTGTCATGAGGGTGGCTCCTGCCCAGCTGGATCAGCTTTTGCATCCCATGATTGATCCTGCCGGGAAGAAGGAAACGGCTCCCATGGCCAAGGGCTTGGAGGCTTCTCCTGGTGCGGCCTGCGGCAAGATTGTTTTTTCGGCGGAAGAGGCCGAAGCCTGGTTCCTGAAGGGGGAGCAGGTGATTCTGGTCAGAAAGGATACTTCCCCCGAAGACATTGGAGGAATGCACGTGGCTCAGGGAATTCTGACCTCTACCGGAGGGATGACCTCCCATGCTGCCGTTGTTGCCAGAGGTATGGGAACGCCCTGTGTTGCTGGGTGCAAGGAACTGCTTATTAATGAAGAAAGCCGCACCATGACTGTGGGAGACAAGGTGTTCCGGGAAGGAAACTGGATTTCCATTGATGGTTCTGACGGCCTTGTTTATGACGGAGCCATGAATCTTGTCAAGCCGGAGATTTCCGGGAATCTGAGTGAATTCCTGGGGTGGGCAGATGAAATCCGAAGGTCTGCCAAAAGAGAGGGGATTGCTGATGGTTTTGGTGTGAGGGCAAATGCCGATTTGCCTGAAGATGCACAAAAGGGCCGGGAATTTGGTGCCGAGGGCATTGGGCTTTGCCGGACAGAGCATATGTTTTTTGATGATGAAAAGCTAAAATCCTTTCGCATCATGATTGTGGCAGACAGCAAAGAGCGGCGTAAAGAGTCCCTGAAGGCCATCATGAAGCTTCAGGTTAGCGACTTTGAGGGAATTTTCAGGGCTATGGATGGTCTTCCTGTGAATATCAGGCTTCTGGATCCGCCTCTTCATGAATTTGTTCCCCGTTCCAAACGGGACATTAACGAGCTGGCTGACATTATTGGTATCAGCAAGGAGGATCTTCAGGTCAAACTGAATTCTCTTTCCGAGCAGAATCCCATGCTGGGGCACAGGGGCTGCCGATTGGGAATTATCTATCCTGAAATTTACGATATGCAGGTTGAAGCCATCGCCAGAGCTGCGGTAAAGGTGCAGAAAGAGGGCGTTAAGGTGTTTCCTGAAATCATGATTCCCCTTGTGGGTACTTATCTTGAGTTTGTTCCTCTCAGGGAGAATGCGGAAAGAGTTCTGAAGCAGGTTTTTGAAGAGACCGGCGTTACGGTGGAATATCAAATCGGAACCATGATTGAGATTCCCAGGGCTGCCCTGACTGCCGAGGACATTGCCAAGCATGCGGATTATTTTTCTTTTGGAACCAACGATTTAACCCAGATGACCTTTGGGTATTCCCGGGATGATGTGGGCAGCTTTGTGCCCGAATATGTGAATATGAAAATCCTGCATGCCGACCCTTTTCAGACATTGGATCAGCATGGGGTTGGCCAGTTAATTCGTCTGGGAGTAGAGCGGGGCAGAATGAGCAAGTCCATGCTGAAAACCAGTATTTGCGGTGAGCATGGGGGAGATCCTGATTCTATTGATTTTTGCTATAGGGCAGGGTTGAATCTGGTTTCCTGTTCTCCTTTCAGGGTTCCTGTGGCCCGTTTAGCTGCGGCCCAAGCTGTAATCCGGAACAAGTAAATTTTCTTTTTTAAAGAGTTTAAGCCCCTCCTTGAGAGGGGCTTTTTTTAGGTGTGTCCGGAGGGTGGGCAGGTCCCGCTCATTCGGAAGTGGCAAGTCCTTCAAGGCAAGCTGTAAGGTATGGGGGAATGAGCGGGTAGGTAGGGGGCGTTACCAGGGCCGGGAATTCCCTCCCTTTTTATATTCCCGGGGATGCGATTGGGGATATGTAACAGGGGGCTTTACTCACTTTGCATTCTTTTTTGAGCCAGTTCCGCATTTTTGCGGATGAGGGAAAGATTTGAAAACTGGAGGGCTTTTTTAAAGTATGGAAGGGCTTCAGAGGGCTTGTTTTTGTGGTTCATAAGAATGACTCCAGTTTCGTTAAGCCCCTGGTATTGAGAGGGGTCTTTTTTTAAAGAGAGTTTAAAACTTTCCAAAGCCTCATCGTATCTTCCCCTTTCTTTTTGTTGCTGCCCTTTTTGCAAAAGTTCAAGGCTTTCCCGGGTTTGGGCAAAGTCATCCTCATCTTCGCAAATGGCAATTCTTGTTTTCAGAAGGTTTGTGAACTGGACAGAGGGGCTGTCTTGAAGGCTCAGGGTATAAAACCGGAGGCTTTCCTTCCGCTTTCCCCAAAGGTAGTACATATCCCCCAGGGCAACATGCCTTGAAAAACAGGCTCCGTAACGTTCCAGCTCTTCCAGAAAAAAAGGTTCCGCCTCGGAAAAGCGTTTTTGTGCGGTGAGACAAACAGCAATGTTGTGCCGGATGCCCTGTTCGTCCTTTCCTTCTTCCAGAAGACGGCGGAAAATTTGTTCTGCCTTTGCATAATCTCCCAGGGCCAGGGCATTCATGCCCTGACGGAGGCGAAATTTTCTGAATAACACGGCCTTCCTCCGAAATTGAAAAGACCCCGGGAGAGGGAATGTCTTTCCCGGAGCCTGATAGGAATATTACATGAAGATGGACAGTACCGCGACAGCCCCAAAGGCCACAAGGCCCTCAATAAGGGTAGCGGTGGTGTAAGCCTTGTAGGATGTGGGTACATCCATATTGGAAAACTGGGAAACCACCCAGAAGTAGGAATCGTTGGCGTGGGACACCACCATGGCCCCGGCTCCGATGGCCAGTACGGTCAAGGCCGGATTCAAGCCCAAAACCGTCAGCAGGGGAGCCATAAGGGAAGCGGTGGTTATAATGGCCACCGTGGAAGAACCCTGGGCCGTTTTAAGGGCTGCGGAAATGATGAAAGGGAGGAATATCCCCAGGTGCAGTCCTGCCATATTGCTGTTAATAAACTCCGCCATGGGGGAAGCTTTTAGAATGGAACCAAAGGCTCCTCCTGCTCCCGTAATTGCCAGAATCAGGGCCGCGTTCCTCACTCCTTCCTGCATCCAGGTGGAAAGGGCTTCACTTCTTTCCCCTTTTTTGACCAGAGTAAGGGCAATGAAAATACCCAGCATCAAGGCGGTTACAGGGTCGCCGATAAAGCCCGTAAAAGAGGCAAAGCCTCCTTCTCCAAAGGGATGGGTGGGGTAGGCGGCAATGGACTTTAAAAGAATAAGGATTATGGGGATTAGAAGAGGCAGGGAAGAGTGGAAGGCACCGGGGAGCTTTCCGTATTTTTTTGTCAGCTCTTCATAGCTTTCTTCAATATCCGACTCAATTGTAAACTTTTTGGCATAGCGTGTAGCCCAGAAATAACCTGCCAGCATGGCCGGAATGGAAACAAGCAGCCCAAGGCCTATCACCATTCCCAAATCGGCACCCAGAGTTCCTGCTGCGGCAATGGGGCCGGGGGTGGGAGGAACCAGGGTATGGGTGGCATACAGACCGGTTGCCAGAGCCACAGCCATTATGGACATGGATTTACCCGTTTCTTTGGCCAGCGCCTTGTTCAGGGGAGTTAAAATAACGTATCCTGAATCGCAAAAGACAGGGATGGAAACCACATAACCCGCCATACTCATGGCCAAAGGAGAACGTTCCTTTCCTACAACTTTTAAAATGGCCTGGGTCATGGACAGGGCGGCTCCGGTTTTTTCAAGGATTGTACCGATAATGGTACCGGCAATAATGACAATCCCTATGTAACCCAAAGTGCCGCCAAAACCTCCCCGGATTTTTCCCACAATATCCTTCAGAGGCAGACCAATGGCAAGCCCGTAAAGAAAGGCCACCGTGATGAGAACCACAAAGGCATTTATTTTGAGCTTTGCGGTCATGTAAATAATAAGAGCGACTGCTGCCAGAAGCAGTACCAGGGCAATTCCGCCGGAAACCATATTATACTCCTTTCAAACCCTTTGGTTTTTATCAAGATTTCAGGGTATTGTACTCCATTTTACAGAACTTGTACAAAAATTTTTAGCCTGAATTTCCAGCTTTTTAAAGAAAAGGTAATATTTAACTTGACCAGTCGGGGCAGGAAAGCTTCGGTTTCCTTGATTTACTTTATGGGTTTTATGGAGTAGTATGGAGTTATGAATATAAACGCCCTTGTACTCTATAAGCAGAGCCCAGCCAGAATTTCTGAAATTTTATCTGATAAAATTATCATTATTCTTCCTGACGGAAAAGAGAAAAAAGTTCGGCAAAAGGATATTTTTCTTCTCCATCCCGGCCCAATCCACTCTGTAAAGGATATTTCTGTGCCCCAGGGGCAGGTGGAAGAGGCTTGGGAACTCCTTCAGGGAGAAACGCCCAGTCTTCAGGAAGTGGCAGAGCTGGTTTTTGAAGAATTTACTCCCAGGTCTGCATGGGGTGCGTTTCTTTTATTAAATAGAACTCCCTATTTTCGGGGCAGTGTGGATGCCATTCAGGTCAGGACTCCCGAAGATGTGGAAAATCTGCAAAGGGAAGAGGCAGAAAAGGCCGAGACAGCCCAGCGCTGGGAGCATTTTATGACTTCTCTGAAAAGGGGAATTGTTCCGGAAGATAGCCGGAGATTTATTATGGATTTGGAGCAGTACTGTCTTCAGAAAAGCAAAAGTTCCCGTATTTTAAGGGAGTTGAAAAAAACTCAAAGTCCGGAAAATGCCCACCGTCTTCTTTTGGAACTGGGTGTTTGGGACATGAGGCGCAATCCTTGGCCGGAACGGAATAATATGCCTTCGAGAGCTCCTGATTTTCCCCTGGAAGAGGGCCCAAGGGTAGAGCGGCAGGATTTGACAGCCATGGAGGCCTATGCCATTGATGATGAGGGAAACCAGGATCCCGATGATGCCCTGAGTTTTCATGAGGGGTGTTTATGGGTGCATATTGCCGATTCCAGTTTCCTTATTCCTGCCGGGGGAGGCGCAGATAAGGAGGCCCGGGGCAGGGGGGCAAATCTTTATATTCCCGAAGGAACCATTCCCATGCTTCCCAAAGAGGCCACGGAAAGGCTTGGTCTGGGGCTTCAGAAAACATCTCCAGCCCTGTCTTTTCAATTTATCCTGGATGAAAATATGGATGTGGCTGAATGTCGGATTTTCTTTTCCACTGTCCGGGTTACCCGGATTACTTATGCCCAGGCTGATGAGAGGCTGGAAGAAGAGCCTTTTGCTTCCATTAAAAAGATAACAGCCGGGTTTAAGGCCTGGCGGAAGGATAATGGAGCATTTTCCCTTCAGCTTCCTGAAGTAAAGGTCAGGGTGCTGGATTCCGGAGAAATCAGCATTTCTTCCCTGGTGGATTATGAGAGCCGGGATGTGGTGGCAGAGGCCATGATAATGAGCGGTTTCCATGCTGCTCGTTTTGCCCGGGACAAGGGTATTCCCATTCCCTATGTAACCCAGCCGTCTCCCGAAGGGGATTTGCCGGAGGTCTCTTCTGATGATCCGGCTTCCATGGTGCAGATGCGCCGTTTTATGAAGAGGAGCCAGACTACTACTGTGGGGGGACTCCATGCGGGGATGGGTCTTCCTGTATATACCAGAATTACAAGCCCCCTGCGCCGGTACTCCGATCTTTTGGTGCAGCAGCAGATCCGTTTGTTTCTGGCAGGAAAGCCCCTGCTGTCCGGGGAGGATGTGCTGGAAGGAACGGTCTCCTGTGATTCTGTTACAGGCCGTGTGATTGCTGCGGAAAGAGCCAGTGTGATGCACTGGAAGCTGGTGTATCTTGCGGAGCATCCGGACTGGCAGGGGCGGGGAATTGTGGTGGGCCGTATGGATAAGCAGACCATGGTTCAAATTCCTTCCCTTGCTCTGGAAAGCCGGTTACCCTTAAAGGAGATTCCCCCTTTGAACAGTGAGTTGACCTTGCAGGTGGAAAAGGTGGATATTCCGGGACTTCAGGTTTTTTTCAAGGTTGCGGATTGACATAAAAACAGGTCTGTGCTAACTTAATGAAGCACTAAATACGGGCTGTAGCGCAGGGGTTTAGCGTACATGTCTGGGGGACATGGGGTCGCCGGTTCAAATCCGGCCAGCCCGATA
>PDWI01011896.1_pt1 | contig 10734 bp, 6 predicted proteins | sample 1430891 | NCBI WGS metagenome assembly PDWI01 (sample SAMN01162508, study PRJNA174530) | Oral metagenome, whole genome shotgun sequencing project. | biome: Marine environment; feature: Marine mammal; material: Swab sample of the gingival sulcus; isolation source: swab sample of gingival sulcus... | reverse complement strand
TGTAAATCTTACAGATTTAAAGTTTTTAAGTTTGATAAATTTATTATACAAAAACAATATAATTACCGAAGATAAATTGCTAAAAGCCAGAGGCTAACGACTAAAAACTTCAGGTTTTTATGCTAAAAAAAGTATTGCTTTTTATAAACTTTCGGACGCTAGTGTAAATAAACCATGATTTGTATTCATAAAAACATTAAAACTTAAATTGAAGTTGTCCTTTTAACATTGTTTGCTTATTACCTTCTACTTCACTAAGTCCCGAGCTAATGGATTTCCGGTCGTCATAGGCTGTTTGCTCTATCTTAAACCAAAAATTTAACCTATCAATTATTTTCCATTTAACTAAGAAATAAGCTCTTGTTCCTTTACCTTGAAAAGCAGGAGTTGCAAAATTATACAATAAGTCGTTTTCGTAAGTATATATCCTGGTATCATAATTATCCGTATCAAAGAATCCATATCTAACTTTAAATGATAATTTCTCGTTTGGAGTACTATATCCCAAACCTGAATAAAGCATATTTCCGTCAGAATATCCTTCATTTTCTTCGTAATAAAAAGCATGTTCCAAACGCATATCAACATACCAATTACTATTAATACGATATTTTGTATGTAAACGTAACTTTTTTGAATTGGTTGTAACAACATTAAAGTCGGGACTATCTTCAACGGTTTGATTATGAAACTTTTCTTTTTCTTTATATCTTAAATAAGCTGTAAATCCATTCCTAAAATTATACGATACTTGTCCTAAAATATCATATCCGTTAGATGGTTTATCAATGTAATAACGTAACCATTTATCCTTAAAAATATCTATATAACCATTTATTCTAAGATTTCTGACGGGAACCAAATCAAGCCCCAAATAATATCCTTCTTCGCCTGCCGGCTTAGAATTTTCTGTGAAAGCCGAAGACCAAACAGAATAATATTTTTTATGAAAATTACGATACAACAAAGCTACGTTAACACTCGACACAGGCTTAAATAATATTCCCGATACAAATCCCGGATATTTACCTTTACTTAAAGCGTATTCTCCATATAAAATAAACTTGCTAAATCCGTAATTATATCCTATCCAATAATTTTTAAATTCTTTTTGAGGTTGAATAAACATATTATACATATATTTACTTGAAATAGTATCGGCATGATATTTATTATAATATCCTCCTAACGATAGAGATAAGTTTTTGTACCTATAATTTAATTCTCCTCCAAATGTTGACTGTGTTAAGGAGTGAGCCTTTTCTTGCTCTTTCTTTGTGCGATGATAACCATTTTGTGGTAAAGAAAGTAAATCACGAGTATTGGTTATTGTATCAATATCTATTGAGGCATCTACATTTTTGTGCGATGCAAAAATTGATAAATCAATGTTTTTATAAGAAAAAGAAGAGGCTACCCCTCTAAAGAAATTCATTTCGTTTGCCGACGAATATTTTTTTAATTTATCGCCTCTTTTTTTGATATTAAGAGGTTCTGAAGTTTTACGCATACTTGTTCCCGTCCACAAGGAAAGACCCTGTCCGAAATTTGCACTAAAATCACCAACAATAACTTTCTTAACAAACTTATCACCTTTATACATAAAATATCCTGCATAATAATCAGGAGGCAATATTACTTCTCCCGGATCTTTGTCTAACACACAGCCCATATAATATTTTTTACCATATTGCAATTGCACTTTAGAATAAAGGTGATGTCTATCCCCCTCAAAACCACCATCTTCATATGATTTAAGATAACCCGCCGATTTTTTCAAATTAATCTGATCGCGTAAAATAACTTGTCCTTTAAGATAGTTTTGTGTTTTATATTTATTTTCAACCGGCTCTATTGTAATAAAATGCAATAAGTTTAATATTTGTTTTTGAGTAAGCCCCTTTATTCCTTGTAATTGATATTGCGAAGATATTTTCCCATAAGATGAAATAAATGATAATATATTATATATTTGAATATCAGATAAAAACACAAGTTTTTCAAGTTCTTTTTGTGTTGCATTATTTATATTGATAGAGTTCTCATATAAATTTATTAACTCATCAAAAAGCTCTGATTTATCGTTAACATCCGATTCTTCAGTTTCACTTATCGACTCAATAATATCATTAACTATTTGTGTTGCATCTTCTACATTTTGAGCATTTGCTTTTATACCCAAAAATAAAACTGCTAATATTATATATATATAATGTTTCATGTATTTATTGTTTCAGATTTAGTGTGAGACAAAAAACTCAAATAATTAAATTATTTTTTAGAAAATGAATACGAAATTCCAAATGCAGAAGATACTCCCAATACATCATCTATCATTACAGCAGCATCCAACATAAATCTATTATATTTCACCCCTGCACCTAAAGTATAAACATAAGGTTTACCATAAACTCCGGTACGTACAAATACCATTTTTCGTATAATATACTCAATTCCTAAATGAATTGTGTTATCAAGATATCTAGGTGCATCATATTGAACCGATATATTAAAAAATGAAGACGGATTCCACTTAACTCCTGCTGACATTCTTGAAATAATTTCTGTCTCTTCGCCTGATATTTCAACTTTTGAATTTTCAGGATTAACAACTACAAATGCTAACGATAAGCTCTTTATTGGTGTATAATAAATACTTGCACCTGAGAAAATTTGTTGCCCCGAACCTGATTGCGAAATATAATTACGTTGAAAATTAAATTGTACCGAGGCGTTTAATGTTGGTGTCAATTGTCGTGAATATGCAATATTAAATCGAGATTCATTATAAAGGTCAAAACCATATTGTGAAACAAAAGTACTTAAAACCCCAAATTTAAAAGGTTTATTAGCAGTTAGTAATTTTGTACTCATCTCATTTATTCCATAGGGTAACTGATAACCTACTGAAACCGAAGGTGTATTATAATTCACTAAACTTGCAGGGTTATTAACCCCTGCCCACATATCACTATATATTATGGATGAACCTCCTCTACCCAACGATGCCGGACAAAATATATCTTGACCATATAAATAGCCCGAAAAAACAAATATAATTAATGTTAAAACAAAGTATTTTTTATACATAAGTATTTTTTATTTCTTAATTAAAACATGAAAGTATATATATTTTTTTAATCTAACAAATTATTTGAAATTAACTTATTTAAATATTAATGGTTTTTAGTATTCCAAGGTACTCTCTTCTATATTTTTAAATCCATCTAATTCTATTGCTTTTTTATAATCCTCTAACTTTCCTTTAGGTACAGTTAACTTACATTTTGTTTTATCTAAATTTTCTAAAACATATGTTAGTAATGACATTTTTTCAAAATTTGTTATTTCTGAAACTACAGAAGTTAATGAATCACAATTTCCGAAAGTATTATAACCTACATCTATTAGTGACTTATGAATAACAATTGATTTTAAATTATTACAACCATAAAAAGCAAAATTGCCTATTTCCTTTACAGTTTTAGGTATAACATATTTTTTTTCAAGTTTCCCCATAGGGTATCGAATTAATTTATACATTGTTTTATCAAATAAAACTCCATCCTTAGAACTATAATTTTTATTTTCTTGTTCTACAATTATTTCTTTTAACAAATTACAATTCCGGAATACACTTTCCCCTATTTTAGTTACAGTTTTTGGTATAAATATAGTTTTTAATGAGCTACAATTATAAAAAGCTAATTCTCCTATTTCCTTTACTGAGTTAGGTATGGTAATTGTTTTTAAAGACTGACAATTATCAAAAACACAATCTTCTATTTTTATTACCGAGTTGGGTATAAATACATATTTTAATGAGGTGCAATTATCAAAAATACGATATTCTATTTTTGATAATGAACTAGGGTAAATAAAAGAAGATAAAGAACTACAATCGGCAAAAGCATATTTCCTAATTTCTTGTACAGAATTAGGAATATCTATATAAAATAAAGAACTACAATTATGAAAAGAATACTTTCCTATTATTTTTATAGAATTAGACATTTTTACTTTTTCTAATAAAACACAATCCTTAAAGGCATAACTTTCAATTATTTTTACAGAATTTGGAATTTTTATAAAATTCAAATAACTACAACCATTAAATGCATTCTTTCCTATTATTGTTACCGACTTTGGAATGGTATATTTTGTTTTGATTCTACCATTAGGATATTGAATTAACTTATGTTTTTGCTTATCGAACAATATTCCTTTCTTTGAACTATAATTTTTATTTTCCTGCTCTACATTTATATTAATTAATGAATTACAATTACAAAAAGCTTTATTTCCTATATTAGTAACAGATTTAGGAATAGTTATATTAATTAATAAATTACAATTTTCAAAAGCACTATTATCAATATGCTTTACTGAATTAGGAATAATTATCGAAGTTAATGATTTACAATTTCCAAAAGCGTTTTTACCAATTTCTTTTACAGTATTTGGTATAGTTAAAGAAACCAATGATTTACAATCTAAAAATGTATTATCATTAATTTTCGTTATAGAGTCCGGAAGATTTACAGACACTAAAGAATTACAACTTGAAAAAGCTCCATTACCAATATTACTAACTGAATTAGGTATAACAATAGACTTTAACAAATAACAACTATTAAATAAATAATTACTAATATTTGTTATAGAGCTTGGAATACTTATAGTAGCTAATGATTCACATCGATAAAAAGCACCTCTTTTTATTTTTGTTACCGAATTTGGTATAACTATAGATTTTAATGATTTACAAGTAGCAAAAGCATGTTTTTCTATAGTTTTTACCGAACTTGGAATATTTATGGTAGTTAATGAAAGACATCTGTAAAATAATTTTTTTTTCTATTGTTGTTATTTTATTAGACATAGTTACTTTTTTTAATGACCCACAATACTGAAAAGCTTTTTCTCCAATTGTTGTTACGGAATTTGGTATAACTATAGATTTTAATGAACCACAATATTCAAAAGTTTCTTTACCAATTGCTGTTACTGAGTTAGGAATGTCTATAGAAATTAATGAACCACAAAGAGAAAAAGCTCTTTCTTCAATTTCTATAACTGAATTAGGAATAACTAAATGTTTTAATAATCTACAACTACTAAAAGAGTTATTTTCTATTTTTTTTACAGTCTGAGGTATAGTATATTTTACTTCAGGTTTTGCAATAGGATATTTAACTAATATATGTTTTTCCTTATCAAACAACACTCCGTCTTGAGAACTATAATTTTTATTATCACTATCTACATTTATTGAAGATAATGAAATACATCGCTTAAATACTGAATTATCAATTAATTCCACAGAATTTGATATATTTATAGTAGTTAATGAGTCACAATTACAAAAAGCTTTATTTTCTATTACTTTTACAGAACTTGGAATATTTATAGTGGTTAATGATCTACAACTACCCAAAGTATAAACTTCTATTACTTCCAAAGAATCCGGAAGATTTATAGAAGGTAATGAAGAACAGTTAGCAAAAGCATGACTTTCAATTACTTTTACTGAATTTGGAATTTTAACGGTTTTTAGTGAATGACAACTCTGAAAAGCACTATAACCAATTTCTTTTACAGAATTAGGTATAATTATAGAAGTTAATGAGTCGCAATTAGAAAACATATAGTTTTTAATTGATTTTACAGAATTAGGTAAATTTATAGAAGTTAATGAACGACAAAGAGAAAAAGCTCCTGCTCCAATTTCTATAACTGAATTAGGTATATTTATAGATATTAATGATTCACAAGCGGAAAAAGCACTTTTCCCAATACTTATAACCGAATTAGGTATAATTACAGACATTAGTGATTCACAACCAAAAAAAGCATGTTTTTCTATACGCGTTACTGAGTTTGGAATGACTATAGAAGTTAATGAGTCGCAATATAAAAAAGAATATTCTCCAACGCTTGTAACAGTATAATCTACACTATTATGATTTACTGAAGATGGTATAATAATATTACCTTTAGGCTTAGGTTTAGATTTAGCTTTACTTCTTATTACCTTTACTTCTTTAGGATTTAGCCTTGTTATTTCATATTTTAATTTACCTATGTCAAATTTTTCTCCTATATTTTGAGCATTCAACAAATTATTTATTGATGCAAAAATTATAGATATCATTAAGATACATAACAAAGAGATATTATTTTTCATAATTATATTTTTCTATAAATATATATTTTTTTCTCTAATATAACAAATTATTAAAAACTAACTTATTTAGACAGTAACATAAAACTCCTATAATAACAAATTTCTATTTCCAATTTAAAAATATTGATTTGTAATTCTTACCACCTGAGTTAAATTTTAACATCTTTAATAACAGCAAGTTATACTTACTTACAATAAAAAAGTCTTAACTCTTAATTGTTAATCAAATAAGTTTGTATAATTACCTAATTATCTTCATTTATAACGACATTGTAGAAACTTTAAAATGTTAATTTAAATTCTTCTACTCCATTCCTGCATCAATTCTATTTCTTGCATCTTGCAACAGTGATTTTTTAAATGATTTATTTTTGTTGCTGTTTAAAGTATAACTAATACGCAAACTAATAAATTGGTTATCTTTATAATAAATATAATCGGTTATGCTATTACTAATATTTAATCGAGAATGTATTTTGTTGGAACGAAAAATATCATTTGCCGACAATGATACCGATAAACGTTTATTTAAGAAATGCTTTTGCACTTGAGCATCTACCTGATAGGCATTATCATAATACCAAATACCATTTATACCATCAGAAAAATACAATCCTGTTATATTTGCTTTAATTCCATATGGTAAATTCACATCTAATCCCGATTTTAAATACCATGAAAACTGCTCTAAGTGTTTATAATTCTTACTTTTATTTTTCATAAATTGCCAACCGGTAGCCAAATAAAATGTTAAATATTTATTTTGATAAGGTAAAACAGCATCCATCCCCCAAATATTTTGCTTTGGTATATTTATTTGCATACCTCTTGATATGTTGGTATTATGGGGCAAACCTTCTACAAACCAAATCATAGCATCGGAAACATATTTGTAATACATTGATAACGAAGCAAATTTCATGAAAGATAATTTAAGACTATACAAATTAATAACTTCTTTTTTCAAATTAGGATTGCCTTGCATGATAGATAAAGAATCTATATAAGTAATAGCGGGGTTTAACTGCTGAAACGATGGACGTTTTAATTTTCGCGAAGCCGAAGCTTTTAAATTTAATTTATCATTTAAATCTTTACCAAAACTAATGTTGGGTGAAAAATCATGAGTGATTTTATTAACCATAGATTGTTTATTAATATTTGCATCCCTCAACAACATTTCCCAACGCAAACCTACATTTATTTTCCACGATTGTTTTGTCAATCTTGCATTTATAAAAGAAGCATAACGTTTTTCTTTATTCACGAAATTATCATTTTTATCAGTTATAGCCGTAGAAATATTGTTGCTTTTATTTTTATAATCTGAAAATTGAAGTCCCGACTCTAAATACAAATTTTTATTTATATTTACTTCGGAAATAGCTTCGGCAGAATATAAATGAAAAACATTATCAATATCATTATATTTTGTTGCAACCATAGCATTATTCCTTTCCTTTATTTCATCATTTTTTTGATGTTCATAATAATATTTCTCAACCGAGAAATCCCATTTAATACCTTTTTTATTTCGAGGCAATACAACATAATTTAATATACCATCTAACAAAATTCGTTTGATAGGCGAATGAATATTGGTAAATAAAACATCGCTAACCAAATTATTTTTTAACATTTTATTGATATTAAGAGTGCGATAAGCTCCATTGTAATAGCCTACACTAGCTGCCAATGTTACAATATTATATCGGTTCAACTCATAAGTGTTGCTTATTTTGCCATAATGTTTATTGGTAATATGTAATTGTTTATCAATATCATTTAATATAGTAGTTTTATTTACATCTTTAGGATATTGTCGTTTATATTCTTCTTCGTTGTCTTTAAGATAATTCCCATACGAATAACTTACAAACAAATTGTTTTTATTGCTATTATTGAAGTATTGAACATTGGTATTATTACTATACTCATTACGTTTTGTTAAAGTATTTACAAGAGTAAATCCTTGTTTATCATTTATTTTCTTATAAGTAACTATATTTACTACCGCTTGAATATCGGAACTGTATTTTGCCGATGGGTTATCAATTACTTCTATAGATTGTATTTCTTTAGAACTTATCATGTTTAACAATTCTGGTGAACTTATTTGCTTACCATTTACATACACGGCCGTTTTACCTTTACCCAAAACACTTACTTTATTATCGCCATCTACTGCTAATAATGCCGATTTACGCATCACATCAACAGCTCTTCCCGACTCTTCAAGAATAGTATTTTTTACATTTACAATCAATTTATTGTCTTGTCGACTATATAAATTACGTATACCTTCTACTTTTACTTCATTTAAAGATATTGTTGAAGATTCTAATACAATAGTTGGAATTTCTGTAATACTATCTTTTACTAAAATCTTAGATTCATGAGTTTGATACCCTAAAGCGCTAATTTGTAAAATATAATGTCCTTTAATACCGATTATTTTATAATTGCCGTCAAAAAAGAAACCTCCCTTTATCATGGTGCTGTCTTTTTGTAATAGTAAAGCGTTGAATCCCTCTACCGAATTTTGATTCACATCCACTACTTTGCCTTTAATTACGTTTTGTGAAAATAAATAACTGCTTATTGAAATTAGCATTATAAATATTACAACTTTTTTTTGCATCATTTTTATATATTTAAAGATTTATTTGTCACAAAAAAACAGCATAGTAATTAATATAAAAAATAATAGTTACTTACTACCATTTTTTGTTACTATTAACTAAAAACAGGTATATAACACAAGGTTTTGGGACGAATAACAAGGGTATAAATAATAAATAAAGTTTTATGAAAAGTAATAAATTATAGAAAATTTCATTAGAATCCGAAAGTTGATAAAAAGCAATACTTTTTTTAGCATAAAACCTAAGACTTCTAACTGAGCTTTTGGTTTTTAGCAATTTATATTCGGTAATTATATTGTTTTTGTATAATAAATTTATCATGCTTAAAAACTCCAAAAAAACAGAAAAAAGAAGATTGACGAATGTAGATTTTTGATTGACGAATTAAAAATTTAAATTTTTAAATATCCTCATATAAATTACAGTTGCCAAAATCATTATTCACCTATCACTCATCATTTATCGCTCATCACTTATAAAATATGCAAGAACATATAAATAAACAGGTAGTGTCCATATTAGTGTGTCTGCTCTTCAAGTTTCAAATTCTTTATAGTTTTTATTACACTATTTTTTTTTGAGAACCAAAAATCTTAATTGCTTTTTAATAATTTTCAATTTAGTAGTCAAGGGCGGCGAAGAATGAGCCGTTTATATACCCTTGACGGCTAAATTTAAAATTATTTTATTTGCAATTAGGTCTTTAGGTTCTTCTTAATTTTGGCTCAAATTTAAAATTAAAAATTGGATATACATAATGATTTTCTCCTTTATCTATAGCTACACTTGTAATTAACGCTAAAACAGACTCTTCAGAAGGGAAAGCTCCTCTTATTTTTAATGTTCTTCTGCAGCTTCTGTTGAAGCGTTCTATCCAATTAGTAGTATAAATCATATTTCGTATTCTTACATCATAATTTAAGAATGTAAGATAAGGATGTATTTCAAATTTATATAAATATCGTTTTAATGAAGGATATTTTAAACTCCATTTCTGTTTAAATGATTCAAATTTAATCAGTGCTTGTTCTTGCGTATGGTTAGGATCTTTAACAGAAAAGACATCCGATAAGTCTGAACTTATTTCTTTCTTATCTTCTCGTCGGACTCTACTCATAAAATTACGCATAAGATGTACAGTACAAAGTTGATGAGCAGTACCTGGTAGGGATTTAGCTATGGACTTTTGGATTCCAGATAAAGCGTCAGAAATAACAATACCTACACTTTCTAAGCCTCTTTCTTTTAAGTCTTCAAAAATATATTCCCATGATAAGGCTGATTCTGTTGGTTGATTTACAATAGCTACTACTTCTCTTGTATAATCTTCTTTTAAACCTAAAACAATATAAAAACATTCCTCTTGGTAAACATTATTCCTCTTTAGCTTAACAAATAATCCATCGATATAAAATGCTATATAATGAGATTCTAATGCCCTATTACGCCAACTTTCCATTTGAGAATAAAAACTTTGACTAATATTACTTATGCTACTTTTACTATAATGTTTACCATAAATTGTTTCTAAAACATCGCTAATATCTCGTGTACTTAATCCTTTACTATAGAGCTGAAAAGAAACTTCTTTTAAATAACTTTCTTGTTCTCTAAACAAGGCTAGAATTACCGGATAAAACGAACTTTGTCTATCGCGAGGAATACGTAGACTTAACTCGGTGCCGTAACCAAAAACCCGTCCTAAACGATATCCATTACCTTTATTATTAGATGATTTATCTAAAAAATCAGTCCTTTCACTGTACATTAAACTATCTAATACAACTTCTAATAACGAATTTAAATCTTTTTCTTCTTCTAAAAATTTGTTTAATACTCCACTTATTTGTTTCTTTGTTAATCGCATGTTTCTTATCTTTTATTAGTTATTATTTATTTTGC
>PDWI01023197.1_pt1 | contig 10735 bp, 15 predicted proteins | sample 1430891 | NCBI WGS metagenome assembly PDWI01 (sample SAMN01162508, study PRJNA174530) | Oral metagenome, whole genome shotgun sequencing project. | biome: Marine environment; feature: Marine mammal; material: Swab sample of the gingival sulcus; isolation source: swab sample of gingival sulcus... | reverse complement strand
AATCCAATCCCTGCTATCAGCGCGCCGACGCCGGTAACCATTAACGCCCGGGAAAGTCCGATACCGATACCCAGTTTAACGTTTAAGAAGTCTTGTGCAACCGCCCATGCTTTTTTTGCTTTTGCGAGCACCGTAACATGAAAAGCCGAAGAGCTGTTTAGCGAATTATACGTCTGCTGTAAACCGATTGTGATTGCCATAAGAGCCTGCAGGCGGGTCTGCACCTGTTGTAAGTTTTTGCTCTCGTTTCCGAAAAGCGCCATCGTTCCCGCACCGGCAGAAAGAGCGCCCGCAACACCTGACAACCCCGAAACCAAGCCTTGAAAGCCTGAATCCACACGTCCGATATTCGACATCTGTTTATTTACCGAACGAATGGCTCTGTCTACCTCGCTTGCTTCGGCGGCGAGTTTTCGAAACGCTTCGGTATCTTCGTGTCCTGCAAGTTTGAGTTTCATCATGCGGTCTGTCAAATCACGTTTTGCATGTGTAAGCCTGCGAGCGGCATCATGAGCCGTATCCAACTGTGTTTCGAGACCTTTCAACACCGCTTTTTCTTCTTCGAGAGCACGCTTTACGGCTCTCACCTCGGCAGCATACGCTTCTTTTTGTCGACCCGGAACCATCTTTTCAAACTTTCCGGTGATATCCTTGACATCTTTGCTCACATGCGCGATAATCTCCTTTTGCTCTTTTATCTGCTTTCGCAGCGAGCGAACGGCATCCTCGCCGGCTTTGCCAATACCCACAATGGAATCAACGGCGCGCCGGGAAGCTTCCGCAATGTCTTTGTCGTTTACTTTAAATCTTACCTCTACGGGATCTAATTCGCTCATTTCGTTTTTTCGAGAAATTTTATTAATTCTTGTTCGTCTACCGGGGTTTTCACATCATTTCCGGATGTGTAACAGGGAGCATCCGCCAGTTTCATCTGCAGGTTGCCCCATCCGACACCCCATAAAACGAAGTCATCCGTCCATCCGGTTTCTTTTTGTATCATCCATATACGACCGAAGGGGCTATGCAAACCCTTTAACTCCCCTTCTCGTTTCTCGGGCTCAGATTCGCCTCCTTCATCGTGAACAGCAATCTGATAGTAGTCGTAAAAGGCTGTATGCCGCTAAGATTTATCACTTGCGCAAACAGTTCGTAAATCTGCAAAGCATGTAGATTTTCCTTGTAGAATTGCACGCGAGAAGCAACAACGTCCGGCTCAAGCACCGAGAAATCGTTTACTTCCGCTATGGCAATGCATCGAAGCACGAGATCGCCATATTTTGCAAAGAAATCGAATACATCCTTCTCGCCTGCTTCGATTTTCTCAAGCGTAAGCCCCGAACCGGCAATCTCCGCGCAGATAAGCAACAAAGCGCCGTAACGCAAGGGGCGAAGCGTAATACTTTCGCCTCCTGCGGTATAACGCATGCCTCGATCGAGGATTACCTCTGCGGCATGTTTTTGAACGTGGTTCGCCTCCATTATGCTCCCCACATAAACGCCGCCGTTCCCGGCTTCGTCGGTTTCAGTTTCTTTGCCGTAACAACGATACGCGCAATTCCCGTACGTGTTGCATTGTACTCTATTTTCGGAGTAAGCTTGCAACGCGGATAAACAAACGGCTGCCCCTGTCTCGGCGTGAGACGTATGGACTGTTCCACTTCGGGCAGCAAGTCAGGCTCGCTCCACACACCGCCGGAAACGCTTCCGCCGAACAGCTTCTGCAATACGGAAGCATCCCAGTCCACCAGCTCCCATTTAATCGTAGTAACGCCTTTTTTTACCAGCACGGAAGCGATAGGCTCATCCTCTTCCTCGCACTCGAATTCGAAGGTCTCTGCGTCTTCCTGCGTAATGCTTGCCGTGTCTTTAAACGTTCTACCCAAAGCGGCGAACGAAGTTGCCACACCACCGTCGGACTCAATGTCTCCGACTTCCAATTTTAACAATGCAATGTTTAATGTTGCCATATTTTTTTTATTTAATTGTTTATTAATTCATTATTATATAATACGCGCTTTCTGAAACGCTTTCAACAACGCCGCCACAACAATAAGCAACAGGCATATACGTCCCGTCCAAATCTGAAAAGATTGAAAGCCTGTAAGCCTGTTTACCTCTATCGTGCGCACTTTATCCGTCCGCTCAGACAGCTCCGTTTTCTCACGACTCAAACGAAAGATGTCTCGCTGCAGTTCCTCTACCATCACGGACAGACTGTCACAATCGGAGTCGAAGCGCAGCCCTTCCGTATCACGTATAACGGAAGCTTTCGCACGTCCTTCGCTGACAGTATAACCTGCACCAAGAGGCAGACGGAAAAGACTATCCGGGTTCAAAATCAGCGTCGCCTTCTGTCTCGGGATCACAATCCGTTTCTGCATGATCCGAAGAACAAGGCTCACGCTGTCGGTGTGCAGAGCGCTCGCCTCCGTGTCGCGGGCGGACATTTCTTTCCTGACGCTGCAACTCGTCCCGAATAGGACAAGAAGTAATGTGCTTGCAGTTATAAGCTTTATTGATCGCATTTTTTAACCTCCTAAGCTCTTCAATAAGTTCTTCGTAGTCGTCCTGCAGCGTGTTGAGCCGTGCCGCAAGCGGTTCGACGACTGTCGTGTTCAACGTCTTTATTGCCGCCTCAAGCACTTCGATTTCGACACGCCTAGTGTCAGCCCGCTGCTTGCGCCGCGTGGGGAACCAGCCGACGAGGGCGCCGAGAACAAGCATAAGAGCCTCGGGGAGGTAACGTACCAATATATTGCCTCCCGCGCCTGCTTCCATGTCGGAAACGCCGCCTTGTCCCGTCATCCAATCGCCTGTTTGCATTGCCACATTCAACACATCCGCCAACAACATACTTTTTTACTTAATAGCCCTCTCGACTGTGCGAATGACACCTTTCAGGGCTGCCGCATAGTCCGGGGCTGTCGCATAGCCGGCTGCCGCCACCGCGTCCGCAAATGCGTAAGGATCGCCCTTAACAGAAAGGGCAGAGCGATAACGAGCACCCGATAAGAACAATTTCGCATGGTCGGTAAAAGACTCTTCCGGTGTTTCATATTTCCTAAACCAGTCTTTTACGACATATTCATACTTCCCACTCTGTAAACGGCGAACCGATACAACCTCGGGAAACTTCACTCCGGAAGTGAGAAGCACCTCACGAGTGCGAAGCAGCTGTTTTTTATGTTCCGGCACGTGAGGGCCCGCCTTGACACCGAAGAACATATTGCCGGGCGCTGATTTGCCCCAGCCCGTTTCCAGTGCCGCCTGAGCGAGCACGAACAAGGCGCTTATACCTGTCTTTCGCTGCGTCTCAAGCGCAAAAGGGTGATACTTTCTGACAAACTCTTTAGGCGTCATCATTCCTCCTCTTTCGTTTCACGGAGATACTTCTCCAGCTTTTCACCCGACTTTTGCTCATACTCTTTCGCGTACTGCTCGGTAATAAACCACCAGCCAACGGCAGAACTCCTCCAGATACAATCAACCTCATGTCGCCGCATGAGTAACTGCGCCAAACGGGGTATTTCTTCCTTATCCTCGTCTTTTGCCGCATTCGCGTCTGCGGGTAGTTCGTCAGACTCCTTCTTATCTGCGGAGGGCATTTCTTTTTCGTCCCCTTTTACCGCAGTATCGACAGATTCGCCTTTCAGCGTTTTTTTACCCGTCGTCGGAATCTCTTTATCCTTCTTTGTTTTTGTTGTCATTTTTTTTATTCGTTTTTGGTTTGTAAATTAATTACGACTCATAAACGTGAGCCTCGAAAACAATACGATAGCCTATCAGCCGTCCTCCTGCACGAATTTCACGCTCACTCGTTCGATAAAACTCGTCGGCAAGACCACCGGCATCGAAATAGCGAAGAGAGGTGTATATTTCATCCGGCGAATCGACGAGCGCAAGCGTTTCGGCTTCCGCCTCCGCTCCGCTGAATGTACCCGAACAGATAGTCTTGTAATAAGACACTTCAACGGTAAGCGTACCGATTTCAACGCCTGTTCCGGCAACATCCCATCTTATCGACGAAAAGCCGATAAGTGCAAGTGGCACGGGTATGGGATAGTCAGCCTTCGGGTTTTCCATTTGCCCGCGATCGACATCGACCGTCAGTCCCGGAATATCCGCAATCAGCTTATCTCTAACCGCCTTGTAAAAATCGCTTCGTTTCATATTCCGTTTTTAAAAAAAGCCCCCTTTGCCTCGCGACAAAGGAGGCTAAAAACTATTTGACTATGAAAAAGACCTTTTCTCTTATTTTGCCTGATACAGTAATGCCCCGTAGCGCTGACCGCTCATCTGGTAGTCGGCTTTAAATCTGTGCTGGAATCCGAACTCCCATGCACGACCCTTTGTGTTATCCGTCAAATCCTGCTTAAACATCAAGAAATGACCCGATGCACGGAATACCTACATTCAACTGTTGTGTCGATTTATGAATCTTAAATCCGTAATATTCGACGATATTCGGTTTTATCACCCCGTTTTGAGGCTGTCGTTCCATTTGCCCTTTTAAGACGTCGTTGTTTACTACCAAATCCCACCACATATCCGCGGGCAATACCAGGTTACGACCCTCATCGGGAAAAGCTGCCGCATCACATGCGCGGGCAAGTGATACGATATCATTCACCGTTGCCATCTTGACGCCGGAAGCGTTTACCGCTCCGGAGGTTCCAAGTACTACGACTTTGTTGCCCGACTGTTCGGGAGCAAAAGCATGTGCAGCATCCTCTACCTCCTGTTTAATGACCGAATCGGCAGATTTTTTTGTATAATACGCAATTTTGTCAAACGGAAATTTTGTAGTTCTGACTATCATACACGTCAAGAGCTACTTTGTGCACTGTCTCCGTCGGTTCCACCTCATCGACGTCGGTCGTACGGTTTTTATACACCTTTGGTGCCGCACCGGCTTCCGGGAAAATAAGCGTTTGCCCGTCTGCGGCAAATGTGCTCAAGTCTTCCGCTTCCGACAGCCACGTGTCTATTTTCTCATACTCTTCTTTCAGAGACGACAACCATACCATGCGCTGCGCATCAAGCACGACCGCAGGCCCGGCAATTAAAGCTCCCGCATCGGCGGACAGGCTGAAGAAAGAACACCCCGCCGCAACGACCAGAAGCAACCCCAATAATTTCAAAAAATGTTTCATAAGTAAAATTTGATATTAATTATTCGTTATTAAATTCGATATTTCCGACTTCGCAGCCTTCGCACAGCATTTTATCCCTCGCTCTGAACATCTGTGCCACTGTCACGCGAAAGAGCCGCAAAATCGGCTTCTAATCGCTTGTACTTCTCGGGGTCGTTTTTCTGCATCGACAACAACCCCCGCAAATCCTTTTTGTACCAGTCCAAATAAGACCATTTGCTTCTGTCGCCCAATTCGTTCGATTCCGTCGACGACATCCCTTGCATAAAAGTCTGTACGTCAGAAGTTCCTTTTTTCGCCTCAAGTACCTTGCGTGTACCTTCGTAGTCCGCTATGGCAGAAGCCTTATACACATTCTTCTCCGATTCGGAGATTGCTCCGCGATCGAAATGTAGCTTCACGAGTCCCTCGGCAAGTTCCTCCGCCGGCGTTGCCCCCGACTTCGAATCGTCCCCCTTTAACTTGCGAGACTCCAACATTTCCTTTACGCTGTCGTAGTCCGAAAGCGCCAATTTTGCAAGCGGTTCCGCCTCCTTTTCGGCAACGACACCGCGCTGTTGATGCAGCTTAATCAAACTGTCGACGCTCAGTTTTTTTTGCGCATCCAGTTCTTTCTGCAATTCTTCTACTGTTTTTTTTACTTCACTCATATTTCCATTTGATAAAAAATTTAACTTATACTCTTTTCCATCCGCCGTAGACAGGCGCACGGCATTTCGCTGACCGGGTATGGTAACGAGACTGATTTCGAGCATTTCGCTTTTAACCACCGTTTCAAACTTCTGCCCCGGAAGCAGCATATCCTCGTCCCTCGACTCCTCCAGCGGGATGATATGCAGACTTACCGCATTCATATACCCGTCTTTGTACTTCCAGTACAGCCGCACGGCTTCGGGATCATTGCGGTCAAACTCGACCGTTCCCTTTAACACTGCATCCTCTACGCGCAGATTTTTCCACTTTCCGATGGGTATCATATAGGTGTTGTGCTGTACGCAGCAGACGGGATTCTTCCGAAAACCCTCAAGGTCGATACCCGACACGATAATCCTCCAGCCGTTTCGATTCAGCGTCTCATCAGTTATGATAAAATCATGTTCCAAAGCCCCTGCGGGCAGTTTGCGCTCATTCATTTTTTATTCAATTTTTCTGCAAAGTAAAGGGGATGAAAACCTGTGAGCAAATCGGTTTTTATTGATTGTCGAAAATCTCGCATCTATTGTCTAAATTTTCGCAACTAATAAAATGAAATTTTTCGACTACGTTCATTAATAGCAATTTTGCAGAAAAAAATAAAAAAAATGGCACGATTTTCAAAAGCGGAAAGAGAAAAACGAATTGAGCAGGCGAAACAGCTCTTTTGTAAAGGCTTCGACATAGACACCATCGCAGAGATAATGAGCGATGTAGCTGCCTCGACAGTGGCAAAATGGGCTGAACAATACGACTTTGACAAATTAAAACGAAGTCGCACCATAGCCCTTTCGGCAATTAGAGATTCCATACTTGAAAGTTACGCTGACGTTCTGGAAGGCAAAACACCGCGTATCACTCCGGATCAGGCGGCAAAATACGCGACGGCATTCGAGAAATTCTCTCAGCAAAAGCAAGTACTGATGTACATGTACGAAGCTTTCGATATGCTGTGCGAAGAGTTTATGAAAGACATCCAAGCCGCAAAAACAAAGAAAGAGCGGGAAGCGATTCACCTCTTCATGCGGGAGTCCCGGAACAGACAAGATAAAGTATTGACAAGATTGACAAACAATGTATTGGGAAATGAATAAGAAAATAAGAAACATCAATGCTCGCATGCGTCGTTTTACGCTTGCGATAAAGCTTATGGTCATGAAGCGCAAGGCAGACCGCCTCGCACGAAAAACAGGAAAACGCTTCTTTATCGTAAACATGGGCGGACAAGCTCGAATATTGAGCAAGGCTCAATTCAAGCACATGAGGCAGCACGGACTGTTTCCGCTGTCGTTTACGGCTGCAGAGTTGAAGAAAATCGCATTGTACGACACAAAAAAATGACAAAGACAGAACTCAAAGAGCTGCTCGAACGATTCAAGACGCAAACGCGACGAATCAACAAAGCTACGCTGGAAGACTTGATTGAAGAGACTCCCGAAGAACAGGGAGCGAGAATAAAACACCTCCTGAAACCTGAAAATTACGGAGCGTTCTTCAATTATTACTTCGGGAAAGATACGCCCATACCACTGGCTGACAGTGAGTGTGCATGGTTTCATACGGACGTGTACAAAGAGCTGTACAATAATGCTTTTATCACACTGTTTAATCTTATCTTTCGAGGCGGAGCCAAGTCGACACATGCCAACTTAGGATATCCGTTTGCACTCAAACAGTCGGAAAAAGCATCTTTCTTTCTCGTGGTTGGTGCAAACGAGCTTCGTGCGGCAATGCTCCTTCAGGATTTACAAGTACAGTTCGAAGCAAACAATCGTATAATAAAAGACTTCGGCGTTCAAAAGTCGTACGGCAACTGGACAGACGGCATGTTTGAGACGACAGACAGATGTACGTTCATGTCGCTCGGCATCGACCAGCCGTTTCGGGGACTTCGGGCAAACGGCGTGAGGCTGGAATACGCCTCGGTCGACGACATAGAAGACAGAAAACGGTCGATGAACACGGTACTCACAAGCGAATACGTCGACAAGGTCACGGGAGACATACAGGGAGCTTTCAGCAAGCGAAGCGAGCGAACGATTATCAACAATAACTACTTTACCGACACGGGATTTATCGCCGGGTTGCTCAAGAAAAAAGGATACAAGCCTAAGAAGCTGAATACAAAGCGCAACTTTGTAAAAAAAGAAAAGTACAGCAGCATCTACCTCGTCAACCTGACAACAAGGTATTATGAAGACATCGAAGCAAATCCCGAATGCGAATGGGAACCTTCATGGAAAGAACGCTACTCGAAAGAAGACTGTTTGCGTAAAATAGAGCAGCACAAAAACGACAAAGCGACGCTCTCGAACGAGTTCTACAACACCCCCATAAAGGTTGGAAGGATGTTCAAACCGAAAATGATAAAATGGGTAGACCCGCGTCCACTGTCGGAATACATGTTGCTTGTAGGGTTCTGGGACTTCTCATACACCTCGCAGGGCGACACCAAAGCGTTCGCGCTGATTGGCTGCACGGAAACAGACTATACACTGCTTGACATCTTTTGTCGCAACTGCGACATATCCGATGCACTGTACTATCATTTTTCAAATTCAATAAAATGGCAGAAAAAGAACCCGTCGTTTATCTCGTTTTATGATGCAAACGTGGCACAGAGAGCCGTGTATGAACCGGTGCTCACTTCTGCGTCGCGAAGATATCACTCGTTTTCGATACCGCTCGCAACGCATAACACGACAGACAAATACACAAAAATAAGCACGACGCTGCAAAATGCTTTCGGGTCGGGAAAGATGTTTTTCAGTCGCAAAATAGAGGAACATCCGGATTGGGAAGAGGCTTCCTTGCAGCTTTTCAGCTTTGAAAAGGGCTGCAAAACGCATGACGACTTCCCTGACGCACTCGCCGAAGCGCTCATCCAAACACAATTACTGTTTGCGGTCGACGAAGAAGACGACAATGAAGAAAATAAGCCCATTATAGGGCGCAAAAAAAGAGGAGGATATTAAAATGGCATTTCTCACAAAAGAAGAATTAAAAACTGTATCAGACATTAATATTATCGACAAAATAACAAACGTCGACGATGACATCGTAACGGAGATAATCGAAGAAAGCATCGACTTGATGCGGGGCTATTTGAGTCGATTTTACGACACGGACGAAATATTCTTCAAGACGGGAACAGAACGAAAAAAATCCATCTTGAAGAAGCTCAAAGACATTGTCATTTATGAGATTTACAATCGAAATAAATGGGGAGTTGACTCTGCTACGGAAAAGTCGTATCTCGAAGCAATCAACTGGCTGGAGAAGACCAACACTGGCGAGTTTGCGGATAACACGCTTCCGTCGGCAAAAAAGCCCGACGCAAACACGGACGGCACGGACGGAGACGTGCGGTTCGGAGGGAACAAACGTTACACATCAATCTATTAAATATGAGCAAAAGAAAACATAAAGAATACAGGACGGCAGGCGGAATGATGCTTGCCGCAAACGCAAAAGGAGTAAAAGGCAGAAACGGCAAACGACCGAATTTGCGAGACACGCGAGGTGACGATAAGCTCGAAATTGACTACTTTCGTTTTTACGAAAGCCTTTTTCGCAAAGAGGTAGCAGACTATCAAACCGCACGGGCTGCACGGCGCGACCCGTTCAACCCGCTTACGTTCCCGATGCAGCAGCTCTATAAAGACGCCATGCTCGACAATCACATGCAGGGAGCCGTGGAGAATCGCATACTCCGCGTGCTAAATAAAGAAATAATCGTAAAAACGCCGGAAGGAGACATCGACCCGAAGCGCTCAGCCACTCTGCAAAAGAGATGGTTCCGTCACATTATAAGAAAAGCACTCGAATCGAAGTTCTACGGATACAGCATGCTGTTTATAAACGACTTTGTTCACGGAGACATTCGAGGTGTAATAGATATACCGCGCGAGAATGTTATTCCGGAGCGGGGGCTTATCGTAAAAAATGCGATGGTCGCAAATGGCGAGCACATACCATTTTACGAGTTCCCGAATCACCTTATATACATACAGCTTCTGCCGGATGCATTCGGCGTGCTCGAAAGGCTTGCGCCTCTAACCATTTACAAGCGGCACAGCTGGGCATCGTGGGATGAATTTGAGCAGTTTTATGGCGTGCCGATACGCATTGCTCGTACTTCGATAAACACAAAAAAACACAAAGACGAGCTGCAACAATGGTTGGAGATGATGGGCAGTGGCGCGTATGGTATTTTCGACAAGTTTACAGACATCGAAATAAAAGAAAACGCAAAGACGGATGCTTACAACGTCTTTCTGCAAAAAATAAACATAATAAACAAAGAGCTAAGCAAAGGCATCTCAGGACAAACAATGACAATGGAAGACGGTAGTTCGCAAAGTCAAGCGAATGTGCATCTTCAAATCTATGACGAAATAACACGCGCAGACATCATGGACGTGCAGGACTGGGCAACGGACAGCTTTTTCCCCGTTCTGCGCAACCTCGGATACGACTTGCCCGACGGTTGCTATCTCGAATTACAGGAAACCGTAACGATTCGTCCGGAAGAAAAAATAAAGATAGACAACCTGCTGATGAGAAACGGATACAAGCCAAAGCGCAAATACATTGAGGAGTTTTACGGCACACCGCTCGAAGAGGAGCAGGAACCCGAGCCCGAACCCGAGCCTAAACCTGAACCGAACGCGGGAAGCAGCGACGAAGACGAAGCGTTGAGTTTTTTCGTATAACCCCTGCCCATCCGGTACTGAGAGCGGGCAGGGGAATAGACGTAAAGCTTGACGGATACTACCGACACAACAAAGGGTGTACGTGCGGCTGCGAAACGACGCCTGTCGGCGAGTCGCTTGCCGTGCGCAACTCACGGCTCACGGAGGCAATTCAGGATATTTACGCCGGACAGG
>PDWI01015046.1_pt1 | contig 10735 bp, 9 predicted proteins | sample 1430891 | NCBI WGS metagenome assembly PDWI01 (sample SAMN01162508, study PRJNA174530) | Oral metagenome, whole genome shotgun sequencing project. | biome: Marine environment; feature: Marine mammal; material: Swab sample of the gingival sulcus; isolation source: swab sample of gingival sulcus... | reverse complement strand
AGAAGAAATAGTAAACCTTCGCAAAGGATTCTATTTAATCATTACGCCAAGATATTCGTCTGCAAAGAAACTGCCAATACAACTTTATTGTGATAAACTCTTTAATTATCTGAACAGGAATTATTATATCGGATTATTCTCTGCTGCAAAATTTTATGGGGCAAGTCATCAACAACTGCAAAGAGATTATTTTATAACTGAACAACCAAAGTTAAAAGATATTTCAAAAAATACCATAGACATTCGTTTTTTTTACAACAAGCAACTGGTCGGATAAAAATATTCTAATTAAAAAATCAGATGCCGGCATTTATAACATTTCAAGTCCAGCCTTAACCATTGTTGATTTAATACATTATCAAACAAAATTAGGTGGCATCAACAGAATGTTAACAACTATTGAAGAACTAACAGAAGAGTTAACAGAACCTGATTTAAGAGAACTTTTAAATTGGTATCCTAATAAAAGCACTTTACAACGATTTGGCTTCTTGCTCGAGGCATTAGGGCTTCTTAAAGAGTATCAAGAATTAATCTATAATAATTTAAAAAACAAAAACTTTTACCCCATATTATTATCTCCTAGAACAAAAGAAAAAGCCGGTTCTGTAGATAATAGATGGAAAGTAGATGTTAATGTAAAATTAGAAAGCGATTTATGATACCTAAACCATATATAGCAAAATGGCAGAAACACGCACCATGGAATGAATTTTCGCAGGTTGAACAAGATTTGATTATTTCTCGAATCTTAGTAGAAATATTCTCTGATGACTTCCTCAGAGAAAATCTTGCATTTAGAGGAAGCACGGCATTGCACAAACTCTATCTGAATCCAGCTCCTCGCTATTCTGAAGATATTGATTTGGTGCAAATTAAAGAAGGACCGATTAAACCAATCATGGAAAGATTAAACAAGGTAATTACTTTTTTTGAAGAGCCCAGAAGAACTCAAGTAAGGGGACATGGGGCTAAAGCTTTGTATCGCTTTACTTCAGAATACGAAGAAATAAGAATGCGATTAAAACTTGAAATAAACTGTAAAGAGCATTTTAATGTTCTTGATTGGGTTGATTTCCCTTTTGAAATAGAAAATGAATAGTTTTCAGGTAGAGTAAACATTAGAACTTATAATATCAACGAACTTCTTGGGACAAAATTAAGAGCATTATACCAACGTAGTAAAGGTCGTGATTTATTCGATTTAGATTATGCACGATTACATACAGAGTTGGATACAAAACAAATTATTCATTGCTTTAAAGAATACACAAAGTTTACAACAGGCAAAAGACCTCCAAGCAAGAAGGAGTTTTTATTAAACTTTGAAGAGAAACAAAACGACCTTGATTTTACAGGTGATATGGAAGCTTTATTAAGAGCAGGCATTACATATAATCAGAAAGAAGCAAGTGAATGGGTAATAAAAGAATTGATAGAAAAAATTTAAAATAACGAATAACAATATTCTACAATACGAAACCAAAGTTTGGCAAACTGCTGATTTACTCATTGGAGCTGGCATAAAGCAAAGTGATTTATTGTAGCTGCCTATGATTTTAAACACACAGACCCCGGCACCTCCTTCTTTAAATCCACCGCAGAATATGTGATAGAATGGTTGCAACAACAAAAAATCATTAAAAATTACCAAGTAGAGAAACGAATTGAAATGATAGAAAAGTAAAGTGGGAAGTGGGGAGTTGAAAGATGGGAGTTTGGAAGTGAGCTTAGTGCTTTGTATGGATAAAAAGTGTATTTTTGCAGATATACTAATGTTGTGCGGCATACAAAAAAAGAGAACCAATGCACAAATAGCTCTTTTGGTGTTTGCCAACACATAAGCAAAGCCTGAGAAACCAAAAGAGCTATTTTTTAGCCAACGCTCGGATAAAAACGGAAAAAGAAATAGTATTTTTGAAGATTGAATAAAGGAATTTAAAATATATGGCAAAAAAAAACGGAAACGGAACAGACGAACCATTGGAAAAACAACTTTGGAAATCGGCTAACAAATTGAGAAAAAATATTGATGCAGCAGGATACAAACACGTTGTACTCGGACTGATATTCTTAAAATATGTATCAGACGCTTTTGAAGAACTATTTGAGCAGCTAAAAGCAGGAGAAGGTGAATTTGCCGGAGCAGACCCCGAAGATAAAGATGAATACAAAGCAGAAAATGTATTCTTTGTTCCTGCAGATGCACGTTGGAATTTTCTATTGTCAAAAGCTAAACAGCCAAGTATTGGTAAAACAGTTGATGAGGCAATGGATGCCATAGAAAAGGAGAATCCATCACTAAAAGGGGTGTTGCCAAAAGTGTATGCTCGACAAAATCTTGACCCTACAAGTTTAGGCGAACTTATCGATTTAATTGGAAATATTGCTCTCGGCGATGCAAAATCAAGAAGTGCAGATGTTCTGGGACATGTTTTTGAATATTTCTTAGGGGAGTTTGCGCTTGCCGAAGGCAAAAAAGGCGGACAGTTCTATACACCAAGAAGCGTGGTAGAATTATTGGTTGAGATGTTAGAACCCTATAAAGGTAGAGTGTTTGACCCTTGTTGTGGCTCGGGAGGGATGTTCGTTCAATCCGAAAAATTTGTTGAAGGACACCAAGGTCGAATAAACGATATTTCCATTTATGGACAAGAGAGCAATCAAACAACGAAGGCTCGTTTTTAAATAATGCTCATAAAGATTTAAAAGCCGATTATATTATTGCCAATCCACCCTTTAACGTAAGCGATTGGAGTGGCGATTTACTCCGGAAAGATGCACGTTGGCAATACGGCACACCGCCAACAGGTAATGCTAACTATGCTTGGATTCAGCACTTTTTATTTCATCTCGCCCCAAGCGGACAAGCAGGTTTTGTTTTGGCTAAAGGTGCTTTAACATCAAAAACAAGTGGCGAGGGTGATATTCGAAAAGCTTTAATTGAAGCCGATTTAATTGATTGCATTGTTAATCTTCCTGCCAAACTATTTTTGAATACACAAATCCCTGCTTCTTTGTGGTTTATGAGCCGTAATAGAACCAATGGGAAATACCGAGACCGAAGTAACGAAATACTTTTTATCGATGCCCGGAATATGGGGCATTTAATCAATCGCAGAACTCGTGAACTATCAAAAGAGGATATTTTACAAATTGCTGACACTTACCATAATTGGCGAAACCCAGACGGAGACTACGAAGATATAAAAGGTTTTTGCAATGCAGCAAGCATTGAGCGTGTAAAAGAATTGGATTATGTGCTCACACCGGGACGTTATGTCGGTTTACCCGAAGAAGAGGATGATTTCGATTTTAACGAACGCTTTGCAAGTTTAAAGGCTGAATTTGAACAACAGTTAAAAGAAGAAGCAGCTTTGAATGAACGTATAAATGAAAATTTGGCTAAAATTGAGTTGAAAGATGCGTAAGAAGAATAAAAAGATTGAGGTAAAGGGGCAGGAAATATTAAATACATTGGGAAATAACGAGGAATTATGAATGGTTTAGAAGATAAAAAACTTATTAATCAACTGGTGCAACTGGTTGAAAATGCTCAAAAACAAGTTGTTGTTCAGGCAAATAGTACACTTACGGTTTTGTTTTGGCAAGTCGGAAATATATTAAACACTTCCATACTTGACAACAAAAGAGCCGAGTACGGAAAGCAAATTGTCGTTACAGCGTCACGAGAATTAACACGGCGTTTTGGTAGAAGTTACGAGGAAAAGAACTTACGCAGAATGATACAATTTGCCGAAAAATTTCCCGATTTTGAAAATGTCGTTACACTGTCACGACATTTGTCGTGGTCGCATATTTTGGCTATTATCCCTTTGAAAACCAACGAAGAACGCAGTTTTTATGCAGGACTTGTTGCCGAGCAACCGATGGGCGTTCGTGATTTGCGAAAATATATCAGTAAAAAAACATTTGAAAGAACAAGCCTTGCTAATATTCAATTAGAAAAAAGTCCGATTGAGCAAAATGTATTCAAAGACCCTTATTTGTTAGATTTTTTGATGTTACAAAAAGGCTATTTGGAGAACGATTTAGAAATGGCAATTTTACGAGAATTAGAATTGTTCATTTTAGAACTTGGGAAAGGCTTTACATTCGTAGAACGACAAAAACGAATGATTATAGACGGCGAAGATTTCTATTTAGATTTGCTGTTTTATCATAGAAAATTAAAACGCCTTGTAGCCATAGAATTAAAAATAGATAAGTTCAAAGCCAAGTATAAAGGGCAAATGGATTTATACCTGAAATGGTTGGATAAGTACGAAAAACAAGAGGGTGAAAATGCTCCTATTGGGTTGATTTTATGTGCAGAGGCAGGACAAGAACAAATAGAACTTCTTGAAATACACAAAGATGGAATTATGGTTGCTGAATATTGGACAGACCTGCCTCCTAAAAATATATTAGAACAAAAATTGCAACAAGCATTGCAAAATGCAAGATTGAGAATTGAGAATTATGAAGGAGTGGAAAGAAGTTAAGTTAGGGGATATTGCAGATATAATTTCAGATAAAACATCTATTGAATTTGCGACATTAGATAATTATATTTCAACCGATAATATGATTGGAAATTTCGGAGGTGTAGTAAAAGCTGAAAAATTACCAACAACAAATAAAGTTAATGTTTTTCAAAAAGAAGATACTTTATTTTCAAATATAAGAACATACTTTAAAAAGGTTTGGTATAGTTCTTTTAAAGGTACTGTTTCTGCTGATGTTTTAGTTTTTCGTACAAAAGATGATGAAATTATTAATTCTAAATTTTTGTATTATTTACTTTGTAATAATGAATTCACAGAATATTCTGTATTAACTTCAAAAGGGGCAAAAATGCCACGAGGAGATAAAGATGCAATTAAAAATTATAATTTTAATCTGCCCCCTCTTCCTGAGCAACAAGCCATAGCCGAAGTATTAAGCAGTTTAGACGATAAAATAGATTTACTTAATCGCCAAAACAAAACTTTGGAACAAATGGCGGAAACACTTTTTAGACAGTGGTTTATTGAAGAGGCTAAGGAGGAAGGAAAGTTAGGGGATGTTATTGAAATTTATGATAACAAAAGAGTTCCTTTATCAAAGATGCAAAGAAATAAAATGAAAGAAGGGAAGTTATATCCTTACTATGGAGCTGCCTCAATAATGGATTATGTGAATGATTGGATTTTTGATGGAGAATATATTTTACTGGGAGAAGATGGAACAGTTAGAACTAATGATGGTTATCCTGTTTTACAATATGCTACAGGTAAATTTTGGGTTAATAATCACACACATATTTTACAAGCAAAACAACCATATAACAATTTTTTTATTTGGAATTATTTGTCTAAAAAAAATATTGACCGTATCGTGACAGGTGCAGTTCAACCAAAGATAAATCAAACTAATTTGAAATCATTGGATTTCCCATTATATCCACTTAAATTAGTAAAACAATTTATTGAGCAAACAAATCCAATTTTTGAAAAAATATTAAACAATGCAAACCAAATCCACACCCTTGAAAAAATGCGTGATACTTTGTTGCCAAAATTGATGAGCGGAGAGGCTAGGGTTGGTTCTGATAATTTAAAGGACATTACTTATGAATAATCTTACACAAGACGAAATAAGAGAAACTGTTTTTAAGGTTGTACAAACATTCTTAAAAACTCCACCGTTAATTGTATGGGGATCAGGAGCAACTATTTCTTTTGGTTTACCAAGTATGAGCGATTTAAACGATGAATTAAAAGATAAAATTGAGGGATTTGATACTGAAAATGATAATTTAGAAATTGAACTAGGTAAGGAAAAATATCAAGAACAAATGTCCCTAATAAAAAAAGTAATTTGGGAAAAAGTAAATGATGCTGATATTTCAGTTTTAGAGCGTATTATCTCAAACAATACTGATGAATTTAACGGAATAAAATTATTGATTGAAAAATTTATTGCGGCTCATCCAAAAGTTGTAAATATTGTTACGACAAATTATGATAGAGTCCTTGAATATGTAATGTCATATCATAATTTTCCTTATACAGACGGGTTTAATGGCAAAGTTCTTTCGATATTTAATGAGACTAAATTTGATGACAAAGAGATAATTAATCTGGTAAAGGTTCACGGTTCACTTAATTGGTTTGATATTGATGGTGAAATTCGTTTTTTATCTTCCGTTTCAGTAGACCAAGTACCTAAGATAATCGCACCTGGCAAAAACAAATATCAAGAGGCTTACAGTAGTCCATATAGAGAATTAATACAAAAGGCAGATGATTTAATAAAATCTGCTTCAAGTTTTCTTGTTGTTGGATTTGGCTTTAATGACGAACATTTAACCCCAAAAATAAAAGCGAAAGTAAAAAAAGGAATACCCGTTGTTTTAATTACTAAAAAAATATCAGATAGCTGTTATGAAGAATTAAAAAATGCCGAGAAGTATATCCTTTTTGAAGAAAATGAAAGAGGAAAAACAAAAGTTATCTACAAAGAAAATAACACTACTTATAAAAAAGAATTTGAATTAGAAGGAGCTTGGTGGCAACTAAATAAATTTATGGAGATTTTATAATATGAATACAGAAACATTAATTGGAAAAGTACAAAGTGTTGACACAGGTAATATATCTGTAAAAGTTGATAAAGAAGAATTATTAAATAGTGTACAGGTAAATCAAATTGTACAAATACGCTCAACCAAAACAGGCGAAAAAATAATTGGGCTTATTTCTAAGATAATGAGAAAGGCTGTTGCTGATAAAATTGATGAAAATAATGAGCCTGATTTTATAGTTGAAAATCTTATAAAAGTAAATTTAGTAGGTACATTACTTGATAAGAGCGGTACTGAAAATAATGTATTTAAAAGAACACTAAATACCGTTCCAAGTATTGATGCAGATTGTTTTCTTTTGCAGGGTGGTGACCTTTCAAAGTTTATGAATATCATTTCGTCAAATAGTGAAAATCCCCTTAAAATAGGGAAATATACTATTTCGGAAATGTCTGAGGCTAATCTTGACGGCAATAAGTTTTTTCAAAGGCACGCAGTTATCGTTGGTGGAACAGGATCAGGTAAATCTTGGACAGTCGCAAATATTTTAGAAAAAGCAACAACTTTAAAATCTGTTAATAGCCTTGTTTTTGATATACATGGAGAGTATAAACCTTTAAAAGATTTATCTAATACAAGTTTGTTGAAAATAGCAGGCCCTTCTGATAAGCCAACTGATGATAATACTATTTTCTTACCGTATTGGCTTTTATCTTATGAGGAAATAGAAGCTTTACTATTAGACCGTAGCGATAGCAACGCCCCAAATCAATCAAGAACACTTTTTGATTTAATTATTAAATATAAAAAAGAAAAACTTGAAGAAGAAGGTAAGCAAGAAGTTTTAGATAATTTTACAGTTGAAAGTCCTATCCCATATAAAATAAATAGTGTTTTAGACGAACTTAATTTTAAAGATAAAGATGAAACACAGCCTGGAGCAAAAGCTGGAACAACAAAAGCTGGACCTCTTCACGATAAATTAACAAGATTTATTCAACGATTAAAAAGTAAGCAATCTGATAAAAGATTAAATTTTTTATTTAATTCCGATGAAGCACTTTTAAAATATGATTGGTTTGTTACACTTGTAAATAAATTACTTGATTTTGGGAATAATAAGGGTTTGAAAATTATTGATTTTTCGGAAGTTCCATCAGATATACTTCCACTAATTACGGGATTAATTGGAAGATTGATTTTTTCAGTTCAACAATGGATGGAAGAAGAAAAAAGACATCCAATTGCATTATTCTGCGATGAAGCACATTTATACATTCCTGCAAATCTAAAAGGGGGAATGGAGGAAAAAGGATTGCAAAGTTTTGAAAGAATAGCAAAAGAAGGTAGAAAATATGGAATTGCACTTGTTGTAATTAGTCAAAGACCTTCAGATGTCAACAAAACGATTCTAAGTCAATGTGGTAATTTCATTGCAATGCGTTTAACTAATCCTGACGACCAAAACGTTATCAAAAGATTATTTCCAGATAATTTAGGTGATTTTTCCGAATTGTTGCCTATCTTAGATATTGGTGAAAGTCTTATAGTTGGTGATGCTTCACTTCTTCCAAGCAGAGTAAAAATTGATAAACCAACAATTCAACCAAGCAGTGCAACTATTGATTTTTGGGATGAATGGAATAAAGAAAAATCAGAAAGAGGTATTGAACAAGCAGTAGAAGCATTAAGAAGACAACAGAAATGACTAAACTAACCGAAAATACCATAGAAGAATTTGCTATAGAGCTATTAGAGCGTTTAGGCTATCAATATATTTACGCCCCTGATATTGCTCCTGACCTGTCTGCCGAAGCTTCGACTCAGGCAGGCGGAGAAAGACCAGAAAGGAATTCTTACGAAGAGGTTTTGCTTACAGAACGCTTGCAAAATGCCATTCACAGAATTAATCCGAAAGTTCCATTGACCTCACAAGAAGAAGCATTAAAAGAAATTCAACGTATTCATTCGCCCGAATTATTGGCGAATAATGAAGCCTTTCATAGAATGCTAACCGAGGGCATAAATGTGTCTTACCAAAAAGACGGACACGACCGAGGCGATTTGGTTTGGTTAATAGACTTTGAACATCCGGAAAACAACGAGTTTATTGTTGCCAATCAATTTACCGTTATTGAAAACGGCAACAATAAACGCCCCGATGTTATTCTATTTGTGAACGGAATTCCGTTGGTGGTTATCGAACTTAAAAATCCTGCTGCTGAAAACGCCACCATAAAATCTGCATTTAAACAAATAGAGACCTATAAATCTTTAATTCCAAGCTTGTTTACATACAATGCTTTCAACATTATTTCAGATGGATTAGAAGCCAAAGCAGGTTCCTTATCTGCCGGATTAACTCGTTTTATGGCTTGGCACTTCCCCTCCTCAGGAGGGGTGCCCGCAGGGCGGGGTGGTAAAATCCCTCAAATAGAAACACTCATAAACGGCATGCTCAACAAAGAAACTTTGTTGGATTTAATACGCCATTTTATCGTTTTTGAGAAAAACAAAAAGGAAGACAAGGACGGAATTATATCAATTTCAACCGTAAAGAAATTAGCAGCCTATCATCAATATTATGCTGTAAATCGTGCTGTGGAATCAGCATTACGTGCAACAGGTTACACTTTGGAAAAAGAAACGCCTGTTAGTATGGTTATGGAATCGCCCGAAAGCTATGGCGTTGCAGGTGTTAAATCACAGTCCAAAGGAGACCGGAAAGGTGGTGTTGTTTGGCACACACAAGGAAGTGGCAAATCGCTTTCGATGGTGTTTTTTACCGGAAAGATAGTTTTAGCTTTGAATAATCCTACTGTGTTGGTAATAACCGACCGAAACGACTTAGACGACCAGTTGTTTGATACCTTTGCTGCATCTACACAACTATTAAGACAAGAACCCAAACAGGTTGAAAACAGAGAAGATTTAAAAGAAAAATTAAAGGTGGCATCGGGAGGTGTCATATTTTCTACCATTCAAAAATTCCAACCTGAAACCGGAAATGTTTATGAAACTTTATCAGATAGAGAAAATATTATTGTCATTGCCGATGAAGCCCACAGAACACAATATGGTTTTAAAGCAAAAACAATTGATGCAAAAGATTATCAAGGAAATATAGTTGGTAAAAAAATCGTTTATGGTTTTGCAAAATATATGCGTGATGCTTTGCCAAATGCAACTTACCTTGGTTTTACAGGCACTCCAATAGAAAGTACCGATACAAATACACCTGCGGTTTTTGGAAATTATATTGATATTTACGACATCGCCCAAGCTGTTGAGGATGGTGCAACTGTTCGTATTTATTACGAAAGCCGATTGGCAAAAGTAAATTTAAGCGATGAGGGTAAACAATTGGTTAAGGAGCTGGATAATGAACTTGAGCAAGAAGATTTAACCGATACACAAAAAGCAAAAGCCAAGTGGACACAACTTGAAGCATTAATTGGAAGTGAAAACCGAGTTAAAAATATTGCACAAGATATTGTAAACCATTTTGAACAACGGCAGAAAGTTTTTGACGGTAAAGGGATGATTGTTTCAATGTCGAGAAGAATTGCTGCCGACCTTTACGATGAAATTATAAAAATAAAACCAGAGTGGCATTCTGATGATTTAAATAAAGGCGTGATTAAAGTAGTAATGACTTCTGCAAGTTCAGACGGGCCAAAAATCGCCAAACATCATACAAGCAAGCAACAAAGAAAAATTCTGGCTGACCGTATGAAAGATACGGAAGATGAACTAAAATTGGTAATTGTTCGTGATATGTGGCTCACCGGTTTTGATGCGCCAAGTATGCACACTTTGTATATCGACAAACCAATGAAAGGTCATAACCTTATGCAAGCCATAGCAAGGGTAAACAGGGTTTATAAAGATAAACCTGGTGGATTAGTTGTTGACTATCTTGGTATTGCTTCTGACTTAAAAAAGGCGCTCTCTTTTTACTCTGATGCAGGAGGAAAAGGCGACCCAACAATTTTACAAGAACAAGCCGTTGCATTGATGTTGGAGAAACTGGAAGTCGTTTCAAATCTCTTTCACCTGCCCGCGCCTAGTTCCGGTCAACATTGTGTCTATGTAATTGAATGTGAAAATGGAGCATATTATATAGGTCAAACAAATGACTTAATGAAAAGATGGAGTCAGCACCTG
>PDWI01009987.1_pt1 | contig 10735 bp, 11 predicted proteins | sample 1430891 | NCBI WGS metagenome assembly PDWI01 (sample SAMN01162508, study PRJNA174530) | Oral metagenome, whole genome shotgun sequencing project. | biome: Marine environment; feature: Marine mammal; material: Swab sample of the gingival sulcus; isolation source: swab sample of gingival sulcus... | reverse complement strand
CGGCACGGAATTACTTCCACAGGATTTTAAGTCCTGTGCGTCTACCGATTTCGCCACCAAGGCATCTCATAAGGACAAGAATTATTCTACACTATTTTCAATTCTTTGTCAACAATTTTTTTTGTTTTTTTGAATTTTTTTATTTTTTGTAGAAAATATAAGGGTTTTTATATAGTATCATATAGATTAAATAACATGTATAAAAATCCCTTATAAATTTTTTTATAATCTAATAATTAACTGAAATATTTAAACAAAATCATTTTAATTATTCAAATATCATTTAATAAATATTTAAATAATTTTTATATAATTTTCAATATCTTCTTTTTTCAAAGATTCTTTTGGTATATCTAAAATTTTAACTTTTATAATTCTGTTAAAATAATGTACTTCTAATTCATCGTCTTTTTTTATTTCATAAGAAGCTTTTTTTATATCTCCATTGACTAAAACTTTTCCAGCACTACAAATTTCTTGAGCTATTGTTCTTCTTTTAATAACTCTAGTTACCTTTAAAAATTTATCTAATCTCATTTTATTCCTCTATTTCTTAATACTCTAGCTGTTGCTAAAACATAAGACCTTGTTTTAGTTTCTTTTATTATTTCGTGTATTTCTTTTATTACTTGTAATGAATTTACATTAGTATTCCCAGCTTGTTTTAATTTTATAACAGCTTCTTTTGTTTTCATTTCCATAATATCATAAGATTCTATTAAATTATAGTATCTTTTCATTAGTCTTAAAACATTTTTACCATCTTCTGTTATTGTAATATAAGAAGGTTTATATTCGCTTTTTTCTTCTTTTACTTTTGGATTATATATTTCATCATAAAGTCTTTGCTCTTCTGCAGTTAATTTTTTATCTTTTTTTATATTAGTATAATTAACTTCTGGACGATAAATTTCTTTTTTAGTTGTTTTTGACTTTGTTCTCTTTGTTTTTTCAGTTTTTATATTGGTATAATTAACTTCTTTAACTGGTTTACCGTTTCCCCTTCCATAAGGATCTTCTGGATAAAATATACTTCTTAAACTCGTACAAGATTGCAGAGTAACTAAAATACTAAACAATATTATTTTTTTTCTCATTTTTTTCACTCCAAACTATTTTTTCTAAAAATTCATCTATACTTAATTTTAGCACAGTTTCTACTAAATTTGAATTTTTTTCAGAATATTTAATAATAATTATATTTCCTTTTTGTGTAATATTATCTATAAAATTGATTTGTGCATATATTTTTGCCTTAACATAGATAAACAAATTTACCATTTCTTGCGGTATTTTACCAAATCTATCTAGTAATTCTTTTTCAATTTCATTAACTTCATAAAAATGTTCACAAGAATAAAGTCTTTTATATATTTTAATACGCTCAATTTCTTTAATATAGCTCTCTGGTATATGTCCGTTATCTTCAAAAATAATTTCTACATTTTCTAATCTTTCTTTATATTTATTGTTTTGCTGTTTTATTTCTTCATTTAACATTTTCAAATACAAATCATAACCAAAGGTTTCTATTGCACCATGTTGTTTTTCTCCCAATATTTCTCCGGCTCCCCTTATATTCATATCTTCCATAGATATTTGATAACCACCAGATGTAATATTTTCTATTTTTCTCATTGTATTTTCTTTTTCCTTACCTTTAGGAGTAAGTTTTTTATTTTTTAATAAATAACAGTATGCTTGTCTATTTCCACGACCAACTCTACCACGAAGCTGATAAATTTGCGATAAGCCTAATTTAGCAAAATCATCTATTATTATAGTATTAGCATTAGGTATATCTATACCATTTTCTATTATTGTAGATGCTAATAATACATGAAATTCTTCATTTTCAAATGCTTTTATTTTTTCTCTTATTTCTTTTGGGTTTAATTGTCCATTTATATATTCTACTTTAATAAAATTAGGTAAAATTTTCTCTAACTCTTTTTTCTTTTCAGGCATATTTTTAACATCATTAGAAACATAAAAAATTTGACCTTCTCTTGATACTTCTTGTAATATTATATTTTTCAATTTATTATCTTCAATATTTTCTATAACTTCTGTTTTTATTGGCATTTTTTGTGTTGGTGGTGTTGCTATTATAGATATATCTCTTATTCCTAAAAGCGCTAAATTAAGCGTTCTTGGAATTGGAGTTGCTGTCATTGTTAATACATCTAAATTTTGCTTTTTAGATTTTAATTTTTCTTTATGTTTAACACCAAATTTTTGTTCTTCATCTATTATTAGTAGACCTAATTTATTAAAGATTACTTCATCACTTAATATTTTATGAGTTCCTATCAATATATCTATTTCTTTATTTAAAACTCTTTTTAAAATATTTTTATTGGCTGATAGTCTTGAATATACTTCTATATTTATAGGAAAATCTTTAAATCTTTTTTTAAAGTTATTATAATGTTGCTGAGCTAGTATTGTTGTAGGAGATAACAGTGCCACTTGATAACCGCTCTCAACAGCTTTAAAGGCTGCTCTCATCGCAACTTCGGTCTTACCATAGCCAACATCTCCACAAACTATTCTATCCATTATTTTAGAACTTTCCATATCTTGCTTTATATCTTGTATAGCAACTAACTGATCCTTTGTTTCTATATATTCAAATTTTTCTTCAAATTCTTTTAACCAAACAGTATCCTCTATAAAGACTATACCATTTTCTTTTTCTCTTTTAGCTTGTATTTCAAGTAACATTTTAGCAGTTTTTCTAATATCTTCTCTATATTTTTTTCGTCTCCTGCTAAATCCTCTTGTTCCTAATTTAAAAAGTGATGGTTCTTGTCCGCTTATATTTATATATTTTTCTAATCTTCCAATTTGCTCTACTGGAATATATAACTTATCTCTATCAGCATATTTTATACTTAAACATTCTTTATTGTCTATCAATTCTAAACCATTATATATTCCAACTCCATGCTGTATATGTATTACATAATCTCCTTTTATTAAATCCGTAATTTTTTGATATTTTAAATGTTTTTTACTAATTTTTATTTTTTGTTCGTGTATTTCTGACTTATAGTTTCTATCTTTAGATATATTTACTTCTAATTTTGTTGATTTTTCTAAAATTTCATCATATCTTTTTTTTAGTTTATCTTTATTTTCATAGTCTAATAGCATCATTGTTTCCAAATGATATTCTAACATTTCTACATTTTCAACATAAAATTTAACTTTTCCTTCACTTAATTTATTTGCTAAATCAGTTATAAGGACAGTTTTTCCATCTAATTTACCTGAATATATTTTAATGTTTTTTAAATCATTAAATGATTTTTGTGTCTCAATATCAAATTCTTTAATTCTTTCCAACTCTATGTCAAAAAAATCCAATCTTACTGGATTATCTTTACCATAAGCAAAAATATCTATTATATCTCCACGCCTTGAATATTGACCTATTTCAGATAAAATATACTCTTTTTCATAAGAAAAATATTCTAAATTTTTTTCAATTTCTCTTAAATTATATTCTTTTCCTTTTTCTAAATAAAAAAAATTGGCTTCATCAAAAAATACATTCATAGCCAAATTGAAATCTATGAATATATATTTTTCTTTTTTATCTGAAGACAAAGTTTCTATTAATTTAGTGTTTATATCTAATCTGTCTTTTAAATCATTACTATATACATTAAAAAGATAAGCATTCTTATTTTTTTCTAATGCTTTGTTATAATAATAATCTAAATTTTTAAGAGAAGAACTTATATATATTTTTATTTCTTCCTTTGTTTTTTCTATTTGTTCTAATAAATTTTCTTTTAAAATTTGCATTTTTTTATACCTTTATATTTATATACTTAATTATGTATTTAAAAAACTCTAGTTAGTCTTTATTTTTATCTAATTATTATATATATACCCTTATTATATATCTTAAAAACATTTCTAGTTAATCTATCTTTTTGTCTTCTTATTATTATATCTAAAATTTTAGGGTCTCTTGAACCGCTATAATACATTGCATATTCTTCTAATTCTTTACTTAAATCTATATAATCTCTATCTAAATTTTGCTCTATTTTATAGTAAATATTAAGCATTTTATCATCTAATATTTGTGAAATTGCATGTCCGTAAATACTTTTACTTATACCAAATATTTTTTTTATATACTCACTTGTTATTTCTGGTTCAGAATATATTTTTTGCTTAACAAACTCAATATCTCTATCATACTTTTTATTTCTACATAATATACAAACATTTTCTTTTGCTACTCTTAAAAAATATTCTTTACACTCTATACATTTTACAGCTCCACTATTTTTTCTATCTATATCTTTTAACTCTTTTTGAATAGCATAAGCCACATATATTTTTTTTGTTTCTTCATCTTCAATATAGCTGTATTTTTCAAACATTCTCTTTTTAATTTCTTCAAAATTTTTACTTATTTTTTCTTTTTCTACTATTTCATCTTCTTCAACATTTTTTTTAACTATCTTTTTATTAGTTATTCTTAAATCTAGGGCTTTTATATCAGTTAATTTTTTCTTTATATCTGAAAATAGTTTTGTTTTTTGCATATTTAAAGCCATAAGAACAGCATTATCATCTGCATAAACTATTGCTTTATTTCCTTCTAGCATTAAATAAGTATTTTGATATATAAAATCTTTGCCCTCCATAATTTTTTTCCACAAATCATCTATATTAAATTTTTCAAAATAATTATCATATTTACCTAAACATTCACTTATACGGTTAATCTTCATAAACTATATCTCCAAGTTCTATATTTATACATTTTGCTTCTATATCTAGTTTTTCTGTTGAAGTAAAAAAACATTGTATATTTTTTTCTTTAAAATACTCTATAACACTATATTTTCTAAATTCATCAAAATATGCTGATATATCATCAAATAAGAATATAGGGGTCTTTTGAGTTTGCCTTATAATATATTCCCCTTGTGCCAATTTTAAGGCTAATAATACAGACTTTTTTTCTCCTTGTGAAGCATAAGATTTAACCTTACTATCATCTATTTTAAAACTAAAGTCGTCTTTTTGTGGACCAGAAATACTATAGGCATAAATTTTTTCTTTCTCTTTTCTAGAATCTAAATAATTTTTAAATTCTAATTTTAAATTTTCTTTATCTTTGCTATCACTATTTACTAAAAAATCTTCATAAACCAAACTAATTTGCTTCTTATTTCCAAATAATTTTTGATATTTTTCATTTATCATTAAACTTAATTCTTTAATATATTTTTTTCTAATTAAGTATATTTCTATTGATAAATCAATAAATTTTTCATTATATATATCAAATAATTTAGTATCCATTTCATTATTTTTAAGCATTTTATTTCTTACTTTTAAAACTTTTTGAAAATCTAACAAATATTTTAAATATTTTTTATCAACTTGAGAAATCTCATAATTAAAAAATCTTCTTCTATTATCTGGACTTCCCATAATTAAATCCATATCTTCTGGCGAAAAAGAAACAACTAAAATATTTCCTAGATATTCACTATACTTACAAGTGTTAGAATTTTTGTAAAAGGCTCGTTTTTCTTTTGATAATTCAATAGAATAACTTTCATTATCTATTTTAGAATAAACTACCATTCTTTTATTTCCATCTTTTATTTGCTCTAAAATTTTTCTAGTTCTAAAACTTTTTCCACTTGCCAAAAAATACACAGCTTCAATTAAACTTGTTTTACCCTGTGCATTTTTTCCGTATATTAAATTAAAATTTCTACTAAATTCAAATTTTTTATTAGCTAATATTCTAAAATTATCTACTAATATTTGGTCTATATACATTTTATTTTACCATTATTTCCTCATCAGCAAATGATACTATATCACTTGGTCTTATTTTTTTACCACGCCTAGTTTCTATTTCTCCATTTACTAAAACCATACCTTGTTTAATTACTTCTTTAGCTTCTCCACCGCTTGCAACTAAATTAGCAAACTTTAATAACTGGTCTAGTTTTATATACTCATCTTTTATTTTTATTTCCATCTTTTATTCCCTTATACTTCTATTTATTTCTTTAACCTGCATCATAAATGTTGGTTCTTCTTCCATTTTAACTCTAATCTTGTTTATTGCATTTAAAACAGTTGAATGGTCTCTATCAAATATTTTTCCTACTCCATCTAAAGTTATATCTAAATTTTCTTTTATTATATACATACTAACTTGTCTAGGAACTAATATTTCTTGTTTTCTTTTCTTTGATTTTAAATCTTCTTCTGTAATTTGATAATAGTTAGCAACTATTTTTATAATATTTTCTGCTGTTACCATAGAGTTTGTTATTGACATTCTTTTTTCAATTACATCTTTTACTATATCCATATCTATTGGTTTTTCTAATAATTGTGCTGTTGTTACTATACTTTTTAATATCCCTTGTAGTTCTCTTACGCTTTCTTTTACATTTGTAGCAATATATTCTAAATGTATGTCACTAACTTTTTCTTTTCTTTCTTCGCATATTTTTTGAAGTATTGCAACTCTTGTTGAAAAATCAGGTTTTTTTATTTCTTGCATAAGACCGGAACCTATTCTTGATCTTATTCTATCAGATAAATTTTTAATATCTTTAGGATTTCTATCACTTATAAATACAATTTGCTTTCTTTCTGTATATAAGGTATTAAATGTATTGAAAAATTCCTCTTCAACACTTCCTTCTCCTTTACCAAAAACCCTTTCAAAAAATTGTATATCATCAATTATAATTAAATCTAAATTTCTATATTTTTGTCTAAAACTTCCACTTCTTGCTATATTATCCTTTTTATTTTTAAAACTTCCTTTTTTTATAGCTTCTAAATACTCATTGTTAAAATCTTCTGCTGTTAAATATTTAACTTTTTTTTCTGGGCATTTTTTTAAAATTTCATTTCCTATAGCTTGACCTAAATGAGTTTTTCCTAAACCAGAATCTCCATATAATAGTAAAGGAGTATAGTCATTTTTCTTTCCATTAACAACTACTTTTATTATTATATCGCATATATTGTATGCAAATTCACTATTTGAACCCATTACAAAACTATCCATAGTAAATTCTTCTCTTAAACCAGTTTCTCCAATTTCTATAAAATCTTCTTCTTCTTCAAAAATTGAAACTTCTTCCTCAACTATTTCTATTTCTTTTTTTATAACCATTTCTTGAAGCTCAATTCCTTTTATAGAAACAACCATTTTTAATTCTAAAAATAAATCATCTTTAATTTCTTCTAATTTATTTCTAACTTCATTATTTGTAGTATGTAAATAAACTATATTATCTTCTATATTATATATACTAGCCTGTCTTAAAGTATGCAAATATTCCATACCTTTTTTAGAAGCAAACAATGAACTCGTAATTTCCCAAATATTATCTAAATCTTTTTGTTCCATATTTATATCCTTTACTTTTTTCTTTAATATATCATATTACATATTTATAATCAAATTTAAAAGTTTTGCACTTTTCCACAAAGTTTTCAAAAAATTTTCATTATAAATATTGTTTTTTTTATAGTTTTCCACATTTTTATCAACTTATACACAATTATTTATCCCTTATTTTTCAAATACTCAAAAAAATTATCAACAAAAAACTTTTTTTTATTTTTTTATTAACCAATAAATTCCATTAATTTAATTTTTCTTTTTTTTCCTTTATTTTTAAGCTTTTTTTAATATTTTATTATAAAAAATTAGTAAACTTTTTTCTAAATTTATTTTTAAAATTTCATTTTAAATTTTTTATAAAATAAAAAAAATAATAATCATAAAATAAATTAATAAGGACAAAAAGTTTTCCACAATGTATCCAAATCTTTTATACACACTTTTAAACAAAAAAAGTTGCTTCAAAGCGTAATAAACAATAACTTTTAACAAATAAACATTGCATAATAATAATAATAATTAAATATATGAATAATATAATAATTATTTTTAATATTATTTAATAATTAAAAAAATAATATTGACATAATATAATATCTTATAAAAAAATTAAATTATCCTGCTATATTAAATTTAACTTTAAAATCAGAAAATAAAATATATTCAAGTAAAAGCATATGATAAATACAAAATTTTTGAAATAAAAAGAAAAGGTGCATTAGGACTAAAAGAAATGATAAAAGCTATTATTGAAGAAAGTAATTAAAGAAATAATCTAAATATAGAAAAATAAATAAAAAATATAGAGATTATATCTACTTTTTTATTATATGTATTTTGTAAAAAAGTGAAAATATTTGTTATATGAAGGTTAAACTTTGATATTAGACTAAATAAAAATATAAATAAGAGTAATAAATATAAGGCGAATAGAGAAATTTGAAATTTTAGGTTTCTCTGTTTTTTTGCTTTTTTTTGAAAAAACTAATAAAATCAATGCGTACAATATAGCCTAAATCATCTAATTCAACTTTGATATTAGACCTACATGAAGGAGAAAATTAGATGAATTTAGAGGAAAGAATATTAATACAATTAATGTTAAAAGAAAATAAAAATATTTCTGAAATTTCTAAAAAATTAAATAAAACTAAAACAACCATAACAAGAGAAATAAAGCAATATAGGAAACCAATATTTAATAATAGAGTTCATAATAATATTTTTTTTGATGAGATAAAAATGTACCCTCATTGTGAATTGTTAAATATTCCGCCATATGTATGTAATGCTTGTCCTATGTATAAAAAACAGTGTAGTAAACATAATTTAGAATATAATGCTTAACATGCACAATTAGAGTATGAAAAGATAAAAAGTTTATCAAATAAAGGTAATAGATTTTCAGAAAATATAATTAAGTATATTGAGTCTAAGTTGAAATTTGGACAGCCTTTAACTAATATATCATATATTACTTAAAAAAAATTTGGTAAGTGTCCCAGTTTAACAACGATATATAATTGGGTTAATAATGGTAAAATACAATACCCTAATAAAAAGAAAATAAGAAGTAAAAAAACTAAGAATAGTGTTAAGTTAGTATATAAAAGAGAGTTGTTAAAAGGTCTAGAGTATAAAGATTTTTTAGAGTATATTAAAAATAACCCTGATTGCAATATTGTTGAAATGGATTTATTAAATGGGAAACAAGGAGAAAATGGGTATATAATGACATTGTATATGCCTAAAATTCAATTTTTGTTAGGATTTAAGATAGAATATAAAACTCCTCAAGAAGTACTTAAAATATTTAATAAATTAGAAAATAAATTAGGGACAAAAATGTTTAGGGAATTATTTGGTGTAATAATAACAGATAGAGGAAGCGAGTTTTTGAAGTACTCTATTTTATGTGAAAGTGTAAAAAATAAAAATATAAGAAGGACAAAAATATTTTATTGTGATCCAGCAACACCTACACAAAAGCCAAATATAGAAAATATACATAAATTAGTAAGAAAAGTATTTTTGAAAGGTAATAGCCTTTTAGATGTGACAAATGATGATGTTTTAGAAGTTATTAATAATATAAATAGTTTAGTAAAGCCTAAATACAATAATAAAACCCCTAACGAAATGTTCCTACAATTTTATGGAAAAAGTGTATTTAAAAAACTTTCATTAGAGGTTATACCAGTTGAAGATATAATATTATTACATTATAAAAATAAATAATCTTCATAAATATTATATACTAAGAAAAAGTAAAAATAAAGAAAAAGTAGGTCTAATATCAAAGTTTAATATTCAAATATTTGTTATATTTATTGACTAAAAATAAAAATGTGATATAATGCTAGAGCCTAGGTGAAAAAAATATAAAATTAAAGGAGAATTTATGAAAAAAACATTGTTATTAGTGCCTATTTTATTGGCATCAATGGCATTTGCCACAGAAACTAATTCAAATGAAAATAAAACTGTAAAACCAGTAGAAATAAAAGTTGTTGGTGAAGATAGAGGAAGTAAATTAAAAACTATTAAAAAGATTGCCAAAGAATTAGGAAAACATATTGGATTAGATTTATCAGCAGAAGGAGTAAAAAAAGGTGCTGAAATAGTAGTAGAAAAGGTTAAAGAAAAAATTGAAGATAAAAAAGAAAATCCAAAACCTTTTCCAGAACATCAATCTGGGTGGATTCGTAGTGCTAATTAGGAGAGTATAAAATGAAAGCAATAATTAAAGAATGCTTAAAATGTATAGGGTTATTTATAATAATATTTTTTTATTATGGTACAATTTTTAATTTCCAAGAATTTATTGAGCATAAAGTGTTATTAAATATAATATTATTAGTATTTGTAACAATACTAAATGTATTTTTAATTAAGTATTTATTAAATAAAAGAATTTTAAATAATAATATATCAATATCTCTAATAACAGGTTGGATTATTAGCTTAAATATATGTATTTTATCTGAAATTTTATTCGGAATTGATAGAACACCTTTTTATACAAGAGATATATTTGAGGGGTTTATTGATCCAACTATTTCATTTATAGGTATTGGAATAATATTGAATTTACATAATATAAGAAAATTATAGATTAAAGATATAAAGTAGAATTATTTATATAATTCTACTTTTTTCTTTTAATGTAACTTAAACTTAAAAATGCACCACTATTAAAACAATCAAAAAAATAATAAAATTAATAGGTTTAGAGTTTTAAGCAAAAAAACTTTAATCCTATTTTTTTGTGTAAATCGCTAAACTCCTTTAAAATCAATTGGTATAGACAAT